>Ga0315904_10010074_pt1 | contig 12264 bp, 32 predicted proteins | sample LakEriMetagenome_6_FD_203529 | JGI IMG/M metagenome (GOLD analysis project Ga0315904, IMG submission 203529) | Freshwater fungal communities from buoy surface, Lake Erie, Ohio, United States - Buoy 12 MA120 | ecosystem: Environmental > Aquatic > Freshwater > Lake | place: USA: Lake Erie, Ohio...
AGGTTAGTCTTGGAATTATACTTGCGAGAACAATCATACACTTCTTGAAAAAGATTAATGTACACATATGAAATACCGCACTAGTCCAGACTTATATTCTTTTCATCAAAAATGTGATAAAAAAAATCTTGAGACAGGAAATATGACTCAGGAAAATTATAATACATGGAAAACTTTTTGGGAAATTGTTAAAGTTGAAGATTCTAGACCAACAATTGATTTACCAGATTTAGAATATGAACTACGAACTAGTGACTATATTCATAATAAATGTGTAGCATCAGAACAATATTGCAAAGACCTATATGCTGCATTATGCAATAATGAATTTATAAAAGACAACAAAGAACGTAGTTATAGTTGGAGAACAGTTGGTGGTATAATCTCTCATATCTTAGAAAGGGGAGACTATATTGATTGGTATCTTTCTGGAAATGAAGGGTATATTACTCCTGAAATAGAAAAAGATATTACTGATATGGGTTGGAAAATAGTACCTATAGTTATTGGAGACTAATATGATTCGCCCGCGTTTCTATCACTGGACTTGCTCAAAGTTTGCTGACTTTATAAGAGGAACAAAAAAACCATACGCTCTTGGATGGAACGAATGGGATCAATGGCATAAATCTGCAAAACAGAAGCATCCCTTACGATATTGGATAGCAGAAACCGGCTTGAAAAAGTTGCAAAATTTAATCTATTATCCATATGATATTTATCATACAGTCCAAACCTATATTAGAAATCGCTTCATTGATAAACTGCATTATTTACATACCGGATTAAAACCTGGAGAATATCACGATCTGGACTATAGAATTCTTCACGGGTTGTTCAATGAACTTGTGATCTATGTTGAGACAGAATGTGCGTGGAGTTACGGAAAACCCAAAGAAGTTAAACGTCTGTACAAATTCAAGAATGGATCATGTAAACAAGCCGGATTGGATTATTTAGACTGGGGCATAAAAGACAAATACAAAGGTAAACTAACTCCTTTCGCAAAAAGTTGCAAAGAGATTAAACGTTTGTATCTTTGGTGGACAATTAAAAGACCAAACCGTAAAAATCCTTATTTAGATAAGTGGTATGAAGAAGATACTAAAATGTTAGTTGATCTTATCAATATACGAAAGGATTTGTGGATATGAATGATAAAATTTATAATGACATTACCGATTTCTACAATGATGTTGGTGATTACATTCATTTAGAGTACAAACCCAAATATCATAGAATGTTTTTTCAAGACAACAATATTGATCAATTATTTGATATGGTTGGACGTTACTACATGGGCGGAAATAATGTTCCAGATACGGCGGGAATGATTGTTGACTATTTTAGGATGATAAAATGAATATTTTTAAACAACTGTGGGATAATTTTACTAATTTACATGAGTCTAAAACCATGACTCCTGTTGCTCCAACAGAGTTTGTTATGTATAACGATATGTATCCTTATACTGTTGAACAAACAATAAGAGTTACTCATCATAGCAAACCCAAAAAGCGTGATCCTTCACGCAGATATAATAAGATTTTAATAACTTGACAATATCATTGTATTCTATATAATACGGGAAAATATACCTAATAGTCTAATTATCCCGCCTTAAGGAATACAATAATGATCAAAAAAGCATTTACTCTAGTAGAATTATTAGTCGTTATCGCAATTATCGCAACACTTATTGGATTATTACTACCAGCAGTTCAATCGGCCAGAGAAGCGGCACGACGAAGTTCATGCACAAATAATGTGAGACAAATAGGATTATCAGCAGCCAATTATGAAAGTGCAAATAATAGGTATCCTACAAGCGGAGAAGGCAAAGATTTTACAGTAGGGAAAGATTGTTTAAACATACAGTCATTCCATGTTCAAGTTTTAGCATTTATGGAAGAATCATCATTAGCAGCAAATTGGGACAAAAAGAAACCGTACTGGCATCCAAATAATAGAAATTATGCGGTCGCTAGAATTACTGCTTTCAATTGTCCAAGTAATCCTTATTCCAGTGAAAAAACTGGCGGAGATTTTGGTACTAATGACTATATGCCCGTAGCATATACTGATTTACATCCTACTAATGGTAGCAGAAATAAAGCGTCCGGTACAACTCGTAATTCTTATAAGTCAGGACTTTTGACCTATGACCAATCAAGCAGAGTAGCCCATGCAAAAGATGGTACTAGTAAAACTGTGATATTTTTTGAGGATGCTGGAAGAAATGTTCAGAATGTTGGAAGTAGAGATGTTACTTTAGGAGGAAACACTAATTGGGTAAAAACAAGTTCTGGAAAAGCAACAACTATTGTTTCTTCTGATCCAGATTGGACTAATGCACTGGCTACTGATTTTCCTTCTAATAAAACTGTTCCCAATAGATGGGCTGATCCAGATAATTCTAGTGGAGTTAGTGGCAGTCCAGATACTGAGAGTGTTACTACAGGAAGAAAAATTATCAATAACAATAGTAATCCCGTTGGTGGCCCAACTAATTGTCCTTGGACAACTAATAATTGTGGTCCTAATGATGAACCATTTAGTTTTCATGCTGGAGATATGGTTGTTGCTGGACTTGCTGATGGAAGTGTAAGAACATTTAATGGCGATCTTGATGTTCAAGTATTAAGAAAACTATCTGACCCAAATGATGGAGAAGTATTAGAAAATATTGATTGAGTATGAATGAGGATAAAGAATTACCAATATTAGGCAACAGTATTAATGGTTCTACTGAGCCATTTGCCGAAATATATTTACTGGAGTTTGAAGAATGGTACAGTGTAGAATAAAGACATTTTTATCTGACTGGATTAAAGAAAAAAATAAATTCACTAGTGTTTCTATGATTAGATTAGTTTATGATGGGGTCGCCCATGATTATACTAAATGGAAATTCAGTGGACAAAATATATTCTTTTATGATAGCAATAATAGGGTTGAGACTATTCTCTGGACAACCGAAACTATAACTATAGTTGATGATAATTGTATTGTGATAAATGCAGGACATAATAAATTAAATATTGGATTAGAATTATTTTATGGTGGAGCAATATTATGATATCATTTAAGGAGTTCCTGAATTTAGTTGATAAAACATACAATGAACATAGTTTTATATGGAGATATGGGCAAACAATTATGAATGTATTGCACGGTGTTTGGCCTGAAAAATATAGCGAAATAGCGAGAGAACAAACCAATGACTGTTATTATGATGATGGTATTGTTCGTTTCACACTTAATCAACTAGAAAAAGAGTGGCCCAATGGATGTTGATGATTATATCAATTCTCTAATTAGAGAGAATGAAAAATTAAAAAATATTGTTAAGTCATTAAAGGATGAAGTACGTATTCAGCGTAAAGAAATAGCAGTTTTAAAAGATGAAAGACGAGCAATATTTGATGCTGAAAAAGGACCAAATCTGCAATTATTCATAGAATCTTGACAAATAATTAACTCAAGTCTTGACAACATAGGGCCGATAGTGTATCATAGCGTTTCACACAAGGAGACTCTATGAACACTATTGATGCTATTAATGTTATTCAAAATTCTTTGAATGAAAAAGATAACTTGATTAGTCGTATGAGTGACAAAAATTCTCAATTAATTAAAGTTATTGCAACTATACGAACTAATTTGGAACGTGCGATCAAGGGTCACGCTCCGCTAAATCAAGCAGTATACGATGCTGTTGACTTGTGCAGGGCAAACTTTAAGTATATGGACTACAGTTCGGGCCAGATTAAACAAGACCCTCCACTCAGCGAATCAGACAAAATTTTACCATGAAAAATAACGATAAGATAAAGAGACAAATAGACAAAATAGGATTTGGACGAACTCTACAGTGTTTGATAGAGATTGTGGATGATTCTATAAACTTACACAATACTTCCCCCGTTTGGAAATTAGCCCTTGCTGAACATCTAGAAAATGCCTATGATGCTTATATGAACAAGGGTCACGATTCCTTATGTGGGATAAATAATGATTAATTGTATAAAGAAACCATATAACAGCGTTTGGGTTTGGGCCGATACTCAAGAAGAACTAGGCTTAACTTTTATGCGTTTTCAAGAATATTATGAAAGTAGCAATCTAGAATTTAGAGGCAAAATATTCACTCAAGGACAATTAAAACGCTGGTATTCTGAAACTTATGGCAGTAATAGTTATCATACTCATTGGGTAGGATTTAATTTTCCTAGTATAGTTTTAAATCCCTTTAAAGAAGGATTATTTGATCCATTAACAATAGAAGAACAAAGACTACTAGATTTATTTAAGTATCGTAGCGATAATTTCTATATTATAGGGGCTCAAAATAACTCAACATTAAGACATGAATTATCTCACGCTCTGTATGCTTCCAATCCTAAGTATCGTGATGAAATAAATAAATTTCTCAATAAGAATAAAACCAAACTTAAATCAACATCAAAGTATATCCTAGATAAAGGATACTGTCCAGAGGTTTTATATGATGAGATACAGGCTTATGTTACAGACAACGACGATAATGAGTTAATTAATAATACTTGTCCATCAATTATCTCTGGGATCAATAAGATTTTTAATAAATACAATGTTGAGAAAGTAAAAAAATGATGTGCAATGATAAAGATTTTGAAATGTGTGATGAAGAAAAAAGTTACCATGAATGGGTTGCTCAAAATTTAGATTTCATCCAGAATAATAAACAACACGTTGGTGTAATGAAAAAATTATACATGGTGGGATTTGCAGCAGGATTTGAGTACAAGAAAAAAATGTCAGCACAGGAATATCTTCAAAAATGAGTCCAATGTATAATCCAGATGACTGGAGTGAAGAATTTGATATTATATTGAAATACGAGCCTATGAGTGAAACAAATATTAATAGGATCTTAGTTCAATATAAACATGATGATGTGCTGAACTATATCAAAGAATTATGGAATCTAATTGATTATCAACGAAAATATATATCAGAACAAACTAAACAGATTGTTGCTATGAAACACAAAGTAGCATGGAAACGCTACGACAAAGATGAATCAGTATTTACTGAACACTTAAACAAACCAAAAAGAACAGATAGCGGTGGATGCTAATAAATGAAAATTACAGAAATTAAAACTTGGGCTAAAACTTGGGGTTATTCTATTCATAAAGAGAAAGATGACTCTATCAATGGCGCTAGTTATTATTGGATGAAAAATGATGATCCTAATGTTAGTGGAGTTGAGTTAAGCGTTAGTAAAGTTGCTAGAGCAATTTTTAATAACATTACAGCCAACAAATGGGTTGAACACCAGAAAAAATACGAAGAAAATAAAGAAGAAACAAAATTTACAACGAGTGACTATGCCTCTTAAAAATTTATACATAGATAGAGAATGGGAAATTAAAGCTATAGATAAAATTTGCGAATACATCAGGGACGATGGTTTGTTTGATTTTGAACTAGATAAGATAGCAATCCTGCAATTGAGTTATGAATATTCTGGCCTTATGGCTCAATTAATGTCTCATAAGTTATCTATTAAAGATGAACCTATCGATATTGAACCAGTAAATATTCCATACAAAAATGAGTTTGAAGTATTTATTCATCCAGATCAATTAGATCCATATACTAAACTCATTATTATAGATAGTGGATGTTTAAGTGGTAATAACTTTAAAAGAATAGAGAAAAAGATATCTGACTACGGTTTTATAAGGAAGAAAGATACTTTTTTTACTTGTGTTGCTTGTAATCTAAATAGTATTTTTAAGCCAGACTTTTGTCCCATATATTTTAATGGCGATACAACGATGGTACATTTTTGGTGGGAAACAAGAACAAATAAATTTTCAAAATAAAGACAAAAATAAATGTTAACAGTAAAAACCAGATTAGACAAAAGCGAAATATCGGGCATTGGTTTATTCGCAAGTCAAGTTATTTTACCTGGAGATATAGTTTGGAAGATGAGCAGTATTTCTGTACTAAAAATTAGTAAGATTCAATATGAATTACTATCAGATATAGAACAAAAATTTATTAAAGAAAAAGACTACTATTGGCTAGACGATGATGGTAGTTATATGATACCAATGGATGATGGTAGATTCATAAATCATTCTAGTAGTCCAAATTTAGTAGAATTAGATGATAATCATTACATTGCATCTAGAAAAATTGAGCCAAATGAAGAATTGACAATAGACTATAAAAAACTAGTACCCAAAGAATACTGGGAAGCATATATGCTATAATCATATAGCAAAATAAAAATTAGAAAGGTATATAATGAATGTTAAATTAGTCTCAGTAACACCAGATGCAGAAAAATTGATGGCTTACTGTGCCAGAGTTAGCAATCCAAGTAATCAAAATAACGAGAACTATACTAAACTGCTGAAATATTGCATAGACCATCAACATTGGAGTATTTTTGAACACGGGTTCATGACAGTCGAAATTAATACTACCAGAGGACTTGCTGCTCAGATTCTTCGTCATCGAAGTTTCACATTCCAAGAATTTAGTCAACGCTATGCTGACACAACTCTTTTATCAGAAGAAATTCCATTATTCGAAATTCGTCGTCAAGATAATAAGAATAGACAGAATAGTATAGATGATATGGGAGATGAAATACGAGCAAAATGGAACACAAGAATTCGTGAACATTTTGGTAAAGCCAAAGCACTATATGATGGAATGATTTCTGATGGTATTGCCAAAGAGTGTGCCAGATTTATACTGCCATTAGCAACTCCTACTCGTTTATACATGAGTGGAACGGCACGTTCATGGATTCATTATATTGAGTTACGTTCTGGTCATGGAACTCAAAAAGAACATATGGATATTGCCAATGAATGTAAAACAATTTTTGCTACACAATTTCCAACCATATCGGAAGCATTAGGATGGATATCTTAACAGTTAATATCACACCAGCAATTTATAAAGAAGCACAAGACCGCAACTTAGCGTATCAAAAAAGATACGGTAATTCTGGAACACACAGACTAAATAAAAGTCGTCAAAGAATGACAGGATATTTGGCTGAGGCTAGTATACGATCATGTTTTAATGAATTGAAGTACAGCGATAATGATATTGTTGATTTTTATATTGGTAATATAAGTATTGATTCTAAAGCACAAGGATGTAACTCAAAACCTCTTAAAAATTATGTTGCTACTTTGTATGAAGAACAAAAGAGAAGAGAAGTAGATTACTATATTTTTAGTAGAGTCAAGAATGATTTTTCCGTAGCATGGATATGCGGAATTATATCAAAGCAAGATTTTTTTGATACATCAATTTTGGTGAAGTCCGGTACAAAAAATAACAATTTTGTATACGATCAAAGTAGGTATGAAATACAGTATGATCAATTATTAGATATCAAACTATTTATGGATAAAATATATGAAACAATTTAATGTCACGGCTCAAGTTTATAATAAGTATGACAGTTATAAGCAAACATTATTAATGAACCACGTTATTACCGCATCATCAGAAGATGAAGCGACAACCTTATTCAACAACACATTCTTGGTAGACTATAAAATACTAAAAATCTACAGCGTTGAAGAAATTTCTCAAGGCATGGCTTGACCTTTGCCGATATTGTGGTATACTTCCAAAATGGAGGCTCTATGAACAAATTTGGACTTTGCTGCATTTCGCTCAAACTTAAAGAGCAGGGCATTGGTCATCAGACCATGACTTTTAAACGTTTCAATTCTCTGTCGCGAGAAGAAGCCTTGGCAACTCTTGGCAACAGGATACTTAACAATCTTGTAACTACTCGTAAAACTATTGAATTTTGTGGACAAAATAATTATGTTTATCGTGTAAGTAGCGATATTTTTCCGCTAATCACTTATGATGAGGCTAATGTTAGTCTAGAGGATTTGCCTAACCATGACGAAATTCAGGATGAGTTTGATAATATTTCACAAACTATTACCAGTAGTAATGTTCGTGTTTCTTGTCATCCTAGCGAATTTAATTCACTCTCAAGTCTCTCCGAAAAAGTTGTGGAAAAAACAATCACAGAACTCAATTTCTACAGCAGTTTCTTCGACAGAATCGGCTTGCCAGCAAATACTCTTAGTCCAATGAATTTGCACGTTCATAATAACAATGGAACTAGGGAAGAAATTAGTGATCGTTTTTATAAGAACTTCAAACGTCTTGATGAAAACTGTCAGGCTCGACTCACTATAGAAAATGATGACAAACTTAATTGCTGGAGTGTTCGTGAACTTGTAGAAATTTTTCATCCTATTACCCGTATTCCAATTTGTTTCGACTATTTGCATCACAAATGTCATCCAAATAATACCTCGGAAGTAGAGGCTATTAATATGTGTTATGACACTTGGCAAACTCGTCCTCTTTTTCATTATAGCGAAAGCAGAGAAGGTAATAATCCAAGGGCTCATGCTGAATATGCAATAACTCCATTTGATAACTATGGGTTGGAATTTGATGTTGATATGGAGTTAAAAGGTAAAGATTATGCTATAGAAAAATTTGAATCTATTATTAATGGAGTATGTATATGAGTGCATGGCTTATTGCTTTTACTGGATGTATTTATTTTTATGTTGCACTTGAGCAATATATCGTTCATAGGAACATTGGTATGTTGATTACTTATATTGGATATGCTTTTGCAAATATTGGACTGTATATGTTGGCAAACAAGTGATGAAGATAATCAATAAAACAATTCGCAAGGCATACCAAAATTGGAGTCCAAATCCTCTTATTAGATGCTATCATTATGCTGCTGCATTTGATGGCAATAAGATGATTTGTTTCACCCAAAATAACCCGATTAAAACCAATGCTAGGGCTTATAGGATTGGCGAACAATTTAATTTGCCAAAATACAAGGAGTTTCCATTTGTTCATGCTGAATCTCATCTTATTTCTAAATTGCTGGATAGGTATAATACCATTGATCCTAATTGGTCAGTTGTTGTTATGCGTATCAACAGAAAGGGAATTATTCTAGGAAGTAAGCCATGTGAAAACTGTGGAAAAATTCTTAATGCAGTGGGGTTGACCGATCTCTATTATAGTAACGATGACGCAAGTTTTAGTGACAGTGTTGGTTTTTTAATTGAAGCGGAGTCCTTGACTGTGCCGATGCTTATGGTATAATTCGTTCAAAGGAGCATACCATGAACTGCATTTATTGTAACGATGTTATTCCAGAAGGACGAGTTGAGTTTCTAGTTGATACAGGACGAAAGATAACTTGTAAAGAATGTACTATGGAGAGTCGTGCTGTGGGATTTATGGACTGGGGACATAAAACCGCCCCTTCTTTAGTTATGGTTCCAGCAAATGCTAGAGAAACTATTCGTATTTTAGATAGAGCAAACAGGAGAGCAAGATGAAAAATAAAATGACTTGGTTGGATTTGTATAATTTTCTCTATGAAAAAGCAAATGACATCAATGGAGAGGGTAACTTTCCTTGGAGTGAAAATGTAACTGTTTTTGATTTTGAAACTCTGGAATACTACAATACAGATTTTATTCAGATGCCTGACGATAAAATTTCCCTGTCAGTAGATACTGCCCAAAATATGGAGAAAACTAATGGATTTTGAAATCGAAAATTTGCTATTCAAGCAAGTAGAAAAACCAAAGAATTTTTTGATGACTAAAATTATTAATGTTTGGTCAAATAGGTATCGTATAAATGTCTATATCGAAATTGAAGAAGATAATTTAACAAAGAAAAGAATACAAAGTAGTTATTTTTGTCACTATAATCCGGGTAAACTAGAAATAGTTGGCAGTCCTAGTGGAATTTATCAAAAAAATTGAGAGCATCGCTAAAGAATGTCTCTTGACAACGCCGATAACCATGCTATACTTAGAGCATAACGCTAACACAGGAGATTACGATGCCAAAGGGTAAAAAGACTTGTCCGAAATGTTCTCATGAAACTGGGCCGCGAGCATATTGTTGTCCTAAATGTAATTATGTTTTTGTATTTAAGCCAAAAAGCAAAGAGGCTAAGAACACAAAGATCATTCAAAATGTCAATTGGCGTGAATTGGTAAAGGGTGATCGCATTAAGGTTACTGGTGGCCCATATTTTGTGAGCAAGGGAGAATTTATTCCTATGGGCTATAGGGGACGATTTGTTGTTGAGGGTCTTGATAAGAATGGTATTCTTGCTTGGGGAATTGATAAGAGTGCAGGATTTTGCCATATTTATATGGGTGGTGATATTCAGAATCCTGAAACTGGAGTTTGGAAAATAAAGCACAAACTAATTAAACTCAAGCAGAAAGAAGTTGTCAATGACTAAACAGGATGGTCTGAACAAATTACTTGATTACAGGTCTAGTATGGAAAAAATATTGACCGATATAGATGCCGTTCTACAACTTCATTTTCCAGAAGAATATGCTTTGGCATATCAGCACTGGATGCCCCAAATTAGAACAGCATTAAGAGATGATACAAAATGGCTTCCTCGCGGTCAATACAGTATGGATTATACGATCAACCATATTAGTGACCAAATTAATGGATCTTTAGACAAAGGTGTATCTAAGTTTATCAAATAATTTTTGGAGTGTACAATGGACGAAGAACTGTATGCAATTATTAATCTTGAAGGTTATGCTTCAGAAATGAGACAGGCTGCGGCAAATACCGTATCCTCAGAACATGAGGATAATTTGGACGAATACATCAGTATTAACCAGATGATTAATCTAGTTAAAGAGCATTGTGCAGGATTTGATGCAGAAAATAGACCTCTACTTAATGAGGATACTAACGAAGAAATTTACGAATCCACAGTAACTTGGATTTATAATGTTGGATTAGCAAAATTGGCGGCAAAAGATTTGGTTCAATGTGCTTGGGATGATTCTGTAAATGAGATGGTGTTTTGGTCTAATCAAGACACAACAGATACCAAAAACAAAACCAAAAAGAGAAAGTCAAATGGTCAATCCATCAAACGAAGAAATAAGAAGAAAGATCAGGGATCTTGAGGATAAGATACATGATTGTAAAGCATACATATCATCAGACTTTTGTGTAAGTTGTAATGAAATGTATCAAAATATTCAAAAATATGAAGCAGAAATTGCTGCTTTGAAAGAAATGTATCATAACGACTAAAATTCTTTTCAACTATTGACAGGACTGTTGTTTACGGTATAATAAAATTGAGGGGCGTTCGTCTAATGGTCTAAGACGCTACTCTTATAAGGTAGTTAAGGGAGTTCGATTCTCTCACGCCCTATTAATCATCACTAAGAGGTCAAAATATGAAAAATCGTTCAATTTTAGTTGTATTGTTAACATTTTTAGTCTTATCTGTAGGATTTAATGTTGTATTAGTACAAAAAAACATAAAATTAACTACTAAGATAAATAAAACTCAGTCATACATATCAGAAACTGAATTGACTAATATTCAAAAAGAAATAGAATACCTATCTAAACAAAATATAAAAAAATCTATGGATAATATTCAATATGATATAAAAACAAAAAAACCAATAAACAATTTTTGAGCATAAATACGATCCTGTAAGGTGTATGAAGGTTTATAGCCTTCCAAAATATTGGTCTTACGATCAACCCACCTACAAGAAAGAGAAATCATGAAATATAGACTATTGTTTATCTGCCTACTTTCAGTTTTATTTGTTTCATTAACAATGAATGTTATTCACTCAGAGTCACTAGACGTTGCTAAAGAAACAATACAGATCAATGAAATGGTTCATTCAAAAGTTATCAATAGTTTGCATGATAGATTATTGGAGTTAGAAAACTAAGGGTGCGTAAAGGTTTCGACTACATATCGGAGATTATATTAGCAAGTAGTGGTTGATCGACCGGCCACTTTAAAAGTCGATTAAACGCTTTAACTGGCGAAACTCAGTTAGCACTTGCTGCCTGACAAAAAAGGGCAGTAACAGACTGCGATTGCGAATGAGGGTAGCGATCAAAAGTCTGTCGTTAAATCCCTCTGCACTTACAATGTCCAACGGGTTGTAGGTTAAGAGCAGTTGGTAAGACTAGAAAAATCTTGTTCATTCTATATTCTAGTTTAACTCATGAACGAAATAAACTTGTAGAAGATGTTTTTGATGTTATGATAGGACAGGGGTTCGACTCCCCTCGCATCCACTATGACTAGAAAAATTTGTTCATACTGTGGTAAAAGGAAAAATAAAGGAAGTTTTCCTA
>Ga0315904_10010076_pt1 | contig 12259 bp, 7 predicted proteins | sample LakEriMetagenome_6_FD_203529 | JGI IMG/M metagenome (GOLD analysis project Ga0315904, IMG submission 203529) | Freshwater fungal communities from buoy surface, Lake Erie, Ohio, United States - Buoy 12 MA120 | ecosystem: Environmental > Aquatic > Freshwater > Lake | place: USA: Lake Erie, Ohio...
CCAATCTTGGAGCACTAGAGACAGAAACTGCTGTTGCCGCTGCCGAAAGGGCACAGGTAGCTTGGAAATGCGAACTCGCTAAAGAGCGCGGACGAATATTGCGGCGCTGGTCTCAGTTGATGCTCGACAATGCCGAAGATCTAGCTGCCATTCTGACACAGGAGCAAGGCAAGCCCCTGAACGAAGCAAAAGGTGAGGTCGGATATGCCGCTGCCTTTCTTGAATGGTTCGCCGAGGAAGCACGACGGATCGATGGTGAGATCATCGCTCCACACCAGACTGACAAGCGGCTTTACGTGCACAAAGTGCCAGTCGGTGTGGTCGCCGCGATTACACCGTGGAACTTCCCACTGGCGATGATTACGCGTAAGGCAGGCCCCGCCCTCGCGGCAGGATGCTCCATGGTGCTCAAGCCGTCTGAACTCACACCCTATTCCGCGCTTGCACTCGCCGTCCTGGCAGAGGAAGCGGGAGTGCCAAAGGGTGTCTTCAACGTCGTAACCGGCGACGCCGCGCCGATAGGCGATGTGCTGACCGGCGATATCAGAGTGCGCAAATTCACTTTCACCGGCTCAACTGCGGTCGGTAAGATGCTCGCCGCGCGTTGCATGGATACGGTAAAGCGTGTCTCACTCGAATTGGGGGGCAACGCACCGTTCATCATATTCGACGATGCCGATCTGGATAAGGCTGTTGAAGGGGCGATGATCGCCAAATTCCGCAATACCGGACAGACCTGTGTTTGCGCCAACCGATTTTACGTTCAATCTGGAATATATGAAGAATTTGCCACCGCCTTGACGAACAGGGTCGAGGCCATGCGGGTTGGACCCGAAGTTCCGATTGGCGAGGCAGACTGCGGCCCATTGATCGACGCGAAAGCTGTCGAGAAAGTTAGCGCTCATGTGAGCGACTGTGTCGCTCGCGGTGGTCAATTGCTTGTGGGCGGAAACGCGATCAAGACGGCACCGGGTTTCTTCGAGCCGACAGTGATTTCAGAAGTTCCAGCAAATGCACTGCTTTGCCGCGAAGAAACATTTGGTCCGGTTGCCGGACTGGTGCGTTTTGACGATGAAGACGAGGCAATCGCATTGGCGAATTGCTCTCGTGCAGGTCTGGCCAGCTATTTTTTCACCCGTGACTACGGGCGTGTGCACCGCGTTTCTGAGGCACTCGACTACGGCATGGTCGGAGTTAACACGGGCATTATTTCGACCGAAGTTGCTCCATTTGGCGGCGTCAAAGAATCGGGCTTGGGCCGGGAGGGATCCCGTCACGGAATAGGAGATTACCTCGAAATAAAAATGGTTTGCGCCGCCATTTAGGTATTCATGAGACAAGAAATCCGGCCTGACCCTTCTTTGGGTCAGGCCGGATTTTCCTTTTCACCGCCCGGTATCCGAACTTAGCGGTCGAACTGCCCCCCGCATACATCGCGGTTCAGCTCGAGAAATTCTACCGATGCACCATCGACTTCCACAAAGGATACGATGATTCCAGAATCATCGCGGCCTGAGTGATAAATCACCTTCTCACCGACAATCGCCTGATCGATATCTTCAACTTCGAACGCGATGTGTGGGATAAATTTGATCACATCGGGGTTCTTGTTTCCCTCACCAAAGCGCAGCCACTCGACACCATAGGTGTTGAGCTTGCCAGGCAGGAAGGCCAGGTTGAGATGCGGCACTTTCGTTTCGCCTTCCCATTCTTCGTAACCCGGCATCCCGGTGTGATGATAGATAAGCTTCTTGCCGCCCTGCTGCACAGGGTTCGCCCATTTTTGGTCGGCAATCGAATGGTCGATTTGCATCAGGCGAACGGGCGCGTTGAGCATATTGACGAAGGCCGACCTCACCCCCGGCTCGATATCGGCAGGCGGGACGATTACGGTTTCACCATCCAGTGCTTCTTCTAGATTCTCAACTTCAAACGCTGGATGGGCGACAGTCTTGATCAGTTCCGGCACATCTGCATCGGCATCATAACGCGCCCAGGATATTCCATAGGCGTTTGCAGTGCCCGGAACGACATTGGCCTTGAGATGCGGCGCGTAGTCCTCATTCTCCTTTGGTTCGGCCGTCGGGATACTAAGGTGATGGAAAGTGTACTTTTCCTTATCCTTGAGCATAATTTTGGTCATCACGTTAACTCCAATTTCTCTAACTAATCTAATTCTTGGTGCTCAACAATCCCGAACCAGAACCGCATGCGCGATCCCGCAAAAAGCTGGCCATAGGATTGGCTGCCATGTCACGAGCCGACGGCCGCCCATTCTGCATCGCGCAATTCTACGCGGCGGATCTTTCCCGAAACAGTCTTGGGTAGTGCATTCACAAACTCGATTGCCCGAGGATATTTGTACGGTGCGGTCACTGCCTTCACATGATTTTGCAGCTGACTCACCAACGCGTCATCGCCGATGTGGCCTGGCGCCAGGATGATAAACGCCTTGACTACCTCCCCCCGAACCGGATCAGGGCTAGAAACAACTGCGGCTTCTGCCACTGCTGGGTGTTCGACCAAGGCGCTCTCAACCTCGAACGGGCCAATCCGATATCCAGCAGAGATGATCACGTCATCGGCCCGCCCAACGAACCAGTAATAGCCATCAGCGTCGCGCGTGGCCCTATCGCCTGTGAGATACCAGTCACCCACGAAGCTCGCCGCATTGGCGTTTTCATCACCACGATAGTGATCGAACAAGCCAAGAGGACGGACCGGTTTGATCCGAACAGCCAGATTGCCTTCCGTATCATCGCCCAAGGGGTTGCCCTTATCATCGACAATGCCCAGATCGACACCGGGCGTTGGCAACCCCATCGAACCTGCCTTCGCGGGAATGAAAGGGAAGCTGCCGCAAAGGATCACGGATTCGGTCTGGCCGTAACCATCCCTGATCGTCACGCCAGTGGCCCGGTGCCAGGTTGCGATAACCTCTGGATTGAGCGGTTCTCCGGCCCCCACACAATGGCGCAAACCAGCAAAACTATACTGCCCCAGATCCTGCTGCACCAACATGCGATAGACCGTCGGCGCCGCGCACATCGTGTCGATCGCATGCTGTTCCAGCAACTTCAGCGTACGAACCGGATCGAATACGCTAGCATGGTGAATGAACAGACATGCACCCTGATTGAACGGACCGAAATAGCTCGACCAAGCTGCCTTAGCCCAACCGGTGTCGGAGATATTCCAGTGCAGGTCCCCTTTTGACAGATCGAGCCAATACTGGCCTGTCACCTTGTGACCCAAGCCATAGCCTTGGCTATGCACCACCATCTTGGGATAACCCGTAGTGCCTGAGGTAAAATAGCACAGGGCATCCTCTGAAATCGACGTATCGACTGCATCGAAGCCTTCATCCGCCGCATTGCGCGCGGCATCATAGGACAGCCAGCCACTGCGGTCACAATCCACCACGGCCTTAAGCTTAAGTGACGAAACAGCATCACAAGCCGCGTCGACTCTATCCGCACAGGATTGCTCAGTGATTATCGCCACCGCCGAAGCGGCCTCCACCCGATAGGCAATATCCTTTGCCGAGAGCTGAGTGGTGGCCGGCGCAACGATAATGCCTGCACGCAAGCAAGCGGAGACAACTTCCCACCAGGCAAGTTGCCGCCCCAGCATCAACAGAACGACATCTCCGCGCAATATGCCATGTTGCGCCAACAGATTTGCCACCTGGCACGAACGACGCGCCAATTCGGCATAGGTGAAAATCTGTTCGCATCCGCCATCGTCGACCCAATGCAATGCCTTAAGATCGGGATCGCTTTGTGCCCATCGATCGATCACATCGCGAGCGAAGTTGAATTGTGCGGGCAGATCGGCCTGAAAGCCGTCTCGAATCTGCTGATATTCCTCAAGCTTACTCACGCTTGCCCCTCGCTCCAAATTAGTGATGCGTTGTTTCCGATTTGCGCCTTGCCCGCATCGATCACGCGCTGGTAAGATTGCAGCAGATGCGAAGGCGACGCCTCCATGATCTCGTAATATGTGCCGCTCAGGCCCGGAGTCTCGAAATAGGCAAGTCGCGCATTGCTCTGCTCAGCCCCTCCAGCAATTTCGGCGCTCAAGATCTCGGTGAAGCCGGATGCGATGAGCCTGTTCGCCTCCAGCTCGAAATCGGAAACGAAGACGCTCCAGTGGTTGAACACCATTTCGCGTGAAGCAATGTCAGGCACCTGAAACGGCGACGCAGTTCCGTCCCGCACACGGATTAACTCAATCACCAAATCACCTGACGCGCCCATCGCGATGTCAATGGGGATCGACACTTCCTGCCCGCGATAGCAGACATTGTGCATCTGGATATCCTCGTAGACGAAAAAGGGCCCCGCCCCGGTTGTTTCATTCAGCTTGCGCGCCGCCGCCTCAATATCATGTACCACATAGCCCATCTCGACGATGGCTCCCACGGCAATGTTTCCGCCTGCCTTGTTCACCACAACGGCCCGTCGCACCCATATTGCATGCCAACCCCAAGGCTAAACTGTCCAAGGCCTGCTGCCATGATTACCATCTCACAAAAGAAATCCTCAACCATATTGCGCTTGCTGCGATTCGATATTAGCACAACGCTGATGCATCAAGCTGCGCTAGATATCTGGCACCGCACGCAGGTTACAGCCATATCGAAAACGACGGCAAACTTATCATTTTAGTTCGTTCAACAGTGAATCTAATCCCCAAAAACCGGCCACGCAAATCGCGTGGTCAGAAATGATATTCGTTGAGACGCAGAGGCCATAGGCCAGAACCAGTTCTTCACGAAAATAGTCCGCATTCTGGTGATTGTGTGTCCGCAGGGCGAGAAAGCCTTCGTCGGCAGACGCATAGGTCAGGCGAAATTACGAAACACAAGGCAAAAAGGGTTTTAGCGATGGCACATTCGATTTTTGACCTCAGTGGTCGAGTGGCAATCGTGACCGGGGCCAGTTCCGGCATCGGTGCTCAGATTGCAGAGGATTTGGCGAGAGCTGGAGCAAGTGTGGCGCTGGTGGGCCGAAATCAGGATCGGCTGCAGGCGGTTGCAGAAAAGATCGCACGGTCTGGCGGAAGCGCCCACGCCATCGCTGCCGAGCTGACCGATTCAGACGGACAGAAAATGATCGTCGATGAAACTCTGTCGACCTTTGGCAGGATCGACGTTCTTGCATTGTCGGCAGGCATCTTCCTCCCAGCTTCCTTCGACGAGATGTCGACAGACAATATGCAGTCGCAGATGGAAGTTAACTACTCCGCGCCTGTGACACTCGCCCAGCGGGCGTTGCCGCATCTGGGGCGCGGCTCGTCGATCATCTTTGTCACATCGACCTGCGCGCGAATTGGGTTCTCTTTCACCGGAGCCTATGCGGCATCAAAGGGCGCGCTGGACGCAATGATGCGGGTGATGGCCGTTGAGCTGGCGCCACGCGGCATTGCCGTAAACGGAGTTTCGCCAGGCTGGACCGAAACCCCGATGAACGAGAGTATCCGGGAGGATAACTCGGTAGTCGAAGCAGCGATCGCGGCCACCCCGGCCGGACGCCTGGCTACCCCGTCCGACATTTCCCCGTGCGTGGTTTTCCTGGCTTCGAAAGCGGCAGGCTTTGTGCAGGGGCAAGTGATCGCCGCAGAAGGTGGCTACCCCAGCCTGCCTGACGTCATTCGCGGCGCAGATAATAACTAATTTGGAGATCATGCAGTGAGCGGTATGCGTTATGCCATTGATACGGGCGGCACTTTTACTGATCTGATCGTCGATGATGGCGAGGGTCGTTTGAGCTTTTTCAAGAGCCCCACCACGCCACAGGATCCGGTTGTCGGAGTGCTTGCGGTGCTACAGGTTGCAGCAGAGGCGAACGGACGCAGTCTGTCCGATTTTCTAAGCGATGGTGCTTCTCTGCTGCACGGCACCACCCGGGCGCTCAACGCAGTGCTCAGCCACAAGACTGCCAAGACTGCATTCATTACGACCATGGGGCATCCCGATGTCCTGCTTTTCCGCGAAGGTGGGCGCACTGATCCTTTCAACTTTACCCGCGATTTTCCCCAACCATATGTTCCGCGTGCGCTGACCTGGGAAGCGCCCGAGCGCATCGGGGCGGACGGTTCCGTGGTCAAGGAACTGGACGAGCAACGGATTGTCGAGATCGCTCAGGAGATAAGCGCGAAGAAGATCGAAGCTGTTTCGGTTTGTCTTCTGTGGTCCCCCATCAACCCGCAGCATGAGCTACGCATCGGCGAAATCTTGGCTGAACATCTGCCGGACATTCCCGTCACATTGTCGCATCAACTGGCACCAATGCTGCGCGAATATCGCCGCGCCTCGGCCGCGTGCATCGATGCGTCGCTCAAGCCCTTAATGACCGACTATCTCTCGCGATTAGAGGGCGAGCTCAAATCCGCAGGGTTTGGCGGTCGTCTGTTAATCGTGACATCAAATGGCGGGGTGCTCGATGCATCCGATGTCGCCAACGCGCCAATCCTGGCAATCAATTCAGGTCCGTCCATGGCTCCGGTTGCGGGCCTGTATTTTGCACAGCAGCACACCGGTTCCTCCACGGCGGTTGTCGCCGATACCGGCGGCACCAGCTATGACGTTTCGTTGGTGAGAGATGGCCACATCCCTCGCACCCGTGAAAGCTGGTTGGGCGACCGCTTCTATGGTCACATGACCGGCTTCCCCTCGGTTGACATCACCAGCATTGGCGCAGGCGGCGGCTCAATTGCATGGGTCGACGACGGCGGATTGCTTCGCATCGGGCCTGAAAGCGCAGGCGCCGATCCGGGTCCAGCTTGCTATAATCGCGGTGGCAGCAGGCCAACCGTAACCGACGCTTGCGTGGTACTTGGCTATATCGACCCAGACAATTTCCTGGGCGGCAAGATGAAGCTGGACCGCGAACTTTCACGCGCGGCAATCGAACGCAACGTGGCCAGCAAGCTTGGCATGTCAGTCTCGGAAACGGCCTGCGCCATCATCGAACTGGCAACGCAGGAAATGGTCCACGCCATTGAGGATGTGACCGTCAATCATGGCGTTGATCCCACCTCTGCCGTGCTGATCGCCGGAGGTGGTGCCGCCGGGTTGAACAGCGTTAAGATCGCAGACCGGTTGGGCGCCGCACAAGTGTTGTTCCCCCACACCGGGGCCGTGCTCAGCGCATCGGGTGCTTTGCTGGCGGATCTTTCGGCCAACTATTCCGAACCGGCTGTCACTGCGACAAATCACTTCGATTTCAGCAACGTGAACGCCTGTCTTGACCGGTTGAAGAACCGCTGCGCGGCGTTTGCCGCAGATGCCGGTGAAGGCGCGCTGGAGACCAATGTCCAATTGACCGTTGACGCACGTTATGTCGGCCAGGTCTGGGAAATCGAACTTGAACTGCCGTGCGACAGCTTCGCCGGCCCGAGCGATGTCGAGAAGCTTGTCCAGGCGTTCCACAAGCAGCACGAGAAACTCTTCGCGGTCATTGATCACGACGCCGATGTCGAACTGCTCAACTGGCACGCACGGGTCAGTTGCCGTCTGCACACGATACAGCCGCATCAAGCGGAGGAGCGTACTGATGGAGCTTCGGCGCAGCGCACACGCAAGGTTCAATTCTCAACCGATGGTGAAGTAGATGCTGCCATTATTCCAGTGGAAGCACTGAAGATCGGCGGCAAGGTTGCCGGCCCGGCCATTATCGAATCCAATTTCACCTCGGTCGTGATCGATCCCGGTGCCATCGCTGAACGCCTAAGCGATGGCGGACTTCTGGTCACAATCAAACGCCACCTCGCCAACGGAGGAAAATCCTGATGGGACAGATCAAACATTCCGGCGCACGCCTTGCTGTGATCCATGCACGGTTCGAGGCGATCGTTCGCAAAATGACCAACACGCTGTTTCGGACGGCTCGGTCGGGTGTCATCAATACGGGGCGAGATTTCTCGTGCTGTATCGTCACCGCGAATAACGATCTGCTGGTAACAGCCGAAAGCTTGCCGATCCACGTGATGAGCGGCCCCGATCTGATGTCCAAGATCATGCGCGAACTGAGCCCTGACCTGAAGGCAGGCGACGCGTTTCTCAACAATTCGCCCTATCATGGCAATTCGCACGCAGGCGATCACTCGCTGTTGGTGCCCGTGATCGATGCTGGGGGAACCTATCGCTTTACCGTTGTGGTGAAAGCGCATGTGGCCGATTGCGGCAACTCCGTTCCCTCCACACTGTTTGCCAATGCGACCGATGTCTATCACGAAGGCGCATTGATCTTCCCCTCTGTGCAGGTTCAGCGCGACTACAAGGATTGCGAAGACATCGTGCGCATGTGCAAAATGCGTATCCGCGCGCCCGAGCAATGGTATGGCGATCAGCTCGGCCTGGTTGGTGCCGCACGCGTTGGCGAGCGCGAGCTTCTGGCTCTAGGAGATGAGTTGGGCTGGGATTCGCTTGACGCATTCGAAAGCCAGTGGCTCGATTATAGCGAACTACGCATACGCGGAGCGATCGCAAAGCTCCCGGCATCGCAGGTGACAGTGGCAAATGCCCACGATCCGATGCCTGGTCTGGACGAAGGCGTCCCGATCAAAGCGATCGTCACGTCCGATCCGGCTGAAGAACTTATCACGGTCGATCTGACCGACAATCCCGATTGCGTTCCTTTCGGTCTCAATCTGACTGAAGCTACCGCGACAACCGCTGCCATGGTGGGGGTATTCAACAGCCTCGGCCATGGCATTCCGGCCAATGCCGGCAGCTTTCGGCGTATCGACGTGAGGCTTCGAGAGAATTGTGTCGCGGGGATTCCGCGCCACCCCGCCAGTTGCTCCACCGCGACAACCGGCGTTGCGGACCGGGTGACCAACGCAGTTCAGCGCGCGATGGCCGAACTGGGTGACGGTATCGGCATGGCCGAATGCGGGTTGGCTATTCCGGCTACTGCCGCATTCATATCCGGCACCGACCCGCGCCGTGACAATACTCCCTATGTCAACATGATCACACTGGGGCAAACCGGCGGCGCAGGTACGCCGTGGTCGGACGGCTGGCTTACAATCGCCCATGTTGGAAATGGCGGACTGGTGATGCGGGATAGTACCGAAATCGACGAGCTAATGTACCCGATCCGCATTTATACTGATCGCATCATCCGCGACACGGCAGGACCGGGCCGTTATCGCGGAGCTCCGGCAGCCGAGGTCGAATGGGGACCGGTATCGAATGCGATGGAGGGTATCTGGTCCAGCGATGGTTCGACGTTCCCAGCCCAGGGAGCACGCGGCGGCGGCAGCGGTGCAACGGCAAAGCAGTTCAAGCGCAATCTCGATGGATCTCTGACACCCCTAGACGCATTCGGCGGCACGAAGCTGCAAGCTGGTGAATCTGTGGTCGGAATTTCCAGCGGCGGCGGCGGCTATGGCTCCCCGCTGGAACGCGATCCGGCTCGGGTTGCTCGCGACGTTTCGGAAGGTTGGGTTTCCGTAGAACAGGCTAAGGACGTCTATGGCGTAGTCTGCGATCTTGATGGAAATATTGACGATCTCGGGACTTCCGAATTGCGTGCTGCCTAGGCATCCGGGAAAGGTCTAGGACGAACATGGTTCACTCTCACTTCGAACAAGAGCCAACGAACCGGCCTAGCTCGCTTTGGCTGGATCAGGCACTCGATGCCCCGTCCACTGCGTGCCCAAGGCTGACGCAAAATATCAATGCCGACGTGGCCATCATTGGCGGCGGCTACGTTGGCCTTTGGACTGCGATCGAATTGAAATCGCGCAGACCAGACTTCTCGATCGCTATTCTGGAATCGGATATTTGCGGCAGTGGCGCGTCTGGCCGAAATGGCGGTTATGTTCTGTCCTGGTGGACGAAAGCGCCATCGCTATTGGCTATGTGGGGAGCGGACACAGCGCGTGATCTAATCCTCAAATCCGAAGCGGCGATCACGCTGCTTGATGACTTCTGCAAACAAGAAGACATCGATGCCGAATTTTCACGTTCGGGATGGGTCTGGGGCGCGGCGTCGCAATCGCACATCGGGGCCTGGGAAAGCAGCATGAACGCGTGTGCAAGCTTGGGCGTCGCTGACCTTGCGCTCTTAGACGAAGCTGGGGCACAACGGAAAAGTGGCGGCGCCGCTTTCCGCGCCGCAATCCATGATCGAACCGCAGCCTTGATCCATCCAGGTAAGCTGGTCCGCGGACTTCGCGAAGCCGCTTTGCGCCGCGGCATCCAAATATTTGAGCACAGCCCCGTTGAGCATTTGGGACGTGGCCGTCCCGCCGCCCTTAAGACCCGTCAGGGCAGCGTTACCGCTAAGCAGGTGGTCATTGCGACCAATGCATGGGCAGCTTCGGTTCGTGAGCTGTCGCGTTCGATCGCTGTCGTGTCGAGCGACATCATCGCAAGCCCGCCGGTGCCGAATTTGCTGGCCGAGCTGGGTTGGCAGGACGGCGCGGGCGTCAACGATTCGCAACAGATGGTGCATTATGTCCGCCCCACGCGCGACGGACGGATTCTGGCTGGCAAAGGCGGACTTGCCAGTGGTTTTGGCGGCAATATCACAAACTCGATGTTCAGCAGTGAGCGACGCGCCCGGATCGTCGAAAGCAAGTTTCGCCAACTTTATCCCGGCCTCGACGGCCTGCAAATGGATTGCCACTGGTCAGGACCAGTCGACCGATCGGCCGATGGCCTCCCGATCATCGGCACCCTTCCCCGCCATGACCACATCGCCTATGCGATTGGCTGGAGCGGCAATGGCGTCGGGCCTAGCCAGATCGGCGCAAAGGCTGTGGCAAGTCTGCTGCTGGGCGAAAAAGATGAATGGTCAACTCTGCCAATTGTCCGCGCTCCGCAGAAATCCATGCCGCCCGAACCCATTCGCTATATCGGCTCGCACCTAGTGCGTGCAGCGGTGGGGATGCGGGACGCGGCATTATCACAAGACAAACACCCCAACGCGCTGGTCAATGCTATTGCGGATCTCGCCCCGAGGGGGGTCGAGGACAAGTAATCCGTGGCCATGGAACTAGCATCCCTGTCTGCTACAGCTCTTGCCGGAGGCTATCGCGAAGGCGCATTTACCCCGGTAGAGGTGATCGACGCGCTGACCCAACAGATCGAGTCCATCAACCCGCAGATCAACGCCTTTACCACGACGGTTTTCGAACAAGCCGCTGCCGATGCGGTACGGTGCACCCAGGAGCTTCGCGGTGGCTCGGACAAGCCACTGTTGGGCATCCCAGTTGCAATCAAAGATCTGGTCGACACGGCAGGCATTCGTACCACTTATGGCTCCCGCATTTTTTCCGGCCAAACTCCCGAGCGGAATGCGAGGATCGTCGATCAACTAATTGAAGCCGGGGCGATCATCGTGGGAAAGACCGCCACGCACGAATTTGCGTGGGGTTTTACCACCGACAATCCCCATTTCGGTCCAACGCGCAATCCCTGGGCGACCAACCGAATTTCCGGAGGATCGAGCGGAGGCAGCGCTGCCGCGCTCGCAGCGCAGCTGGTTCCTTTGGCGATTGGTACCGATACGGGTGGCTCGATCAGGCTCCCAGCCGCATATTGCGGAGTAAGTGGACTGAAGCCCAGCTTCGGCAGCCTTAGCCTGGACGGCATTTTCCCGCTTGCGCCAAGCCTTGATCATGTCGGCCCGATGGCACGGACCCCACAGGACTTAGACTTGTGTATGGCGGTTCTGCGGGACGATTATGCACCGATCGAGCTCCAGACGCTCAACGGCATAACAATCGCCGTTCCAGATCAAGCTGCTTATGCGGAGCTGCCCGCGGATATGGCTGAAATCTGGCATGATACGATTGCGACGCTTATCAAGCTCGGAGCGGCAATTCGCCCCTTTACCGATCCGCTCATCTTAGACTGCGCAGAAGTATTCACCGCGATCATGGTGAGGGAGGCTGCGCATACCCATATCGATCTCGGGTTTTATCCCGCCCGGCTTACCGATTATGGCCCAGATATTCATGCCCGCTTTGCCCTTGCGTCGAAGATTTCAGATAAAGAACTTGCCGCCGCAAAACGCGATCGGGATGCTCTGCGGCAATCTTTCCTGCGGATCTTTAACGATGCGGATCTAATGCTAACGCTTTGTTCTTCTGCCCCTCCACTCACGATAGCGACAGATAAAGACCTGCCTGAAAAGCATTATGCGTCCCTTCGCGAAACGGTCCTGCGTTACACGGCTCCTCAGAATTTGACTGGCTTGCCGGCGGCTGCGGTCCGGATTGGGATCGACGGCTTTGGCTT
>Ga0315904_10010077_pt1 | contig 12259 bp, 21 predicted proteins | sample LakEriMetagenome_6_FD_203529 | JGI IMG/M metagenome (GOLD analysis project Ga0315904, IMG submission 203529) | Freshwater fungal communities from buoy surface, Lake Erie, Ohio, United States - Buoy 12 MA120 | ecosystem: Environmental > Aquatic > Freshwater > Lake | place: USA: Lake Erie, Ohio...
CCCATCATTCCTCTTGACAAGATCGCGAACTTCACGATGAACGGTGAAGATGTGACTGCTGGCTGGGTCAACGCAATCTTGAAATAACTGCACAGAAGTTGTTGACACCCTGAACTCCAACCTGTAAGCTGTAAGCACAATGAAACACGAAATGACAGTGAGTCTGAGCAACATCCGTGTGGGCGACATCATCCCTGCCGGTTCCTTTGGCATGGGATTCGATGACGTGACGGTTACCGAGATCGGTCCTGACGAGGACTATGGAAACATGATGCGGATCGTGGTTGTCGGCCCGAAGGGTCGGAGCATCTACTGCCGATCCTTCGGCGGTCGTGACATCACCGTGGTCCGTAACTGAAAAGACCGGTTGACACCCTGAACCTCAACCTGTAAGCTGTAAGCACAATGAACAACGAATTGCTTGATCCTCAGTCTGAAGTCCAATCGCTCGCCGTTGTCTCAACGGAAGAGCTTCCCGGCTACGCGGAATGGCTTGCCGAGTGTGATGCTCAGCTGGATCCCGATTGGGTCTCCAGCTGGGCCAAACACTTGGGCGAATACTGAAAACAATCTTCGTGCCAAGTGAAGCTTGGCATGAAACTTGCTGTGGGGCCCCTCCTTGTGTAAGTCCTTGATAATGAGGGACTTACAGAAGCGGTGGTCCCCCAGCAACCTTCGTGCCAACAGCAATTTTCCAGGCGATTGGCATGAAACTTGTTTCCTGAAAAATCTGCACAGAAGTTGTTGACGCATCCGGCGTCTCTCCTGTAGGCTGTAGCCACAATGAATCACGACAAGAGCCTCCTCGAAAAAGTCAGCGACACGATCGTTATCTTCACCGTGACGGTCTTCTACTGCATCCCTTTCTTCGGCATGGGCTACGGTATCGGCACCGGAATCTTCGGCTGAAAATCTGCACAGAAGTTGTTGACACCCTGAACCTCAACCTGTAAGCTGTAAGCACAATGAAACGCAACGCTACCTACGCTGAACTGAACGCTGACTTCACTTGGACCGACTGCACTGGTGAAAAGATCGTGACCCCCAAGGGCACGAAGATTGAAGTGCGGGCGAGCTTCAAGGGAATGTCGATGCTGCACAAGGGCGACAAGTTCCACCCTGCTGGCGTTATGATCTGGATGGGACGAGATCTTCATCCCATCATTCCTCTTGACAAGATCGCGAACTTCACGATGAACGGTGAAGATGTGACTGCTGGCTGGGTCAACGCAATCTTGAAATAACTGCACAGAAGTTGTTGACGGATCGGCATCCCTCCTTTAGGTTATAGCCACAATGAATATGGAAAACGAAAATATGATCAAGGTTGACGGTGACATCGATGGTTGCGACATGATCGACATGCTCGAAGAACAAGACTATCGGAACATGAACTCTTCTGAAGCTTCCACTTCTTACTTGTGGTGCCATGATCAAGAGAAAGGTGAGCAGGAAGGTTTCTTCAAAAACTGAACGAAACTTGTTGACGAATCAGCGCCTACCCTCTAGGCTTTAGCCACAATGAATCACGACAAGAGCCTCCTCGAAAAAGTCAGCGACACCATCGTTATCTTCACCGTGACGGTCTTCTATTGCGTCCCTTTCTTCGGCATGGGCTACGGTATCGGCACCGGAATCTTCGGCTGAAAATCTTCAAATAGCGGATCCTTGGCATGGATCTTGCTATGGGGCCCCTCCTTGCGTAAGTCCTTGATACTGAGAGACTTACAGAAGGTGGGGCCCCGTAGCAACTATCGTGCCAACTCGATGTTGGCATGACTTTTGCTCCCCCAGCAACCTTCGTGCCAAGAGCGATTGTCCAGGCGATTGGCATGAAACTTGTTTCTAAGAAAATCTGCATGGAAGTTGTTGACGGCTTGGCGTCCGTCCTGTAGGCTATAGCCACAATGAACGACGCAATGAACACAATGAACAAGCCAGTGATCGGAACCTATCCTTCAATCGAACTCGAACTCGACGGAATCCCGTTTGAGGTTTTTTATAGCGCCTCCGCTGATAAGCAATCGGTTTCGATCATGAGAATCCTGACACTAGAAGCGAAGATTTCAGGAGAAGAGTGGTACCACATTAACAGCGAAACCGATCAGATTGAACGAATGATCGTCAAGGAACTCAACAGTGGCGAGCAGGATTTCGATGACATTGGAGACTGATCAGAAGCGTTGACACCCAGACAGCCGAACTATAGGCTATAGCCACAATGAAAACACAATACGTCACATTCACGAACAAGTCAGGAGACCGCCTCACAATCCCCACCCGAGTCTCCTTTTCCAAGTCTGGGCAGCCGCTCTCGGCTTACCCTCAGGGTTTAAAGGCGGACGATATGTGGCACTATACTATGGCGGTTCAATCTCAAATTGGATTTGTTACAGTTCGTTGGGGCTGATAATTAATTAACTTTCAATATCAACAAATAACAACATAACACAATATGGATAACAGCGTTAAATATCTCGTTAATGCAGATGATTTTGTTGCAACGCGAATTGCGTTAATGAATGCGAAATTGAACATTGCGGAATTGATTGCGGTTTATCAATTAACTTCTCCAAGTTCAAATATCAATTCTCTACTTCGTCAAAAGGATGAATTGGATACTTTGTTAAATAAACTTGATTATCATAATCTCGACTTGTCTCGTTAATATATATATGCATATAAATGTTAATTGCTTTGTTCGTTTTGATGATGAATGGTTTGTTGTTGAACAGATATGTTCAGAATCAATTCGAGTAAGAAATGTAAATAATGGATATTCAAATTGGGCATTTATATATGAAATTGATGAAGTTAAATATATAAATTGAAATAATATATATAAAAACATATATATACCAATTTGTATATATATGGTTCAGATTTGAATCAATATAGTTCAAATTTGAATCAATTTGATTCCAATTTGCTCAATTATCACTCAAATTTGTCAATAAATAGTTCAATTAAATAAAAAGCAAGAAACGTGCCAATCTGCACTTGGCATGACTCTTGCTATGGGGCCCCACCTTACGTAAGTCGTTGATACTGAGGGACTTACAAAAAGAGGGGCCCCCCAGCAATGTTCGTGCCAACCTCAAAAAACCAGGTGATTTTTTTCTGACGAAAATCTGCACAGAAGTTGTTGACGCATCGGCGTCCATCCTGTAGGCTGTAGCCACAATGAAACACGAAATGCAAATCAAGATCCTCTGGCACGTTCTCACTCTCAGCAAGCCCGGCTTCCTTTGGAAGTTCGAGTGCGAAGTCTCCGATGAGACGGAGGCTGAAGAAATCGCCCAGTACATCCGCGACACCACCACGAACGCCGGAGTGAAGGTTGTCGAAGTTTGGGTGTAAATACTAGTTGACCATTGCTAATCTCTTGCTAATCTAATCCTATGCGAAAATTACTTGCTATCCTGCTCTTCTCGTTCTCTGTCTCTGCTGCCGATCTCAACACTTTTCTCGATGCTGTCGCGAAGGTTGAATCCAGCAACAACCCAAAGGCCGTCAATAAGAAAGAAAGCGCTTTCGGCCTGTACCAAATCCGCCCAGCGTACTTCAAGGACTCAGGTGTGAAGGCGAAGCACGGCGACGTTTTCAAGCCTGAAGTTGCGCGAAAGGTAGTTCTCGCCTACTTCCAAAAGTACGAACCAACTGCTCTGAAAAACCTTGACTTCGAGACGTTGGCGCGATGCCACAACGGCGGCTGCGGTTGGCGCAAGAACAAGTCAGCTACCAATGGGTACTGGCAGAAAGTGAAAAAGAATCTTTGACACCCACAAAAAATCTGATACTTTTTTCTCATGCTCGCGACAATTAAACAAAACAAAATCGGCCATTTGCACGTTTGGTTTGGCGATGTAAATATAAATGAAGTCAGCAAATATAATTTTCTTTCTAATGGTAAAGAAAGTGATTTATATATACAAAGCAAAAAAGATATTGAATGTTTTTTAGATGATATAAATAGTGATGACGCCAAAATGATTTGTGATGGTTATACTGTTAAGACAGAAGTGTTTGATGAATATGCTGAATTGATAAATAAATAAAGCATTTTTCGTGCCAACCTGGACTTGGCATGGAACTTGCTTGGGGCCCCTCCTTGCGTAAGTCGTTGATACTGAGGGACTTACAAAAGGTGGGGCCCCGTAGCAATCTTCGTGCCAACATGATCTTGGCATGATTTTTGCCCCAGCAATCTTCGTGCCAAGAGCAATTGTCCAGGCGATTGGCATGAAACTTGTTTCTGAAAATATCTGTGCAGAAGTATTGACCGGGAACCAGCCTTCCGATAGGCTTTAGCCACAATGAAGGACGCAATGAACACAAACAACTACCCCTCCGTTACGATCACTTTCTGCGAAACCCAAATCGAAGTTTGGTATCGCGTTTCGCTTTCTAACAATGTTTTCATCATGGAGATGAAACCAGTTGATAATGTTTCATCAGAAGATTGGGATTGGATTTGTTCTCGGGCAAAGCATTATGAACAAATCGAAGAGTTGGTCGCATTTGAAATTAACAACTAATAATAACAACACATATGGACAACAACATTGAAATTGGATTGGCGCAAATTGAAGTTGAGGAAGTCATTACTGAAGATACAAATCCAAATTGGCCTGATGATAACAATATGGATCAATATCTAAGTTTGGAAGCGGCAACTGAAATCATGTTTCCTTTCTAATGTACATTTTACTAATTATCTGCATCGTCATTTTACTAATAAATAAAACAAACAACATATGAGCGAACATAAACACTACTATGAATACGTAATCAATCCTCGTGATTTGATTGCTTTGCACGTTGCAACTGATATGTTAATTTCTAAACTTGATCAACAAATAAAAGATCAACAATTAAATGGTGATTCTTTCTCTTCTAAATACAAAGCAGAATTGCAACAATTGCTAAATAACACTCACTATTCCAATTTGAAACGTATCAATGCGACAAATGTAGATTAATAACCTGAGCAGGAACCGTGCCAACCTGGACTTGGCACGAAACTTGCTGTGGGGCCCCTCCTTGTGTAAGTCGTTGATAATCAAGGACTTACAAAAAGGGGGGCCCCAAAAAAATCAAGAAATTTTTTTCGGTATTTTCCAGGCGCTTGGCATGACTTCTGCTCCCCCAGCAACCTTCGTGCCAAGAGCTATTCTTCAGGCGATTGGCATGAAACTTGTTTCCTGAAAAATCTGCACAGAAGTTGTTGACGGTTCGAAGTCCGTCCTGTAGGCTTTAGCCACAATGAAGGACGAAATAACACTGAACGGCAAGCGAGTAGATACTCGCAGTTTTGATATCGAAGGAATTAATCGTTGTGACTATCCTGACTTTGTTGACGCTTATATCGCATCTGCAAGTTTTGAGGATGGAACTGAATTAACTTCTGATGAGTTGAATCAATTGAACAATGAGAATAGTCATTTGGCTTCAATTATAGTTTACGAAGAGCGGATGTTCATTTAACAACTAACTAACACATTATACTTATATGAATAACATTGATCCAATTACTAATTATGTTGTGAACGGAAATCAATTAGTTGATATTCGTTGGGCAATTCGAGTTTTAATTATTCGGCTTGAGAATGATATGAATATGTACAATTTCGCCAAAGGCGGCGATTGTGATACTACTATTTCAGAGCTTAAGAAACTTTTGAATGATATTGAATACAGCAAGATCAGAATAGATAACTTTGTTGAGCAAATTGAGTTTTAATAATTAATAATAAATATGAATACACAACTTGACCCTCAATTTAATTATGTTCTTTCAACTGTGCAAATGACAGATGTGCGTTTTGCACTTCGCACTTTGTTATTGAATCTTCGCGATTCAGATTGTAAATTAGTTTTCCGCCCATCATCTAATAATGGCACTCGCGAGAATGAAATTGAAGTATTGGAAGAACTTTTAAATGACATTCAATATGATAAAGTTAGAATGAGTAATTTTATTGACAATAAGTAATTGACAATAGCGCCAGCACGAACCGTGCCAACCTGGACTTGGCATGGAACTTGCTATGGGGCCCCACCTTGCGTAAGTCGTTGATAATCAAGGACTTACAAAAAGAGGGGCCCCAAAAAAATCAAGAGGTTTTTTTCGGTATTTTCCAGGCGCTTGGCGCGGCTTCTGCTCCCCAGCAAGAGCCATGCCAACATCATAAAAAAGAAAAATGCAAAAAAAGCTTGTTGCCATCCTTGTCAAGCCTAAGATACTCGCATGATTCATAACTGGATTCCCCGCAGCCTTCGATGGTCTGCTGACGAACGAAAACAGAAAGAAACGCAAGCTCGAAACGCTCGCGAAAACGCAAGGAAAATCTGGCTGGAAAAGGAAAAAACCAGGCAGCAAATTGAGCGCGAAATCTTGCAAAAAGTCCTTGCACGTCGGGCGCTCCTCGACTAGTCTCTTCTCAACATGAAACTTGCACAAGCGATTGAATACGTGGGCGGATTTTCCGCTCCCTCAAAAATGCCCTGTCATGGGTTCAGCATCCCGGCGCGATATTGCAAAACGGGGCAGAAGCTCCGTGAAGTTGCTGGTAGCATCTGCTCTAAGTGCTACGCTCTGAAGGGACGATACGGTTTCCCGAACGTGCAGAACGCGCTCGAAAGGCGCTTCGCCAACCTGAAAAACGATCTGTGGGTTCAGGCCATGACGATTGCGATCCGGGGAACCGAGTCAAGCGGTTTCTTCAGGTGGCATGATTCCGGCGACATCCAAGATGTCGCGCATCTTGACAAAATCGTGCAGGTTGCCCGCAACCTGCCGGAAATCAAGTTCTGGCTGCCGACTCGGGAGTACGGTGTCGTTTCGGAATGGGTCAAGGCAAATGGTGCGTTGCCTGAAAATCTGACGATCAGGCTTTCGGCTCTGATGTTGGAAGGTCAACCTCCGGTTGGAATCGCCAACCGATTGGGTTTGACAACCTCGGGAGTTTCAAAGACGGGTTTCACTTGTCCGTCTTCGGCTCAGGGGAACAAGTGCCTGACTTGTCGGGCCTGTTGGGACAAGTCCGTCCAAAACGTCAACTATAAAACTCACTGAAAAAATGTTGTTTCTGGTCTTGACGGTGGCGTTGCTTCTGGTAATCTGTTCTCAACAAAAATGAAATACGAATTGATTGTTGAAACCGAAGCCTGCACGTCTTTCTTTACTTTCCCGCACAATCGCGAAGGTTCAACGGCGGCTTTTGAAAAACTCGGATCCTTCATTACAAAAGATGAGTTTAGATCCGCAAAAATCGTGAGCAATCGCGACAATGTGATTTTCGAGTTTCCTTCTAAAAACTAAACAAACAACATATCATGCACACAATTAAAAAATACATTGCACCTTTTGAAGTTATCAATTACACTCGCGAAGACGGCAATCAAGCTGTTTATAAAGTTTTCCGTCTTTCAAAGCATCTTTTCCGTAATAAAAAGAAAGACGAAAATAGAATTGTCGGTTTCAAAGCCTGGAAATTGGCAAATACCGGCGCAAATCAAAAAGCAGGTTGGCGGAGTTTTCGATTTGATCGAATTAATGAAATTGATCTTGCTTTCTTTTAATATAATTTTGTTGGAAAAAAGACGATAAAGCAATGGCATGGTGTGCAAGGAGATCTTGCAACGGGATTGTGTTATGGCCCATTGAAACACCATTGCTTTTTTTAATTAAAAAAAATTAAAAAAAAATTAATAAATAAAAATAGCGCGAGCAATTTTCATGCCAACCGGCACTTGGCACGGCACTTGCTGTGGGGCCCCTCCTTGCGTAAGTCGTTGATAATCAAGGACTTACAAAAGGTGGGGCCCCATGCGTAAACCCTTGATAATCAAGGGGTTACAAAAGCTAAAACTCCAGGTTAACGCTAACTATCGAACTATTTATCTATTTATATATAGCTATTTAGCTATTTGTATTTAACTATTTAGCGATCACTATTTAAGTATTTAAATAAAAAACCCTCAATTTTTTAGATTGAGGGTATTTAAATAATCAAACTAATTATTTTCCTTATTAGAAATCATCGCATCTTTTTGTAAGAGCATATTGATTCATTTTCTTTCGAGGATAATACTTAATAAAATCTCCAAGCATTAAACCTTGATTATATAAAGTCCGATGGAAATCATCGTATTCTCTTGCATCAGCTTCTTCGTGAATCAATACATGAGATTTGAGATTGAACTTTGCTTGTGGAATTGCAGATTGATATTTACCAGTATAATAATTAATTGTAATCATTTTATTGGATTTTTTGTATAGCTTACGTCTATCACATCATCAATTATAGTAAAGCTATCTTTTTCTGCATTAAAATCATCATTATGAACTAGCCAATTATGAATATCAATAGGATCTAATTTGACATCACTGTTAAAACGGTATCCAATAGTTGGGCCGTTCTTGTATTCAACAATAGCAATTTGTTTATTCATATTAGTAAAAGAAGATGCGCGACTCGTCAGGAAACGAATGAGGAACCGTATCCCGATCCACGCCAAACGTCAAGCCCGGATCTACATCAGACTTGGACAAATATCCAAATCCCTTGTAATTACCCGTCTGCATGAGAAGGTCTCCCACGAAATACTGTAGAGCTATTCGCTGATCCGCAAAATCATTCTTGCTGTTCTGGAAGAATCGGTTTGCTTGTTCTCTGATGTTCTCAACTGGAATGGTTTTTCTTTTCATACAAATAATTTTTTACCTTGTACCGTCAACGCTGAGACTGAATCTACAGGAACGCCGCGCCTTGTAAAGGATTTTTTATTGGGATCGTACTCTAAAACGCCCCCATAAAAACCAGCTGGATTCTTGACAGTCCAACCAATTATGTAGCCTTTTGTGAACGAGACTTGCGTGAGGTGGAACGCGCCGATTTTTTCGCCTTTTTTCCACTTGCCACCTTCTTCAATTTCGACTTGGTGGTTGTCTTCTTCTTGGTAGCGGAAACGGATTTTTTGCATAGCTTTTTTGTTTGATTTTCTTCTTGCTTTTTCTTTTTGGCAAACTCGCCGTAGTGATATGCTCGACCGCGAAGTCCTAGCTTTTGCTGATCTTCTGTGATGAAGCCGCGCCGAATCTCCCACCTCTTGAAGGCGTCGTCAACCATTTGATATGTACCATTTGGAAGGTCTAAAGAATAGATGCCATCCATGCTAATATCATATCTGTTTGTAATACGCGATTTGAATTGACTATCACTCATTGTATGTAAATCCCTTATAGAAAAAATAAATACCAATACAAATTAATAAACAAAGCAACAACATTATCTAATTATTGTTTTGTTGATGGATTGCAATTAATAATGCACAAATAATAACTAGTAATAAATACATAATCAGGCAGGAGGAAGAACTTGCTCAAACTCTATTGCGCGTCCACTCAGATCACGAATGAGTTCACGGGACACACTATCAAGAGTCTTGCGCCCAGTCAACTGAATAAATATGGCTTCCTGCGCTTTGTCGATGAACTTCTCACGGGGAACGCCATAGATGTGCTGCACATAGTACTTAATTTTAGTCTGCATTTTTTTGTTTGGTTGGTTGTTTATCAGGCAAAAACTGGTTGGTTTAAATTATCCCAAGTAATGTATTGTTTACAAACTTTGCAAAAGTAATTTCTTCTACCAGATTGAATTGCATTGTGCTTTGTGGTCGAAAGATAAATCTTTTTATCGCACTTGCAAGAATAAACATGATTTGTTTTTACTTCAAAGTCGTGGCAACGAATTGCCGGTTGGCCGATAACTTGCATAACTTTCTTCCATTCTGCACCATGTGAAGAAATAAACATACCATAAACTTGTCGCGCAATTAAATGTGCAGCTTCGTGACCCGGAGTGTCTTGAATAAATGCTTCTTTGTTTTCAATCAAAAGAACATTGTTTAATCGAATTAGATTGTAATGATAATATGCAACACCAGCTCGACGACCGCGCAAATTAAATTGTACAATAGGAAATGTAAACTTAGTTGAATAAATAGATTCGCAAATTGAATATGCGTTTTGTATTTTAACTATGCAAGCGTTCTGTAATTCAGTCACATTCATTGCAATCAAAGTATCACCTTGTACTGCAAGGCGCAAGGGATTTTTCTCGCCTAAACAACTTTTTTCTGAGCCACTTGGCACGAAACTTGTTGTTGACAACCTGGATTTTCTTCAGAGAGAAACCAACGTAAGTCGTTGTCTTTCAACGACTTGCGTTGGGGCCCCTCTTTGCGTAAGTCGTTGATATTCAGGGACTTACAAAAGGTGGGGCCCCAAAAAAATCAAGCGATTTTTTTTGGGTATTCTCCAGGTGGTTGGCACGGTTTCTGCTCCCAGCAATAGGAATGCCAAATCATAGTTGGCATGAAAATTGATTTCTTGACCAGGATTTTGCCAGGTGGACCGAAAATATCTGAGAAAAATTGTTGTGGCTGCATAGGAAATCATACACACTGTCCCCGCAGTTCGATTCAACAACTAACCAAAAGGAAAACACAGTATGCCAGCAAACATTGAAAATCGTGACGTTCAGGCCGGACTTGAGATGGCGTGGCACGGCATGACTAAGATCGTTCCCGTTATCAACTTCGCGGATGCGTTCCCGTTCGACATCGAGCGTAAGCCTCTGTTCACCGAGAACCAAGAAGAGTTGCAGGGATGGAGCTACTTCCGCTGCTCCGACGACGGCAAGCCTGTCGGCAAGCCTGTTCCTGAAACTTACAGCGCCGTGACGAACGAGCGTTTCTGGGAGATCGTGCAAAATGCTGTCGGCGGAACTGGTGCAGTGATCGAGTCTGCTGGAACGGTTTTCGACCGTTGCCGCCGCTTCGTGACCGTCAAACTCCAGACCGATCTTGATACATTCAAGGTGGGTGATCGTGAGTTCAAGAATCGGTTCTCCCTGCTCGACAGCATCGACCAGAGCACGAATCTCTACGGCGTGAACAGCAGCACCTGCGTCGTCTGCTCGAACACGTTCGCGATGGCGATGGGCGACAGGTCCGGCGAGTTCCGTTTCAAGCTGCGGCACTCGAAGAATCTGGTGCCTAAGATCGAGAACATGGAGAAGGCCATCGACCAGTTCATCGGTGTCACCGCCCAGTTCCAGCAGGCGCTGAAGATCGCGAATGAGATTCCAGTCAAGCTGGATCAGGCTCGTCCGCTCTTCGCTGGCTGGATCGCCGAGGAGACCAACGGTCTCTCCACTCGTTCGTTCAACACTGTTGGGCGCTTGACCGAGTTGTTCACTCGGGGCGCTGGAAATCGCGGCGAAACCCTGCTCGACGCTTTCAGCGCAGTGACTGACTTCTATTCGCACGAATCGAGCGGCGGTCAAGATCAACCGGGCTTCCGAATGAAGCAGACCATCTCCAGCGACTTTGGCGCAGCGGCCAAGCGCAAGCAGGACTTCTTCGGCCAGATCTTCGATGTGGACAAGGAAGTGACGTTCAATCGGGATCGGTTCACCAATCTGGTGAGCAACGGTCGGAACCTCATCAGCGCGATGGAAGCGGTTACCGCGAACTGAACCAGTCAAGCAAGAATCCTCCCGCAAGGGAGGATTTTTTTTTGCACTTGGCACGTCTTTTGCGCTTGACAGCCTGGAGATGCTTCTGAGAAAACCCAACGTAAGTCGTTGTCTTCCAACGAGTTACGTTGGGGCCCCTCCTTGCGTAAGTCGTTGATATTCAAGGACTTACAAAAGGTGGGGCCCCATCGTAAGTCCTTGATAATCAAGGGGTTACAGAAGCGGTTTTTGGATTTTATCGATAAAGTGACATTATAAGCCAAACTACTTTTTAATATATATATACATAATATTTATACTTATTTAATACTTATTTGTTTATTTATTACTAGCTTATATAGTTATATTTGTATATATGTTATTTGCTTATATATAGATCAGTTATTTGGAAAAAAATAGCTCAGATTTAAAACAAAAAAACCCACCAGGTTTTAAACCTGATGGGCTGCTTTATTTGGCTATTTAGCCTTTACTTATTTAACTACGTGGCTTACGATATTGAATTCGCCCTGAGCGAGCAAATACAATATTATTTGTATTTACAGTTCTATTTGCCTCGGCGTTGACATCATAAAAGCGAACACTCTTAGCGGTTGCATTCATGATTCGCGCACAATATGTGCTATTTGTCTTGCCCTTATTCACCACAAGCGTTGTAAAACGGCCTGCTGTCCTATTTAGTGTTTCAGATAGTGTCATATTTGACGCGC
>Ga0315904_10010081_pt1 | contig 12255 bp, 23 predicted proteins | sample LakEriMetagenome_6_FD_203529 | JGI IMG/M metagenome (GOLD analysis project Ga0315904, IMG submission 203529) | Freshwater fungal communities from buoy surface, Lake Erie, Ohio, United States - Buoy 12 MA120 | ecosystem: Environmental > Aquatic > Freshwater > Lake | place: USA: Lake Erie, Ohio...
TAGACGGCGCAATTCACGATCGAGGAGGTGATTGGCGAGCTGCCTGTCCCCGCGCCCTTTACCTCGGTGGCGGCTGATGGCTGGCAGGCGACCAAGACCAGCCCGACCGATCTCAGCCTTGCGCCCTTCACGGTGCGGCGCGCCGGGTTCAATGCTTCGGGCGGGACGACCACCTATGACGACACGCTGCTGCTGACCAAGCGGGTGCGGCAGGTGCATCCCAATTCGGGCAGCTTCACCACCGACAAGGTGGCGGTTTCCGATTACATCTACGCCGCAGACACGCTGTTCGGCGCGACCAACAATTCCACGATTGTCAGCCCCAAGCCGATTGCCACCTGGGGGATGATGGATCGCACGCTGGTGGGCAATGCGATCGCCTGGGAGATCATTCCCTTCCACCGCGATGCGCGCCTTGGGCGGCAGGCGGTCTGCGCTGCGGTGCGCGCGACCGACGGCACCAATACCACCTCCTGGCAGTATGTCAGTGCCCTCACCCTCTCGACCTATTGCGAGGGCGCGCAGGCGCCCGAGGTGTTCGCCGGCACGCTCGACATCACCGCGCTTAACAACAACGCGACAATCACCCTTCAGGGGCAGGTGTTCCCGTGGCTCGGGGTTTCGGCTTCTGTGCTGGAAAGCAACAGCGAGACCGAGTTCCGCTTCTCCAATCGCTTCTTTTACAAGAGCACTGGCCTCGCGTCCGCGCCGAACCTGATTTACGTTTCGAGCAGCGGCAACGATGCGACGGCGGTGGTATCGACCAATGCGGCCACCGCCAAGGCCTCGCCTGCGCTGACGGTGGGCGGAGCGATCACGCGGCTCGCGGCGGTGCTGGGCAGTGGCTCGACCAATGTCTTGTCTGGCTCTCGCGTGCGGATCACCAACGGCGTGAACATGGGTAGCGTTTCTTTTGGCACCTATCGGATGGACGGGGCCGGGATCATCGTCGAGCGCGATCCCGATGTCTCGCGCGCGACTGCCAATGTCACATGGAACTCGGCGGATGTCCGCCTTTGGACTTCAAGCAACAGCGGCGCAGTGACCGGCGAGAACGGGATTATTTTTGAAGACCTGACGATCACCCGCTCGGCCGATGTCGGCTTTCTGGGTGAAGGCAGCCGGAGAATTCACGCGCAGTTCCGCAATGTTGACTTCAACTGGAGCAGCACCGGTGCGGCCGGGGGCATGATGACCAATGCACACCTGTCGATCTTCGGGATGGCGGCCAGCAACTTTGTCGGCGGTCTGGCTTTCACCAGCAACGGCGACAGGCGCATCATTCGCGGGCTGACCGGCAGCTTCAACAACACCGCGATCGAGGGCTATAATGTCATCGGCTGCAATCTTGCCGCAGCCCGCATCGAATATCCGGCAGCGCAGCGCGGGTTTCTGATCTACAATAACAACCTGCCTAGCCCGCCCGGAACAAACTCAAGCATTTTCGTCCGCACCACCAGCGCGGGGCAGAACATGGCGGGCGCGGTGGTGCAGAACGTTATTGCGTGGATTAGCTCAACCAGCAATCCCGCAATCCGCATCGCGGGCGATAGCGATAATGGCAACCTGACGCACCTCGTCTGTCACCACAACACTGTGGCGGGGGTTGAGGGTTGCGGGCGCTACAACGTCATCTATGACGATACGGTTGGCACGGCGCGCACGCACACCTTGGTAAGTTTCAAAGGCAACATCGGCCCGCAATTCAACACCAAGGGCGACGTGTTTATGACAGATGGCACGCGGATCGGGAATTTTCCCTTCCACCACGGCGTCGGCTGCGCTGGCAATTTTGCCCGCAACTTCGACAGCGGCAACGTCAGCACCGGCACCCTGTCGTTTGGGCAGGCCTATGCGGGCATCGGCTCGGTCATCAATGGCGGCTCGATGCTGTTTGTCGACGATCGCAGCACCACTCTGCCCGGCCCCTCGGCAGGTTCGAGCGGCGGGAATTACGATCTGCAATCCGGTTCTCCGGCCAAGAGCCTCTTCAGCCAATACCTGCTCGCCCGCGACTTTGCGGCAGCGGCGCGTGCCACCACCGGCACGGTCGACGCCGGGGCTTACGCCTGATTTCCCCGATCCTGACCAGAAAGGACTAAGCCGATGGCCAATATTGTCTTCAACATCGCCAAGGGCCGCATCGTCGAGCTTTACAACCGGGTCGAGAACAATGACCCGGCCAACGCCGCGCTGGTGCTGGTGCCGATCGAGACCTCGGGCCTCGAATCCGATGCGACGCTGATCGATGCCGATACGCTCGCGGCGGTGCTGGCGGGCACCACCAACGAGCAGACGACGATGGGCCGCAAGGTGCTGACCGATGCCGATCTCGCCGCCCTGCCCGCGCCGGACGACACCAATGATCGTTACGACATCAGCCTGCCGACCGTGACCTGGACTGCCGCCGGCGGCAACGCGATCAGCAAGATCCTGGTCTGCTACGACGCAGACACCACCGGCGGTGCCGACAGCAATATCATCCCGCTGACCATGTTCGATTTCGTCCAGACCCCGAGCGGCGGCGACATCCAGATGACCGGCGGCGCCTTCTTCCGGGCCAGCTGATGAGGCCGCGCCGCGCCCGCCTGCCTGAAACTGTGGAGCCTGTCTGATGACCATTTCAAACCTTGACCAGCTGGTCGACTCGCTGGCCAACAACTCCAGCCAATTGGTGATCGACAAGGCGAGCCTCGGCAACTCCGCTGCTGGACAGTTGTTCAGCCTGTGGCGATCCGGTGGCTCGCCGGCCCAAGGGGCGATTCCCGGAAGCACTCCGGCCGTGCCTACAAACGCGACCACGGGGGCTTTTGCCTTTACCCAGCAAACCGCGCCTGCGACCAGTTACCTTGCGCAAGTCACGCTGACGGGCTCCAACGCCCTTTCCGGGTTCGAAATCCACGACCGGATCGCGCACATGGGCGGGCTGTCGTTTGCCGTCAGCCCCGGCGCGCAGAACATCACGGGGCTTGACCTGGCGCCGGGCGGGCTTAATCCGCCTGCCGCACGGCTTGGCGCGAGCGATTACAGTGATGCGCAATGGTTTCTTGAAGTCTATACCGATGGCGGTGCGACGGCTTCCAACGCCACGATCAACGTCACCTATGGCGATAACAGCAGCGGCAACCTGACGGTTTTGGCAGTCGGCGGCACTCTGCGCGCTGGCCGCCTGATCCCGCTCACCCCGTTGATCCCGACCGCCGATCAGGGCAAGCGCATTCGCCAGATCAACAGCGTCACCCTGTCGGCCAGCACCGGCACGGCGGGCAATTTCGGTTTCACCTGCCTGCGCCAGCGCGCGACAACAGAAATCCTTGCAGCCAACAAGCCCGAGCTGTTCGACTGGCAGCGCCTCGGCCTGCCCGAAATTGCCAACGGAAGTTGCCTGCAACTGGTCTGCGTCTGCTCGGCCACCCTGACCGGCACGGTGCGAGGCTTCGGCAAAGTCGCGCACGGCTAGGCCATGTCGCTCCCGTTCCGCCTTGTCCCCCGTGCGATCCGCAGTCGCGAGCTGTTCTATTCGCGCGAGGCGGGCGGCCTGCTGTTGCGCGCCGAGTTCTTTGATGCAGACGGGCAAATCGGTTCGGTTGGCCTTGCCTCTTCGACCGAGGCCGCGCTGGGGCTGGGCTCCGCGCGGCCTGCTGGGTTGTCGGCCTCGACCGAGAGCGCGCTGGCGCTGGCGGAGCGGCAGATCCGCAGCGTCGGGCTGGCGAGTTCTTCCGAAACCGCGCTGGCGCTCGGCTCGGGCGCGTCGGGCGCGGTTGGCCTTGCGGTTTCGACCGAGAGCGCGTTGGCGCTGGCGGGGCGGCAGGTCCGAACGGTCGGGCTGGCGGTTGCGACCGAGACTGCGCTCGGGCGCGGTTCGGCGCGGCCTGCGGGCCTCGCGGCAGGCAATGACAATGCGCTGGCGCTGACTGCGGTTTCGCTGGCGCCGGTCGGGCGAGCGAGCGAGGTTGCTGCGGCGCTGGGCCTTGGCGCGGGGCGGCCAGCGGGCCTTGCCACCGAGACCGCGCTGGAGCTGGCACTGGCGGCGCGGCAGATCATGCCGGTCGGCCTTGCAGGTGAGACCAGCGAGGCGTTGACCGCGCATTTTGTCAATGGCCCGGCTGACCGGACCTTCATCGTCCAGCCCGAGCTGCGGCGCTTTGTCGTCCTGCCCGAGGCGCACCAGACCTTCACCGTCGCGCCCGAACCGCGCCGCTTCAATGTTGCCGCCGAGCAGCGTCGTTTCGCGGTGGTGCGCGAGCAAACCCGTTTCGTCATCCAGCAAGAGGCCGCCTGATGAGCACGACCTTCCAAGCCCCGACCAAGGATCCGGCGGCGATCCTGTTTCACGAGATGGACTGGAGCAGCTGGCTCGACGAGGGCGAGACGATCGACGCCGAGACGGTGACCTCGAGCGATGCCGCGCTGATCATCGATCAGGTGTTGGAAGCCAGCGGCGTTGTGACCTGGCGCGTGCGCGGCGGGGCGGCGGGCAAGCGTTACACTGTGACGGTGCGGGTCGAGACCAGCGACGGTCGAACCGACGAGCGCTCGGTCACCTACCGGGTGGCGCAGCGATGAGCGGGCGTCCGACGGTGGCCGCGCTGGAGGCGACGGTGAAGGCGCAGGCGATCGAGATCCGCGATCTCAAGAGCGCGCTGGCCAGCTCCACCGCCGCGCACGCCGAGGCGGTGAGCGAGGTTTCGGCCAAGCTCGAAAAGCTGACGCTCGATCTCCAGCCCCTGCTGCTCGCCACGCCGAAACTGACCCAGCTGCTCGACGAGGCCGAGCGCCAGAAGGGCATGGCCCAGCTGGGCAAGGTGCTGGTCGGCGGCGGTTTCTTCAGCCTCGTCGGCGCGGCGGCGATGGGAGTCTACAACTATTTTGCCCGGGGAGGCTTCTAGATGATCGACTGGATCAAAGAACGCCTCGTCCCCGAGGCGCAGGACTGGTGGCGGCTGTGGTCGGCCCGCTTCATTGGACTGGCGATTGCGGTCGATGCGCTCACGCTTTCGCCGGTGCTGTCGATGATGCCGGACAGTGTTCGCTCGGCCAATCCGATGATCTTCGATGTCGTGCAGATGGTGCTGGTCAGCGCCGCGCTCGTCGCCCGCTTCGTGAAGCAGCCCAAGGTGCAGAACAATGTCCAACAACGCAACGCCGCAGAATAAGCCCGCGCCGAAGAGCCCGCTGGTCGCGCTGATCGGCTCGGCCGCCGCGATCGCGCTGGCCACGATGATCGCCAAGGACGAAAGCGGCCGCAAGATCGAAGCGACCGTCAGCGAGGCGGGCGAATTGCAGGTCCGCCACGTCAGCGGCCCGCAATATCTGCGCGCCTATGCCGACATCGTGGGCGTCCAGACGATCTGCGACGGCGACACCAAGGGCGTGCGCGCCGGGATGGTCGAGACCGAGGCGGGCTGCACCGCGCGGCTTGAACGCCAGCTGCTCGCCCATGCCGCGCCGGTGCTCAAATGCGTGCCCGCGCTGGGCCGCCCCGAGCGGCAGAGCCAGCTGGTGGCGAGCGTGAGCCTTGCCTATAATATCGGGACCGGCGGCTTCTGCCGCTCGACCGCCGCGCGCCGCTTCAACGCGGGCGATTGGCGCGGGGGCTGCGATGCCTTCCTGATGTGGAACAGGGCCGGTGGCCGACCGGTGCGGGGGCTGACCCTGCGCCGCCAGAGGGAGCGGGCCTTGTGCCTGAAGGGGCTGTGAAGGGTCCGCTTCCCACCCCGGAGCAGGAGCGCATCGCGCTGCGCTGGATTTTCGGGATGCTGGCGCTGACGATTGTCGGCGGCTGCGCGGCGGTGATCGGGCTGGGCTGGCTGCTCGGCCAGATCGCCAAGTGGGTGTTCGGGCTGTGATCGCCCCGCTCTGGCTCCTGAAGGGTCTCGACCTCGTCCGCCGCCTGCCGGTCTGGGCGTGGTTCCTCGCCGCCTCGCTGGCCGCCAATGCGATGCTGCTGGTCGCGCTTTACGGGTTGCAGATCGATCTGCCGCTGATCGGCAAGGTCGGCCCCGAAGGCGTGATTGCCCAGCGCGATGCCGCCCGCGCCACTATCACCGAACTGCGCGCCCAGCGCGACGCCGCGATCCGGGAAAGCCTGCGCATCGCCGCGCAGAACGTTCAAGCCACCAGAAAGGCCGATGCCGATGTCACCCGCAACCTTCGTGAAGAGCGCGCTGGCGCTGATGCTTTCATCGCTCGCGGCGGCGTGCGCCCATGTCCCGCCCGAGCCAACCCCGCCGCCCAAGGTGGAAACCCCGCAGTCGATGCGGGAACAGGTGCGCTGCCCCAGCTGGATGACGTGCCGCTAGTCACCGTCCTGCCCGAGGACGTCCGCATCTGCACCGAGAACACGGTGAAGGCGCAGGCGTGGCGCGAATGGGCGCTGACGATCGAGGCGAACCAGGCGCCCGCCGAATAGGCCTTCGGGTCGCAACCGACAGGAGAATGCATGGCTGCTCCCAAACTGCCCGATGACCAGTGTTTGAAGGTGCTCCAGGCGCTCCACGATTGCGGTGGCAGTCAGGCCGAGGCGGCCGAGCGGCTCGGCATCAAGCGCCAGACCTTCGTCTCGCGGCTGAACATCGCGCGCGGGCGCTTTCCTGAATGGAGCCCGGATGCGCAAACCGCCAAGGTGCCGCTCGGCGATCCCCTGCCCGATCCCGATCTCGACATCGAGGACGTGCTGCGCCACCGGATGAACGCCTTCCAACGGCGGCATGAACATCACAAGGCGGCGCGCTGGCGGCGGTTCAAGGTGCCCACCACCGGGCCTTACGCGCTGATGCTGGTCGGCGATCCGCATCTCGATGATGACGGCTGCAACCTGCCCCTGTGGGAAAAGCATGTCGAGCTGATGTCGACGACGCCGAACCTCTATGCGGTCAATATCGGCGACACCACCAACAACTGGGTGGGCCGCCTCGCCCGGCTCTGGGCCAATCAGGACGCCAGCGCCGAGACCGCGCGCCGCCTCGTCAAGCACTATCTGGGCGAGCGCGGGATTCCGTGGTTTTTGTGGATTTCGGGCAATCACGATCTCTGGGACGGGCCGGTCGGACGCGACGTGTTCGAGCGGCACGCGCCGCACTTCGTCACCCTCGCCGACTGGCAGGCCAAGGTGACGCTGGTCAGCCCGAACGGCCACGAAATGCGGATGTGGGCGGCGCACAACTTCAAGGGCAATTCGATCTGGAACAACCTGCACGGCCTCGAGCGCGCGGCGCAGATGCAGGACTGGGCGCACCTCTATGTCGCCGGGCACCACCATGATTGCGGCTATCGCCTGGGCGAGAATCCGCACCGGGGCTTCACCTATAATCTGCTGCGGGTGCGCGGCTACAAGTTCATGGACGAATATGCCGATCACCACGGCTTCGGCGAATACCAGTTCGGCAGCTCGGCGATCGCGGTGATCGATCCTGAAGGCGACAAGCTCAACCACGTCACCTGCTTCATGGATCCGGCCGAGGGGGTCGAGTTCCTGGCGTTCAAGCGCAGGAAGGCGGCGGCGTGATTGACCTCGTCCTGATTTTCGCCGCCGGGTTCGGCTCGGTGTTCATGCTCGGGTTCCAGTCCCGCAATGTCAATCACGGCAATTATGGCTGGGCGGCCTGCACCAGCTTTGCGATCGCGATCATGCAGACGACGCTCTGGGGGCAGCTGTTCGCCAATCTGAGTTGGGCAAGCTCGGTGGTTTACGGGCTGAGCGGGGCCTGCGGGATTACCCTGTCGATGTGGATGCACCAGCGCTGGATCGCGCCGAAGCGGGAGCGCGAGCCGTGAGCTGGCCGCGCATCCTCATCCTCGGCCATGCCCGCCACGGCAAGGACACCGCCGCCGAGCACCTGCGCGACGCGCACGGCATCGCCTTCCGCTCCTCCAGCGCGTTCCTTGCCGAAACGGTGGTGCGACCGGAATTGTCGCGTCGCGGCATCGGCTATCCCGACTTCGCGGCCTGCTACGCCGACCGGTTCAATCACCGGGCGCTGTGGCGCGAAATCATCGAGGATTACAACGTCGAAGATCCCGCGCGCCTCGCCAAGGCGATCCTGGCCGAGGCCGACTGCTACGTCGGCATGCGGATGCAGCGCGAATATTGGGCAAGCCGCGCGCTGTTCGACGTGATCTTCTGGATCGACGCCAGCGGCAGAGACCTCCCACCCGAAAGCGCGGACAGCATGACGATCAGCTTTGATCCGGCGTGGATGGTGCGGATCGACAACGGCGGGACGCTCGAGGCGATGCAGGCGCAGCTGGACGACTGGATGTGCTCGGCGAGTTGGGTTGCGGCTTAGCTCCCCCAACCGATCTGATGGCCTCGGGTAACAAGGCGCGCGTTAACCAGGTGCAGCATGATTATCTCGCAGCCATTTGGCTGCCGATTCCCTTTCCACTGGTTGCAGTTCCAGTGAGCGGCAACTTGATTGCCGATCATCCTTCGCCCGCCGGATGATCGAGGAAAAACCTCGTCAACAGTGATGCCGTAAAGGGTGCCGCGGCTCCATGTGCCACGCATGCGCCCTGCGCAAATCCCGCATCTCCCGCCCTGAATTTCGTGGAGAAGCTGGGCGCGTTCGCGCATCCTGATCGATCGGGCGCGCGCCATCTCAACACCACCCCTTCCGGCTAGGCCAGCGATGCGCCAGCCCTTCCCTGATCAGCTGCTCCGAGACCCCGCCGAATCGCGCCAGCGTCCGCCCGTAGCGATCCTTGCCGATCCGCTCGAACCGCAAGGGCCCTGCCGCCAGCAGCTCGACCAGCCTGCCCCGCGCCCGCAAGGCCAGCGCCCGCTCGGCCGGGCAGCGGCCATTGATTTCGGGCGTGTCGATCTCGGCAATGCGGATTTTCTCGCCATTGAGCCAGAGCGTGTCGCCGTCAACAACGCAATGATGCCGCGCCCTCTGCGGCGGGCAGACAGCCAGAGCGGCGGCGGCAAGCGTGGTGGTGATGATCATCTGAGCATTCCTCGCGAGTTCGGGACTATTTCGGGACTTAAAGGCAATTCCCAGTCCAATCGTTGCCGCTCCGTTCCGTTTTCAAGCAGCTTGACCAGGCCAAAAACCCCGCTATTCCCCCGTTCCTCCCCGCAAAGGGCGGTTAGCTCAGTTGGTAGAGCATCTCGTTTACACCGTTGTCCGGCGCTGGGGGCTAGGGGCTTGATGTTCCTCACAAATTGCCCTTCTTCACATTTGCCGGTTCGGGGATAGTTCGGGACATTGCTGCATCCTGGGCGCGGCGGATGTCGTCGTCGAGGACGTGGGCGTAGCGCAGGGTGGTTTTGAGGTTGCGGTGGCTCAGCACCTTGGCGGTGGTGGCGAGGTTCTGGGTGGCGCGCAGGATCCGCGTGGCCGCGGTGTGGCGCAGATCGTGGAAGCGAAAGCCCTCGATCGCGGCGGCGCTGCGGGCTTCGTCCCAGCGGGTGCGCAGGGCGGTGGCGGTGAAGGGGTAGCGTTCGCCCTTGCGGCGGCCGGGCTTTTTCCCGACCCCTCGGCGGGGCTTGCGGCAGACGTAGGAGAAGACGAAGGGGCCGGCCTTGGGCTGGTTTGCGATCAGGGCGACCAGCGCGGCGTTGAGGGGGCGCACGACCACGTCGCCGCCCTTGATCCGGGTGCGGGCTTCGGCCTGGGCGAGGTCGACGTCGCTCCACCGCAGGCCGATCACCTCGGCCCGGCGCCAGCCCGAGATGAGCGCGAAGAGGACCACGTCGCGCGCGTCCTCGGCAATTGCGGCGAAGACTTTCGCTTCCTGATCGGCGGTCAGTTCGGCCGGCGGGGCGGCGGGGACGCGCAAGTAGAGCGCTTTCCAATCGGGCATCTGGCCGATGGCAAAGCGCGCGCTTTCGGCGGTGCGCCAGACGGCGCGGGCGACGTCGATCTCGCGGTTGACGCTGGCGTTGGAGCGGCCGGCGCGGCGCTTGGCAAAGTAGAGCTGCAGATCGCGCTGGGTGACGGCGGCGAGCTGGGTGTTCTTGCGCAGCCCCTTGACCAATGCGGCGAGGATGTATTCGGCGGTTTTCCAGCTGGCGGCGCTCCGGGCGCGCTCGGCATAGAGGCCTGCGGCTTCGTCGATCGTGATCGGGTGGGCGGCGCTGGCGGGGTTGGCGAGATCGTGGCGGTAGCGGCGCTCGAAGGCCTCGGCCTCGCGGCGCGAGGTGCAGCCGGTGGACTGGTGGTGGCGGACCCCGCGGAACTGGAAGTCCATGTGAAAGAAGGGGGACTTGGCGGGTTTGTAGATGGTCATTGGCGGTGCGGCCTCGCCGCCAACACGAAACCGCCGCCGCCCCTCGCGATCCGCTCCGCTACAAGCTCGATGAATTCAGCTGTCTGGCGAGGCGTGCGTCCGTGCAACAGTCCAATTCCCGCGCAGAGGCTTTCGATCAGCACCCATTGCCCAGCTTCGTCCTCGCCGCATTCGACAAGCACCGGCAAGAGGCGGCGGATTGCGGCATTGTGTTCGACAGCCATCACCCTCTCCCTTTTCGTGTCGTGAGCACATCGTTTCCCCGCGCCTGCTGGGTGAAGGGCACGACCTTTCCGGTGCGCCTGGGGGCGGGCGCGGGGGTGCGCCTTGCGGGGGGGTGTGCCGCGCATTGGCGCTGTCTGTCAATGAAGTCGGCGAGATCCTGCTCGGTGTAGCAGATCGCCTTGCCGATCTTGACGAAGTGCAGCAGCCCAGCCTGCCGCGCGCGGCGCAGGGTCTTGGTGCAGGTGTGGAGGCGCTGGGCGGCCTCGGGCTCGGGGATGAGGGGGGTCATTGGCTGGCCGGCAGTAAATTCACAAACCGCTCCGCACACTCGATTGCGTCCTCCAGCAAAACAGGCACCTCCGGCGGCACGGCATTATGTCCCCAGCCATCGCGTGAGCTGGTGCAAGTCGCAATCGCCTCTTCGCGGCTGTAATGGCCAGCGGCGCTCAGGTTGAGAGTGTAGCCCTGCGCGTTCGGCCGCCACCAAGAGCGGTGCTCGTTAGACCAGATAAGATAAACAGGCGCGCTCACCTCCGCACCTTTGCCAGCAGCTTGCCGAACAGGGCTTCGAAGATGTCCTCGCCCTGTTGCTGGCGGCGGCTTTCGCGCCATTGGGCGTTGGTGACGCTCGGGCGGGCGCGGACGATCGGGGCTTGCCAGGCGGGGCGGCCGTTGCGCTGGGCGATCGCGCCGCGCTTGGGCTTCAGGTTGGTGGTCATCGGGTCACCTCGATTGCGTGGAGGATGGCGCCGGCGGCGGGGATGAACATCAGGCCGGTCGCGGCGAGGAACAGGGCGAGCGCGAGGGCGCGCCAGAGGGTCTCGGCGGCGGGCATCAGAAGCTCCCTTCGAGCGGTTGCCAGATCGAGCAGGCGGGGATCAGCAGGCTGATCGCCAGCGTCAGCGCGATGAAGAGGATTTCGGGCCACGGTTCGCCCTCGGGTTCGGGGGGGTGGGACATGTGATTGCTGCTCCAATAAAGGGCCTGAGGGCCGCTTGCTGGTCTTCGTCGAGGGTCGCCCAGGCGCTCATCGCGCGGGCGCGAGCTGCAGCCTGTTGCCGGTCGCGCTCTTTCAGCCTCGGGCCATGCTCTGCCTGCCAAGCCTCGCGCTCGGCGCGGCAGGCTTCGGGATCCCACTTCTGCGAAGTGAAGCCGTCCCAGATTGCGCCGCTCACGCCGCAGTCCTTTCATCATGCTCCGGCAGGCGGAGGGTTTCGGGGGTTGGCGCGGGGGCGCCGAGGTGGATGGCGAGGGCCTGCAGATCCAGCGCGCGCTGCTGGCGGGCGAGGTCTTGCGGGTGGGCGATCTGGCTTGCCAGTGCGACGTCGCGGGCGCGGGCGAGTTCGGCGAGCAGCTCGCCCGCGTCGGCGATGTCGAACCATTGCAGCCAGGTCTTGCCGCCGATCGGGAAGAGCGTGTCGATCTCCATTTCCGGCAGCTTCGCGCCAGCCTTGGCCGCGATGGCGAGCCAGAGGCGGGCGTTATCATTCGCCGCCTCGGCGGTGGTGTGGCCGCCCTCGAGCGCAGCGCGCTGGGCGGCGCGGCGGCGAGCGAATTCGCTTTCGGCTATTTTGGTGAGGGCGAGGGTCATTGGAGCGCCCTCGCCGCTTCGATCGCTTCGTCGAGCGCTGCGGCAGCGCGTGCGACTTCGCGTCCCATCTCTTCGTTGCCGCGGTTCGCCATGTAGGCGCGCTGGGCGGCGCGTAAGCTTTCGGCGTGCGTCAGGAGATTGCTAAAAGCCGACCGGATCAAAAGCGGCGCATCACATTTGTCGCAGCGGTTGATTGTATCGCTCAT
>Ga0315904_10010091_pt1 | contig 12250 bp, 8 predicted proteins | sample LakEriMetagenome_6_FD_203529 | JGI IMG/M metagenome (GOLD analysis project Ga0315904, IMG submission 203529) | Freshwater fungal communities from buoy surface, Lake Erie, Ohio, United States - Buoy 12 MA120 | ecosystem: Environmental > Aquatic > Freshwater > Lake | place: USA: Lake Erie, Ohio...
GAGCAGGAAGGTGCGGGCCACTGCGTCCATGGTGGCCTGTTCGGCCAGGCGGGCGGCGTCTTGCGTGCCGTTGGGCTGCCCTTGGCGCTGCTGCTGCCGCTCACGCGCCGCCAGCACGCGCAGGCGTACGGCGCTGGAAGGCTCGCCCGGCAGGGCGGTCAGCAGGTCGGATGGCGGCAGGGCGGCCACCTCCACCACGAGGTCGATGCGGTCCAGCAACGGGCCGGACAGGCGCGACTGGTAGCGCGCCACGTTGTCCGGTGTGCACCGGCACGCCTTGCCGGTGGCCGCAAAGGCGCCCAGCCAGCCGCAGGGGCAGGGATTCATGGCCGCGACCAGTTGGAAACCTGCCGGGAACGTGGCCTGGCGCGCCGCGCGCGAGATGGTGATGCGCCCGGTCTCCAGCGGCTCGCGCAGGGCCTCCAGCGCGCTGCGGGGGAACTCGGGCAACTCGTCCAGGAACAGCACGCCGTGGTGGGCCAGCGAAATCTCGCCAGGCCGGGGCGGCGACCCGCCACCCACCAGCGCCACGGCGCTGGCCGAATGGTGCGGGCTGCGGAACGGCCGCTGACCGAAGTGGGCGGCGTCCATCCCGCTGCGCGACAGCCCGCGCAGCGCGGCGCTGTGCAGCGCCTCCTCATCGGTCATGGGCGGCAGCAGCGAGGGCAGGCGCTGCGCCAACATGGACTTGCCGGTGCCGGGTGGGCCGATCAGCAGCAGGCTGTGCTGGCCGGCCGCGGCGATCTCCAGCGCCCGCTTGGCGCCGGCTTGCCCCTTGACGTCCGCGAGGTCCGGGCCGCTGGGGTCGGTGTTCATGGGGCGCGACGGCCGGGCCTGGGGCAGTTCGGTGGCTGGCGAGTCTTGTTGTGGCGGCAGCAGCGCCTGGGCCACCTCCAGCAGGTGGCTGGCCTGCCGGACGTCCAGCCCCTGCACCAAGGCGGCCTCGGTCGCGCTGGCCGTGGGCAGCACCAGGGTGCGGGTGGCTTGCTCGCACCGCGCCGCCAGGGCCAGTGCAAGCGCACCCCGCACGGGCTGCAGGGCGCCGGCCAGCGACAACTCGCCCGCCACCTCCAGCCCCTGAAGGCGGGCGGCGTCGATGGTGCCGGCGGCTGCCAGGATGCCCAGCGCGATGGGCAGGTCAAACCGGCCCGACTCCTTGGGCAGGTCGGCCGGCGCCAGATTCACGGTGACGCGCTGGTTGTGCGGGAAGGCGAAGCCGCTCTCGGCCAGCGCCGCTCGCACGCGCTCGCGCGCCTCCTTCACTTCCGTGTCGGCCAAGCCCACCAGCGTGAAACTGGGTAGGCCGTTGGCCAAGTGCACCTCCACCCGCACGGCGGGAGCTTCCAGGCCGTCCAGGGCACGGCTCATCACCACGGCGAGGGTCATCGGTTGTCTCGGTGAGCAAAGTGGGGTCCGGGGTTCATGGGGCGGCAGCGCAAGTCGCCGTCGCAGGATGACCGTCATTCTGGGAAGGCGGTGCCGCCTTGTCTGCACCCCATTGGTGCGCACCAGATTGGGGCCCCTATCGGAGGGGGTTGCGGTGCTTGCCCGGGCCGAGTTGCTCGGGCACGGGGCTTGTCCCCGCGGTGCGGGGCTCTGCCTGCGCTTCATGTGAGGCTGCGCATCGTGGGAGCTTGGTGTCCATGAAACCCTGGCACGGAAGCTGCAGACAGAGGTTCAACCCCTCACCTCACTGGAGTTTCCATGAAGACCTTCACCATCGCAGCCGCAGCCGTGGCCGTGGCCGCCCTCAGCGCCTTGGCCGCCCCTTCCATCAGCCTGGCAGCCGACTCTTCCGTGGCCTTCAATGCGGGCGTGGTCACCGACTACCGCTATCGCGGCATCTCGCAAACCCGCCTGAAGCCGGCGCTGCAGGGCGGCGTGGACTACACAGCAGGTGCGTTCTATCTGGGCGCCTGGGGCTCCACCATCAAGTGGATCAAGGACGGTGGTGGCGGCGCCAATGCCGAGTTCGATATCTACGGCGGCTACAAGGGCGAGATCAGCAAGGGCCTGGGCTACGACATCGGCCTGCTGACCTACCAATACCCCAGCAACGGCCTGAACCCGTCGGCCAACACGCTGGAGGTCTACGGCGCGGTCACCTCCGGCCCGGTGACCGCCAAGTACTCGCACAGCACCACCAACCTGTTCGGCTTTGCCAACAGCAAGGGCAGCGGCTACCTCGACATCAGTGCCACCTTCGACGTGGGCGGCTTCGCGGTCACGCCGCACATCGGTCGTCAGACGGTGAAGAACAACGGTGGCTTCTCCTACACCGACTACTCGCTGGCCATCAGCAAGGAAATCTCCGGCATCACCTGGAGCGCCACGCTGGTGGACACCAGCACCTCGGCCTACACCGGTGCTGGCAAGGATCTGGGCAAGTCCGGCATTGTGCTGGGCGCCAAGCTGGCCTTCTGATCGATTTCAACCTCAGACCCACGGAGACGTTCATGAAGATGGTGACCGCAATCGTCAAGCCCTTCAAGCTCGACGAAGTGCGTGAAGCCCTTAGCGCTATTGGCGTGCAGGGCATCACGGTGACCGAAGTCAAGGGCTTCGGTCGGCAAAAGGGCCACACCGAGCTGTACCGCGGCGCGGAGTACGTGGTGGACTTTCTGCCCAAGGTGAAGATCGAAGCCGCCGTCGACGACGCGCTGGTCGAGCGCGTGATCGAGGCCATCGAAGGCTCGGCCCGCACCGGCAAGATCGGTGACGGCAAGATCTTCGTGTCTGCCCTCGAGCAGGTCGTACGCATCCGCACCGGCGAGACCGGCAAGGACGCCCTCTGACCCCCAACGGCCTCAACACTCGAGAGATGACCATGTTCAAGAAATTCATCGCCACCTGCGCCCTGGGCCTCGCGGTCCTGGGCTTCTCGGGGGCCGTGCTCGCGCAAAGCGCGCCGGCCTCTGCTCCCGCGGCCATGGCCGCTGCACCGGCCGCCTCGGAGGCCGCAGCCCCTGCGGCTGCAGCGTCGGCCGCAGCTGCTCCTGCGGCTGCCGCTTCGGTGCCTGTGCCCAACAAGGGCGACACCGCCTTCATGACGATCGCCACCGCGCTCGTGATCTTGATGACCATCCCGGGCCTGGCGCTGTTCTATGGCGGCCTGGTGCGCAGCAAGAACATGCTGTCCGTGCTGATGCAGGTCTTCATGATCTTCTCGCTGATCTCGGTGCTGTGGGTCGTGTACGGCTACTCGGCGGCCTTCACGGCGGGCAACCCGTTCTTCGGCACGCTGGACAAGTTGTTCCTCAAGGGCGTGACGCCGGAATCCGTGGCGGCCACCTTCAGCAAGGGTGTCTACATCCCGGAGCTCACGTTCATTGCGTTCCAGGGCACGTTTGCCGCCATCACCACGGCGCTGATCGTGGGCGCCTTTGCCGAGCGCATCAAGTTCTCGGCCGTGCTGCTGTTCTCGGTGCTGTGGTTCACCTTCAGCTACCTGCCGGTGGCGCACATGGTGTGGTACTGGGACGGCCCGGACGCCATCACCGACGCCAAGTCGCTGGAAGCGGTGACGGCCAACGCCGGCTTCATGTGGGCCAAGGGCGCGCTGGACTTCGCCGGCGGTACCGTGGTGCACATCAACGCTGCGGTGGCGGGCCTGGTCGGTGCGTACATGCTCGGCAAGCGGGTGGGTTATGGGCGTGAGTCCATGGCACCGCACAACCTGACGCTGACCATGGTGGGCGCTTCCATGCTGTGGGTGGGCTGGTTCGGCTTCAACGCCGGCTCCAACCTCGAAGCCAACGGCGTGGCCGCACTGGCCTTCCTCAACACCGTGGTGGCCACGGCTGCGGCTACGCTGGCCTGGGCCGGTGCCGAAGCCCTGCTCAAGGGCAAGGCCTCCATGCTGGGTGCCGCCTCGGGTGCGGTGGCTGGCTTGGTGGCCATCACTCCGGCCTGCGGTTTCGTGGGCGTCGGCGGTGCGCTGGTGATCGGCGCGCTGGCCGGTGTGATCTGCCTGTGGGGCGTGTCGGGCCTGAAGAAGCTGCTGGGCGCTGATGACTCGCTGGATGTGTTCGGCGTGCACGGCGTGGGCGGCATCCTGGGTGCGGTGCTGACGGGTGTGTTTGCCAGCCCCAGCCTGGGCGGCACCGGCATCTGCAACTACGTGGACAACAAGTGTGGCGAGTGGGGCGGCATCGGCACCCAGGTCTGGATCCAGGTGCAGGGTGTGCTCTACACCGTCGTGATCTCCGCCGTGGTGGCCTTCATCGCCTTCAAGATCGTCGACATGGTGATCGGCCTGCGCGTGACCGAAGAGGAAGAGCGCGAAGGCCTGGACATCTCGTCGCACGGCGAGACGGCCTACAACAAGTGATCGAGCTGAAGGCGATGGCGTTGCGCTGAGCGCGGCGCCAGACCCAGCTCACGCGGGCCGCCTTCGGGCGGCCCGCGGCCTTTTCTGCGGCCGCCCTTGGGCAACCTGGGTGCTTGAGAGGCACCTGCTTGACGAGCTTCAAGCGCTTCCCCCGCCCCATCCCTAGAATCAGTCCATGGTTCCTCATCTCATCACTGCCCTGACCGGGCCCATCAACGAGCTCGAGCAGCGCATCCTGGAGTCGATGCCCGCCATCGAGCGCTGGTTCCGGCTGGAGTGGATGGAGCACACGCCGCCCTTCTACACCTCGGTGGACATCCGCAACGCCGGCTTCAAGCTCGCGCCCGTGGACACCAACCTGTTCCCCGGTGGGTTCAACAACCTCACGCCCGAGATGCTGCCGCTGGCGGTGCAGGCGGCCATGGCGGCCATCGAGAAGATCTGCCCCGAGGCGAAGAACCTGTTGCTGATCCCCGAGAAGCACACGCGCAACACCTTCTACCTGACCAACGTGAAGCGCCTGATGCAGATCTTTCACCAGGCCGGCCTGAACGTGCGGCTGGGCACGCTGGACGAGGAGGTCAAGGCACCGACCACGCTGACGCTGCCCGACGGCAGCGAACTCGTGATCGAGCCGCTGGTGCGTACGCGGGGCCGCCTGGGGCTCAAGCACTTCGACCCCTGCACCATCCTGCTGAACAACGACCTTTCGGCCGGCATCCCCAAGGTGTTGGAGAACCTGCACGAGCAGTACCTCTTGCCACCTTTGCATGCGGGCTGGGCCGTGCGTCGCAAGACGCACCACTTCCAGAGCTACGAGGAGGTGGCCAAGAAGTTCGCCAAGCTGCTGGGCATGGACCCGTGGCTGATCAACCCCATGTTCAACCAGTGCGGGGAGGTGAACTTTGCCGAGAGCACGGGGCTGGACTGCGTGCAGAGCAACGTGGACACGCTGCTGGGGAAGATCCGCCGCAAGTACAAGGAATACGGCATCAACGAGAAGCCGTTCGTCGTGGTGAAGGCCGACAACGGCACTTACGGCATGGGCATCATGACGGTGCGCGACGCCAAGGAACTCAGCGAGATCAACCGCCGCACGCGCAACAAGATGAGCGTGATCAAGGACGGCCAGGAGGTCTCCGAGGTCATCATCCAGGAGGGCGTGCCCACCTACGAGCGCATGAACGACGCCGTGGCCGAGCCCGTGGTCTACATGATCGACCGCTACGTGGTGGGCGGCTTCTACCGCGTGCACGCCGAGCGCGGCGTGGACGAGAACCTGAACGCGCCGGGGTCGAGCTTCGTGCCGCTGGCCTTCGACCACAGCCATCAACTGCCTCGGCCCGGCGAAAAGCCCGGCGCCAGCGCACCCAACCGCTTTTACATGTACGGCGTGGTGGGCCGCCTGGCCATGCTGGCGGCCAGCTACGAGCTCGAGGCCACCGACCCCGAAGCCGAGGTCTACGAGTAAGGCGCGGCCCCGTGCGGTGCCCCGGCGCGCCGGGCGCTCACCGGAGATTCAAGAGAGTCGGGCTTTGCTCGACAGCAGCAGGCCTGGCTACCGTGCCGTGGTAGCAGCCCCACAGTCCGCGAGCCGCGAACTTGCTGCATTGCAGCAATGGCGCTCCAATGGTGGGCTGCTCCGTTCTTGCGCCCCATGACCGCCCCCGACGCCCACCGCCCCCAGGCGGCTCTGGCTGCCCTCACGCTGGCAGCCATTGGCGTGGTGTATGGCGACATCGGCACCAGCCCGCTGTACGCGCTCAAGGAAGTGTTCGCACACGGCCGCGTGCCGTTGAACCCTGACAACATCCTGGGCATCCTCTCGCTGGCGTTCTGGACGCTGACGGTGGTGGTGTCGCTGAAGTACGTGGCGCTGATCCTGCGCGCCGACAACAACGGCGAGGGCGGGCTGATCGCCATGCTGGCGCTGGCTTCGCAGGCGGTGAAGGACAGGCCCGTCCTGCGCTCCCGGCTGCTGCTGCTGGGCATCTTCGGCACGGCCATCTTCTTTGGCGACGGGGTCATCACGCCGGCCATCTCGGTGCTGTCGGCGGTGGAGGGTCTGGAGGTGGTCGAGCCCGGACTGCACCGTTTCGTGGTGCCGCTGACGTTGGTGATCCTCACCGTGCTGTTCGCCGCGCAGCGCTTCGGCACCGGCGTGGTGGGGCGCTTCTTCGGGCCCATCACGCTGCTGTGGTTTGGGGTGCTGGCGGTGCTGGGCCTGAGGCACATCGCCCAGCATCCGGCCGTGCTGGTGGCCTTGTCGCCCCATTACGCGGTGGGCTTTCTCCTGGCCCATCCCGGCGTGGCCTTCGTCGCGCTGGCCGCGCTGGTGCTGTGCGTCACGGGCGCTGAGGCGCTGTACGCCGACCTGGGCCACTTCGGCAAGAAGCCCATCCGCCTGGCCTGGTTTGCGGTGGTGATGCCCGCGTTGGTGTTGAACTACTTCGGCCAGGGGGCGATGTTGCTGCAACACCCGCAGAACGTGGGCAACCCGTTCTACGAGATGGCGCCGTCCTGGGCCTTGTACCCGTTGATCGTGCTGGCCACACTGGCAGCGGTGATCGCCTCGCAGGCCCTGATCACGGCCGCGTTTTCCGTCACCAAACAGGCCATCCAGCTGGGCTACATGCCGCGCCTGCGCCTGCTGCACACCTCCATCCGCGAGACCGGTCAGATCTACGTCCCCTTCGTCAACTGGGCCCTGTACGCCTGCATCGTCGTCGCGGTGGTGGCCTTCGGCTCCAGCAGTGCCCTGGCCTCGGCCTACGGCATCGCCGTGACGATCGACATGACCATCACCACCGTGATGACCTTCTTCGTCATCCGCTACGGCTGGAAGTTGCCGCTGTGGCTGTGCCTGGCGGCCACCGGTTTCTTCTTTGTCATCGACATCATCTTCTTTGCCGCCAATGCGGTGAAGATCCTGGACGGCGGCTGGTTCCCCATCCTCATCGGGGCGGCCATGTTCACGCTGATGACCACGTGGCAGCAGGGGCGCCACCTGATGAGCGAGCGGCTGCGCGACGAGGCCATCGACCTGACGGTGTTCATCGAGTCGCTGTTCATCCACCCACCGCTGCGTGTGCCCGGCACGGCCGTGTTCCTCAGTGCGGAAAAGGGCGCCACGCCCTTTGCGTTGCTGCACAACCTCAAGCACAACAAGGTGTTGCACGCGCAGAACGTCTTCGTGACCGTGCGCCACCACGAGGTACCCTGGATCGGTTTTGACCGGCGCGTGGAGGTGGAGGCCCTCGGTCACGATTGCTGGCAGGTGGTGCTGCACTTCGGCTTCAAGAACGACCCCGATGTGCCCGAGGCGCTGAAGCTGCTGGCCGGCCGCGGCATCGTGCTGGATGACATGGAGACCAGCTACTTCTTGAGCCGCGACTCGGTGGTGCCTACCTTTGCCCAAGGCATGTGGCTGTGGCGCGAAAAGCTCTTTGCCAGCATGCACCGTAACGCGGCGGCGGCGGCCGACTTTCTCTACCTGCCGGCCAACCGCATCGTGGAGCTGGGTTCCAAGGTCGAGATTTGAGCGTTGGTGACTTGAGCGTTTGTGGCCAGGTCGTTCTCGCTCTGAGGCCGGCTTTCACGCTGGTCGCTGAACGCCGCTCATGAGACGCCTGCTGCGCGACTGTTCATTGCCCGCGGTGGTGGCGGGGTTTGTGGCCGTGCTGGTGGGCTTCACCAGCTCCGTGCCGCTGGTGTTCGCCGCCGCCCAGGCAGTGGGGGCTGATGCGGCCCAGACAGCCTCCTGGATCTGGGCGCTGGGCTTGGGGATGGCCCTCACCTCCATCGGCCTGTCCCTGCGCTACCGCCAGCCGGTGCTCACCGCCTGGTCCACCCCCGGCGCGGCGCTGGTGGCTGCCGCCAGCGGCATTGACCTGCCCCACGCCATCGGTGCCTTCATCGCCTGCAGCGCACTTATCGTGCTGGCGGGTCTGACCGGCCTGTTCGAGCGCCTGATGAACCGCATTCCGCAGGCCATTGCCGCCGCCTTGCTGGCCGGCGTGCTCGCCCGCTTCGGTCTGGATGCAGCGGGCGCGGTGGCCACGGCTCCGCTGCTGGTGGGCGTGATGGTCTTGACCTTCCTCGGCGGCCGTCGCTGGCTGCCCCGCTACGCCGTGCCGCTCACGCTGCTGGCCGGCACCGCAGTGGCGGCCGCACAAGGCGCCATGGACTGGCAGCGTATCGGCGGGGCCTGGGCGGCGCCGTTGTGGACGCCGCCCGCCTTCAGCCTGCAGGCCCTGGTCGGCCTGGCCCTGCCGCTGTTCATCGTCACCATGGCCTCCCAGAACCTGCCGGGTGTGGCGGCTCAGCGCGCGGCGGGCTACGGCACGCCCGTGTCCCCGCCGCTGGTGGCCACGGGCCTGACGGGTGTGCTGCTGGCGCCTTTCGGCGGCTACGCCTTCAACCTGGCGGCCATCACCGCCGCCATCTGCATGGGCCGCGAGGCGGGCGACGACCCGGCACGGCGCTACACCGCCGCCGTGGCCGCGGGCCTGTTCTACGGGCTCGCCGGCCTTGCAGGCGGGGCGGTGGTGGGCTTTCTCCAGGCATTCCCGCGGGAGCTGGTGCTGGCGGTCGCCGGCCTGGCGCTGCTGGGCACCATGGCCTCGGGCCTGGTCACGGCACTGAAGGATGAAACCCACCGCGATGCCGCGGCCCTGACCTTCCTGGTGACGCTGTCGGGGGTGTCGATGCTGGGCATCGGCTCGGCTTTCTGGGGTGTGGTGGCCGGCACGATCGCGCTGCTTGTGCAACAGTGGCGAGCCCGGTGAAGCCAGGGCTGCTGCCGATCCGGCAGCCTTCGTGGACACTTCCGCACCCGTGGCATCCTCGCAGCTGCCTCAGCCTCCGGTCTGGCTTGACCTGTACCCCCTCTAGACGCCATGCAGATTCTTTTCGTTGCCGACCCGCTGGAGTCCTTCAAGACCTACAAGGACTCCACCTTCACCATGATGCGCGAGGCGCAGCGTCGCGGCCATCGCCTGCTGGCCTGCGAGCCGCGCGATCTGCGCTGGGTGGCTGGGGGCCGGGTCACCGCCCATGCGCGTGAGATCACGCTGACGGATGCCGTCCAGGTCGAGGGCCAGAGCGGTGAGGAGAGCTGGTTTCGCACCGTGGTCGTCCATGCCGCCTTCGAACTGCGCGAGGCTGACGCCGTGGTGATGCGCAAGGACCCGCCCTTCGACAGCGAGTACTTCTACGCCACCCACCTGCTGGGCCAGGCCGAGCGCGAAGGCGCGAGCGTGTTCAACAAGCCGGCTGCGCTGCGCGACCACCCGGAAAAGCTCGCCATCCTGGAGTTCCCGCAGTACACGCCACCCACGCTGGTCACCCGGCGTGAAGCCGACATCCGCGCCTTCCACGTTGAGCATCGCGACATCATCTTGAAGCCGCTGGACGGCATGGGCGGCATGGGCATCTTTCGCGTCGGCGCGGACGGGCTGAACCTGGGGGCCATCTGCGAGACGCTCAACCGCGGCGGTGCGCAGACGGTGATGGTGCAGCGTTACCTGCCCGCCATCGCGCAGGGCGACAAGCGGGTGCTGGTGATCGGTGGTGAGGCCGTGCCCTACGCGCTGGCGCGCATTCCGCAAGGCGGCGAGGTGCGCGGCAATCTGGCCGCGGGTGGCAAGGGCGTGGCCCTGCCCCTGACCGACGGCGAGCGCGCCATCGCCCAGGCCTTGGGCCCGGTGCTGGCAGCGCGCGGTCTGCTGCTGGTGGGCCTGGACGTCATCGGCGACCGGCTCACCGAGATCAACGTCACCAGCCCCACCTGTTTCAGGGAGATCATGGACCAGACCGGTTTCGACGTGGCGGCGATGTTCACTGACGCCCTGGAGCGGGCCGTGGAAGCAGGAGGTGCAGCATGAAAACTTCAGGCATTCCAACCCCGTCGCGCGAACCGTCGGCGCAGCTGGTCGAACTGCTGACGGCCGGCTCGGCCCACGCCCCGGAAGATGCTGACGGCCTGACCAACCATCTGCCGATGGCGTTGCTGGCCCTTCACCATCTGGGCGCTGGCCCCGAGCGACTGGCCGCCTTTGCGCAAGGCTATGCGCCGCGTTTGCAACCTGCCCCGCCGCAGCAGCCCTGGTCCCCGGGCGACCCGTGGCCCGATCGCCTGGGCCGTCCCGAAGTCTGGTCCGGCTACCGTGCGCTGTTCACCGAGTGGATCGCCCAGGAGGGCGCCACCGACATGCTGGGCCAGGTGCTGCCGCAGTTGATGCCCGGCGTGGGCGCTGCCGCCTTTCATGGCCTGATCCGCACGGCCAGCGCGGTGCGTTGCGGGCATCTGGGGGAATTGGCGGATGGCCTGGCCTACTGGGCCAGCCGTCACCTGCGCCTGGGGGCCTTGCACAACCCGCTTGCCGGCACCGCCCGCGCCCCCGCCACCGAGGACCCGGTGGCCTTGCTGCGCGAGTTGCCTGCGGGGCGCTCGCGCCAGCGCCTGATCAGCGACCAACTGCTCGACGTAGCGCGCGATGGTCGGGTCAACCGGGTGGCTGCACGTCTGATGGTGGATGGCCACACCCTTGAGCGCTTGGCCCGCACCGCCGCGTTCGCTTACGCGCACACGGGCAACTTCACGGCCCTGCACCTGGTGACGGGCACCCACGCCCTGCGGGTTTTGACGCGCTTGCTGGATGAACCGCTCGTGGCCTGGGCCTGGCACTGGCAGGCCTTCGCCCACGCCGTGGTGGCCGCACGCCTGCAGCCCGCGGACGCGGTGGCGCTGCGCCCGTGGAAGGCCATCATCGCGCGCGCCCTGGATCACGACGACGAGCACGTGATCAAGCTGGTCGAGTCCTGCCTGGAAGAAGAGCGGGCTTACGCCCGCCGCGGCGAGACGCTGTGGCGCCAGGCGGCCTCGCGGGCGGTGGCCTGAATCCCTTTCACCTGGCCCGGGAGTCTTCCTGAAGCCCATTTTGTTGTTGCGCCCATGGCCCTGCTTTCCCTGACCGATGCCCACCTCGCCTACGGCCACGTGCCCCTGCTGGACGGCGCTGCCTTTGCGCTGGAGCCTGGCGAGCGCGTGGCGCTGATCGGGCGCAACGGCACGGGCAAGTCGTCGCTGCTGAAGGTGTTGGCGGGGGTGGAGCGCCTGGACGACGGTCTGCTCCAGCAACAGGGCGGCTTGCGGCGCGTGTACGTGCCGCAGGAGCCGCAGTTCCCCGCAGGCGCCAGCGTCTTTGGCGCCGTGGCTGAGGGCGTGGCGCAGGCCCGAGCCCTGCGCGAGCGTTATGAAGCCTTGGCCAGCGGTGACCACCCCCAGGCCGAAGATCGGCTGGCGGCCACGCCCGCGTCAAGCTCGGGCCGGGATGACGCCGAGGGTCCCGACGACCTCGACACCTTGCAGACCCGCATCGAGGCCCTGGACGGTTGGACCTGGGAGCAACGCGTGCATGAGGCGCTGCAGCGGCTGCACCTGGACCCGCAGGCCCGGGTGGACGCCCTGTCCGGCGGCACCCGAAAGCGCGTGGCCCTGGCCCAGGCCCTGGTGGCGCGGCCGGACGTGCTGCTGCTGGACGAGCCCACCAACCACCTGGACATCGACGCCATCGAGTGGTTGCAGGACCTGCTGGTGCAGTGGCGCGGTACCGGGGCGGGCTCGGGGTCTTCAGGCGGCCTTGTGCTGGTCTCGCACGACCGCGCCTTCATCGATGCCGTGGCCACCCGCATCATCGAACTCGACCGCGGCGTGCTGCGCAGCTACCCCGGCAACTTCGCCGCTTTCGAAGCCGCCAAGGCCCGTGAACTGGAGAACGAAGCCCTGGCCAATGCGCGCGCCGACAAGCTGCTGGCGCAGGAGGAGGTGTGGGTGCGCAAGGGCGTGGAGGCGCGGCGCACCCGCAGCGTGGGCCGGGTGGCCCGGCTGCAGGCCCTGCGCGCCCAGCGCTCGGCCCG
>Ga0315904_10010094_pt1 | contig 12249 bp, 8 predicted proteins | sample LakEriMetagenome_6_FD_203529 | JGI IMG/M metagenome (GOLD analysis project Ga0315904, IMG submission 203529) | Freshwater fungal communities from buoy surface, Lake Erie, Ohio, United States - Buoy 12 MA120 | ecosystem: Environmental > Aquatic > Freshwater > Lake | place: USA: Lake Erie, Ohio...
TTTCTTCTTTATTCATGTTAGGTGGCATCGCATGCTATTCAATACTAGGCTCTAATGCCGGAGGTGCCGGAGCAATGGGTGCTGCACAAAGCGGAGCAGGATGCTCGTGCCATGGAAGTACAAACACAGCAACAGTTATTACCATTGAAGGTATGCCCGCGGCGGGCTATGTGGCAGGTACTGTGTATGATTTGACTTTGAAAATTACGAATACATCTACACCTACTAAAACAAAGGCTGGTTTCGATATTTATGTAAAATCAGGTGCTTTATCGAATGCTCCAACTGGAACTATGTTGATGGGAAGTAAAGAAATTCATCATACAACCCCAGGTACTGCCGTAGCTGGTATTACATCATGGACATTTAAATACACGGCGCCTGCAACAACCACTGATACATTTAAGATTGCAGCCATTGGAGCGAATGGAACAGGAGATGCATCATTAGATGACCCTAATTTTGTTACTTTGTCTTACACACAGAAACCAAGTTCAGTAGCAGACATATCATCAAGCAACTTCAAATTATACCCGAATCCAACTACGAGTGAAATGAACTTTGTAAGTACGCATCAAGCGAACGAGGTAAGTTTCAAAGCAGTGAGTATAAATGGCGCTTGGCAAAACTTATCTTCAATTCGTAAATCATCTACGGATTACAGTATCAATACAAGTGCTTTGCCAAGCGGGCATTACATTTTATGGGTTAACATAGATGGCAAACAAACTGCACAAGCATTTAGCAAACAATAATATTGTACAACTTAATAATACAAAAAACCCGAATTTGTTTCGGGTTTTTTGTATGATTATCCGTTAAACAACCTAAATCTGGTAAATGAACACAGATGACATAAATATCGTACCTATTTTTTTCAAACCATCGTAGCAACTAAAAGTTTTAATGTAATTCCAATCGGTGTTACAAAATTCCAATCGGTATCATTGGCTGAGGTACTAGATTTTTTGATTTTTAATCCTGTAACAAATTTTCATTGCTACCTAAGCGTAATAAGAAAATGTTAATGGGAATCGATTTTGTAGTTTGTACTTTCAGCTGAAAAATTTGAGATTCTTGGTCAGAAATTAATTTTTCATAAAAACTTTTATCTTCCCTACTAAAATAGGCGTTTCAATGTAAATAGGTATTTTGCGCTTATCATCTGTTACAAACACTTTCATATCCTCTCCACCTGTAAAAATAGTACCATCAATAAGCAAAGGTTTAAAAACAATGCAAGGATAATTTTTTTTAGCAATTTTCAAATTTTGCTTGCCTAAATACCTCAAATAAATAGGATAAATTTTGTCATCTAAATACAAATTAAAGGGTATTTTATCATTCGCTTTATACTTTGTAAAATCGATATTCCGTGCATAGTAAATAGCGGATAAAACATCTTGTGTACATGGCAGTAATTCAATAGATTTATTTGTACTTAATATTTGTTGACTCGTATAATTAAACAATGCTTGGTTGAAAAATTTGTTTTTACCTTCTTGTATATCTCGTCTAAATTTCAAAGGCATCATGTTGGAAGTGTCAACATAACTTTCATATACATCTCTTACTTTAAAAAACCAATCATATGAACTTAATGTACCGCCTTGGCCTTTAAAATGATATACAACCTTGCCTTGGTATTTTTCGAGTTGCGTGCTAAATGTAACTGTGGCAGCTTTTGCTTGTATACCTGCTAAACTATAGTAAACATGGTAGCTTATGATTTCACCATCATACGCGGTGGTATTTTTTACACCGCAAAAATTCTTTGCTTGCGAACCGGCATCAAACGATTGAAGGAATAATAATAAAGTAAACAGAGATATTCTCGCGAGGAAACTAATTCCCATAGTCATCCTTGTTGATGCCACTATTGGTGTTGTCAAGAGGTGTTTTTTCAGATACTTCTTCATCATCAGCAGGTAGATCTCCCCGAGAAACACTTCGAGTGGCTTCTGCACGTTGTAAACTAATTTGATCTACAGCATCACATTCATCCATACCTTCCATAATAAGAGGTTTTTCAAATTTATCAATCTTAGAATAACCTAATTTCTCATTGGCTTGTAGCAGCTTAAAAAAGGTACCCCAAATCGGCATAGCGGCTCGAGAACCCTCGCCTAATCCTGTTCCTACAAATCTATCGTCGCAACCTACCCAAACACCAGCTAAGAGTTGCGGTGTATAACCAATAAACCAAGCATCTGCTTCACTATTTGTAGTACCTGTTTTACCAGCACATTCGCCCTGAATATCCCAGCCTGGCTTGAGACGTTTACCTGTGCCAAACAACACAGTACCCATCATCATTCGAATCATTTTATAAGCGGTAATTTCGTTAATTACCTCTTTCCTTTCGGGCACAAAATTTTCAAGTAAGTTACCATTTCTATCTTCAATACGAGTTATATAAATGGGTTTGGTATTGATGCCGTAATTCGGAAACATGGTATAGGCTCTGAGCATTTCAATGATAGAAATGTCATCCGCACCTAGGCAAACCGATGGGTACACGTGCAGATTAGAAACAATCCCTAATTTTTTTGCAAAGTTGACAAAATGTTCAATACCTACTAATTTTAAAATAGCAACAGTGCCATTATTTTTCGAATAGGCGAGCGCTTGCTTCATTTGCATAGCACCTCCATTTTTATCGGGACCATACCAGCCATGTCCAGGGAAAAAAGATTTATTTAATGAAACTGCTTGACATGGTGAATAGCCATTATCAACTGCAAGGCAATACAATAATGGTTTAATTGTAGAACCTACTTGGCGTTTACTATTAATGTTGCAATGGTCGAATTGGAAAAAGCGATGATTATGACCTCCAACCCAAGCTTTAACTTCACCACTTGCAGGATCCATTACCATAAAACCTGCTTGCACAAATCCTTTCATGTATTTAATACTATCCATGGGTGTGATAGTAGTATCTTTTTCTTGTTTATTATTCCATGCAAAAACCTTCATTTTTACTTTGGTATTGAATATTTTTTCAATTTCAGCATCGCTTTTATCCTCTGCTTTTAAAGCTTGATAACGATTGCTTTCTTTCATTGCACGTGTGAGGGTCGATTTATGTTTTTCCCAAGCACGAGCAGAAGGTCGGCGTGATTTCCCCCAAGAATTTTTTGCGACGGCCTCTTCTGCATATCTCTGCATCGTGGAATCAATAGTAGTATAAATCTTCAATCCATCTTTATATAAATTCAATCCTCTTTTTTTACACCAAGCTTTGACATCTTGTTCAACCGTTTGTCTAAAATAAGGCGCTAAACCAGTATGATGAGTATCTTGCATAGGTGTAAAATCGAGTTGAATAGGAAGTGGTTTAAGCCTTTCAGCTTCTGTGACACTTAACTTGAAATTTTTTACCATTTGGTCGAGTACCACATTTCTTCGTTGTAGTGTAATATCAGGTCTACGCACTGGATTGTATTTAGAAGATCCTTTCAGCATACCTACTAACGTGGCTGCTTCTTCAACATTTAAATCTTTGGGTAATTTATTAAAATAAGTTTTGGATGCACTCTTTATACCGAATGCATTATATCCCCATGGAACTGTATTAAGATACAAAGTAAGTATTTCGGGTTTAGTTAAATTTTTTTCTAACTTGACCGCTACAATTTGCTCTTTTAATTTTTCGCGCAAACGCACAAAAATATTACCAGAACCTTGGTCTAATAATGCTTTCGCTAATTGCTGCGTGATGGTACTTGCGCCACCTTTTGGATTGAATGTAATTACGCCTACTAATGCTCTTCCGATGGCTTCTGCATCAATACCACTATGCTTGTAAAAACGCTCATCTTCGGTCGCAATTAATGCATTAAAAACATTTGGTGAAATTTCTTCATATTTACAAGGTTCGCGATTTTCGAGATAAAGTTTGGATATAAGTTGACCATCACCGCCATACATTTCAGATGCAGCGGCAGAATTCGGATTTTCTAAATCTTCCATTCGGGGCATATCGCCCAACCACCCTTCATTAAGTGCAAAAAGTAAACCATTAAAGCCAAGTATGCCAATAAGCAATGACCACCATAATATTTTGATACTTCGTTTCATGTATTTTATTTCAATCGTTTCGGACTACTTGCACTTGACAAGCATTTAAGGCTTATATACAATACAAAACCCCATACTAAAGAGTCTTCAGCGGATTACAAATGTATAGTATGTTGTTAAATGATACGAACAATCTTGTATTAAAATCGTCCAGAGGGTATATTTTCCTAATGGAGCTAATCGATTATTTCAATTCAAAAGTATCCATGAACTTAGTCGTGAAATTACCACTTTTAAAATCTTCATTTTGCATCAGTTGTTGATGAAAAGGAATCGTAGTTTTTATACCTTCCACCACATATTCGCTTAATGCGCGACTCATGGTATTAATTGCTTCTTCACGCGTTTGTGCAACAGCAATAATTTTTGCTATCATAGAGTCGTAATACGGGGGAATGCTATAACCTGCATAGATGTGTGAATCAATACGAACACCATGTCCGCCAGGTGTATGTAATACGGTTATGCGTCCAGGTGCTGGACGGAAATCATTATATGGGTCTTCTGCATTAATACGGCATTCAATGGCATGCATTTTTGGCTCATAATTATTTCCAGAAATAGGTACACCTCCAGCAATTTTGATTTGCTCTTTGATTAAATCGTAATTAATTACTTCTTCCGTTACACAATGTTCTACTTGAATTCGTGTATTCATTTCCATGAAGTAAAAATTGCGATGTTTGTCTACCAAAAATTCGATGGTGCCGACTCCTTCATAGCTGATAGAGCTCGCCGCTTTAATCGCTGCCTCTCCCATCGCTTTGCGCAATTCAGGTGTCATGAAAGGGGAAGGGCTTTCTTCAACAAGTTTCTGATGACGACGTTGAATCGAGCAATCGCGCTCGCTTAAATGACAAACTTTTCCGTATTGATCACCAGCCACTTGAATTTCGATATGACGAGGTTCTTCTACAAACTTCTCCATGTAAAGGCCGTCATTTTTGAAAGATGCGGCAGCCTCTGTTTTCGCATTTTCGTAGGCTTTCTCTAATTCGCTTTCTTTCCAAACAATTCGCATCCCTTTGCCACCACCCCCTGCAGTCGCTTTTATCATGACAGGGTAGCCCATTTTTTTGGCTTCTTTTTTGGCGTGAGGAATATCGGTTAATAAACCTTCGCTCCCAGGAACAACGGGAACGCCAGCTTTTATCATGGTTTCTTTGGCCGTAATTTTATCACCCATAGCATTAATCATTTCGGGTGTTGGGCCAATGAATTTTATTTTATGTTGTGTGCAGATTTCTGCAAACTTGGCATTTTCAGCAAGAAATCCATAACCTGGATGTATGGCATCGGCGTTGGTAATTTCGGCAGCAGCCATAATATGTGGAATATTCAAGTAAGAATCGGCACTGGCAGGTTTACCAATACAAACAGCTTCATCCGCAAATCGAACATGCAAACTATCTTTATCGGCAGTAGAATAAACCGCTACAGTGCGAATACCCATTTCACGGCAAGTTCGGATAATTCGTAATGCTATTTCACCGCGATTGGCAATTAATATTTTTTTGAACATATTTTTCAATTTGATGATTTGACGATTTGATAATTGGAAAATAAATGCTGATGGAGCTTCTCGTTATTTTTTTTAAAACGAAGAACCATATCAAATTTTCACAGTATCAAATTTTCAAATTGGATTAAGGTTGTACTAAAAACAAAGGTTGATCGTATTCAACTGGAGAGTTATCATCGATTAATACTTTTACAATCTTACCACTCATTTCACTTTCAATTTCATTGAACAATTTCATGGCTTCAACAATACAAAGCACTTGACCTACTTTAATATCATCTCCTACGTTTACAAATACAGGTTTGCCAGGACCTGCCGAACGGTAAAAAGTACCTATCATCGGTGATTTAATCGTAATTAAATTGTCGCTAACAGGCTCTGCAGCAGGTGCGATGGGTGCGGCTTGTTGTGGTGCCGCTAACACAGGTGCAGGGGCGTGCACCTGTTGTGCAGGAGGAGCTTGTGTTACAACACCGCCTTGGCGAATTGTAATTTTAAAATCACCTTTTTGCAAGCGCAATTCATTCACCTCTGAATGATTTACGGCTTGTAAAATTTGATTGAGTTCGTCAATATTAAATATTGCATTAGGACCAGTCGTTTTTGCAACAGCAGTTGGCTTACTAGCTACTTTCTGAGGAATTGCTTTTTTAGTTGCCGCAGCTTTTTTTACGACCTTTTTAGTTGTTGCCATATGATGGGTTTAAAAAATTTCTTTTGAATTAATAAGTCCGAATTAAGATTTTACACGTTCAACGTATTCGCCCGTTTTAGTGCTAATGCGTATCATTTCTCCTTCATTTACGAACAAAGGTACATTCACAGTGGCTCCTGTTTCTATAGTCGCGGGTTTTAAGGTTTTTGTAGCGGTATCGCCTCTCATGCCAGGCTCGCTGTAAGTAACAAGTACATCAATTTTATCTGGCAACTCAACACCAATAGGCATATCTGTTTCCCCATTCACTAGCACGGTTACTTCTTGTCCATCTTTTAAAAATTGAGGCGCATTCACCAAACCTTCAGTTACGGTAATTTGTTCAAAGGTTTCATTATCCATAAAACTATAGCCTGTTTCATCTTTATAAAGATATTGATAGATTTTTTTCTCTACTCGAACTACAAATATTGTTTCACCGCTATTCCAAGTATGTTCAATACTACGTGTATTATCAACGCCCTTTAGTTTTGCCCAAACTTTTGCAGCTGAGCGCGCTGTTTTGTTTTGCCCAAATTCAACCACCGAGTAAAGACTACCATCTAATTTGATAATCAAACCCGTTCGCATATCCTGAGTAGTTGCCATATTAATTTTTTAAGATTTTATATAATTAAGTTTAATGGGCAAATATAAACACATAGTTGTAAAATAGTACGCGTCAATTGTGTATTAATCTTATCGATGTTTATACTGATGTGGATAAGAATAAGGATAAATATGTGAAAAGTTATCATGTATTGAAGTTGGTATTACATTTAGAAGCAACTAACTATGAGGAAAGTTCATAAGAATGTCATTTATTAAGAGCACAAATATTTGATATTTCCATTGAATAAGCTAAGCACAAGGCTTTGGTATCCTAAATAATTGGAGTTGCAATTAAACAGTTTTTCTTTCACGAGAAAAGATCTAAATTTGAAAATAAGAGTAACTAACAATAACCAAGCACTCTTACGTTATTTGGTCATAAAAGCAAGGCTTATGAGAAAAAAATATACTTTTCTGATTTACTTAATAGTATGTGTACAAATGCTTCAAGGGCAAACGCAACAATATTTCAATATTGTTGGATCCCCTTCTTATAATGTAAGTTGCGATAGCTCTTGCGTAATGCTGCATACTAATTTTCCGGCCACACAACGTACCACACAATATACAACTAGCCTTATACCTTTTGCGCCTCAAAATACCTCAGGAACCAATTTGGTTTTAAGCGGTAATGATAAATTTTCTAATGCAATTCCTTTAGGATTTAATTTTTGTTTTTTCGATAATGTATATAACGAATGTTACATAAGCGATAATGGGGTTCTTACTTTTAATCCTGTATTTGCTAATTCAACTTGTTTTAATAGCACATGCACCCCCTTGCCTTACACAAATTCAACAGCGGCAGATAATGCCATTTACGGCTTATTTATGGATATTGATTTGACATCAGCCGGAAATATTAGGTATCAAACAATTGGTATTATACCCAACCGTAAGTTTGTAGTAAGCTTCAATAATGTACAAATATTTGGGGCAACCTGTTCGAATCAAACTAACACTTATCAAATCATATTACATGAGAGTGATTACAGCATTGAAGTGCAAATTGCACAAAAGGTGTTATGTGACAATGATCCTAATAATTGTAGAAATTATTCAACCATAGGAATTCAAAATTTTGGTGCCACTATCGCTGATACGATACCCGGGAAAAGCGCATCCATGTTTACATGCAATCAAGAAGCGTTCAAGTTTTCCCCTTCTGGCGGTGAAAATTATAAAATCGATTGGTTCAATCAAAACAATGTACTCATAGGAAGCAATGTGGATAGTTTAAATTTTTGTCCACCTTATTTTAATAATAATCAAGTTCGCTCAAGAATTACATTTTATTGCCCCTTTGCAGTAATCGAAGACACTATGCACTTTACGCAAAATATTCCTAATATTTCGAATGTGACATTAACCCAGCCCAGTTGTACGACTTTAGCTAACGGATCTATTCTAGCAACAGGTAGTGGCTTGAACCCCCCGTTTACTTATTCGCTCAACAACGGACCCTATCAATCCAATAATTTATTTAGCAATTTAGGGCCAGGCACTTATATAGTCTATGTAAAAGATGCAGGCAATTGCGTAAATAGTACAATCGTGTATCTGGTACCAACTTCAACTTTATCGGTAACAATTGATTCTATAATCTATCCTTCTTGTCCACTCAATAATAATGGCTATATCGAAGTCTCAGCAACAGGAGGTGTTCCTCCATATTCGTATTCTTGGAGCAATGGTGTGCAAGGACCCAATCTTACCAACCTCACCCCGAACAGCTATGCCGTTACAGTCACAGACTCGATAGGCTGCACGAAGGTTTTGAACGTACAACTGCCTTTGATAAACATTCCAACTATTATTTTAGCGCAAAAAGTAAAATCCATTTGTGGCAATTCAAACGGTTCTATTACCGTATCTGCCATTGGCTTGAATCCCCCCTTTACTTTTCAATGGTTTAATCCTAGTGTGCCTGGTCCAACCCTCGACAGTATACCCGCAGGCTTCTATCAAGTGACAGTAACTGACTCATTAGGATGTCAAGGTACAAATATTTTTCAATTACAGGATACACTCAATGTGATTTCAACTATAGATAGTCAGTCTACTGCATGTGGACTACCTAATGGAAGCGCAAGTATAACAGCGACAAATGGGCTTGGGCCTTATACCTATCTTTGGATGCCATCTGGACAAACGAATTCAACGGCCACTAATTTAGCGGCGGGTATTTATACATGCATTACTACAGCATCTAACGGTTGTTCGTCTACGAATGTTGTCAACATAGCAAGCTCTTTACCTACGCAAAATCAGATATCAGCATCTAACGCAAATTGTGATACGAGTAATGGTAAAATATTATTGTTGAATGTAAGTAACGCAACACTTCCTATCACTTATTTATGGAGTCATGCAGGGCTTGGACCCAATCAATATGGTTTAGCACCGGGCATTTATTGGGTACAAACAACAGATAGTTTAGGATGCAAAGCTAGCGATACCATTAATATTGGTGCTGATGGAACACCCATATTAGAAATAGTAAGTTATACGCCGCCAAATTGTAACGGAGATAGTTCAGGTTCAGTTACTTTGAGCGGTACATTAGGCGTTGGACCTTATAAATATTCGATAAACGGCTTTTTTAATCAAAGTATTGCGACATTGACTAATGTACCTGGAGGAACCTATCCAATTTATATAAAAGATGCGAATGGTTGCGTTAATGATACTGTTGTAACCTTTGCGCAACCAACTCCTATTCTCTTTACTTTCACCACCGACACCCTAGTCTGTAAAAAAGATATAAACGCTACAATTACCTTTCAAGCGAGCGGGGGAGCTCCGCCTTATTCCTATTCATTTAATGGAAACAATAATGGACCTAAGCAGCAATATGATAATTTGGGTGAAGGCACCTATACGATCGTTGTAACTGATAGCAATACATGCGATAAGCAGTTCACAATAGAGGTTGTGGGTCCAACGGAACCTTTACAAGCAAGCTTTGATGTAAAGAATGTACCTTGCTATGAAGATAGCACAGGGGGCGCTGAGGCCATTATTGTAGGTGGCTGGCCGCCCTATTCATTTGTGTATGATAACCCTGCTTATACAAGTTTGATGCTTACAAATTTGGATGTGTCGCTCGGCACGATTTACATAACTGATGCAAGAGGATGCGAAACAAGCGCTAGATTTAAAGTTACAGATAACTATTGTTGCACGATTGTTGTGCCTAACGCGTTTACTCCAAATAATGATGGTCTAAATGATAAATTGAATTTGGTGACACGTAGCGAGTTTTATGATTTTAAAATCATCATTTATAATCGTTGGGGTCAAAAAGTATTTGAAAGTGCAGATTATGCTACATCGTGGAATGGATTTTTACAATCTGCACCGTGTGATATGGGAACTTATTTTTATTATTTAGAGTATACTTGTGCTGAAAGTAAACAACGTAAAAAAGAACGAGGCGATATTACTTTGATAAAATAGCGCTACAATTCCAACACATCATTCATGGTGTAAATACCTTTTTTGTTGTATAAAAATTCTGCGGCCTGCAAAGCTCCACTCGCAAACCCTCTGCGGCTGTGTGCAGTATGGGTAAGCGTGATGTTATCAATGTCCGAATGATATTGAATTGTATGTGTGCCAGGTGCTGGGTCAATTCGTTTTGAAATAATTTCCAGTTCATTTTCTTTTGAACTTGGTTCGTTTACCCATCTTGTTTTTTGGTTGTAATGTTTCAAAATACCTTCTGCTAAGGTAACAGCAGTGCCACTTGGAGAATCTTTTTTTTCAGTATGATGAATTTCTTCCATACTAATTTGATATGCATTTTGCTTATGCATCATGGAAGCAACATATTCGTTGATTTTAAAAAACAAATTCACCCCAATACTAAAGTTACTGGCATACAAAAATGCAGTCTTGTGTGCTAAGCAAATTTCTTTTGCAAGCTCAAGTTTATCCAACCATCCAGTGCTGCCGCATACAACCGCCACGCCAGCCTCTAAACATTTTTTTACATTCTCGAAAGCTATTTCGGGTGCTGTAAACTCGATACATACTTCTGCTTTCCGAATATTTTCGGGTGTAAACTCTTGCAAGTTTTGGTCGGTAATTTTTAAGACTATTTCATGCCCTTTACGTGAAGCAATTTCTTCAATGGCTTTTCCCATTTTTCCATAGCCGATTAAACCAATTTTCATGCTGTAAAATATTAATGTAATGGAATTGTGATTATTAAACTGGCACTCGTTTGCATATTCATATTTGGTGCTATATGAAAACTAATATCTTTACTCATATCAAATGTTTTCAGATGAGCTGCTGTAAAAGCATCTATAATATTTATAAAATACCCAACTACTGCGGCAATCACACTATACTCTTTAAAGCGAGCATAATTATCTCGTAAATATTTTAAATTGTCTATGTTTAACTCTGGAAATTGGGATAAATTATTAGCATTATTTAAACGAGCAACATAAGCTTTTTGATATCTCTGAAAATTATTATGATTGTCTATGATAAAGTAGGCGATAACCCCTACGCCCACATATGCCAGACCGGTTTTCCAATATTGTTTATTATAAGCCTGCCCCAAGCCAGGTAATAATGCCGAATATAAGCCCGCACGTTTGGGTGAAGCGTAATTTATTCGGAACTTAAATATAGAATCTGGAAATGTTGCAGGAGTTATTTTAGATGCTGAAGTAGAATCAACTTGTATAGAATCTTTTTGCTGCGCTGATAATCGAAATTGAGAAATCAATAAAACAAATAGTATGAGCAAAAAGGGTTTCATTGCTATAAAAGACTACAGACTCATTTTATCTAAAATGCGTTCTAAATCACTGTCATTGTAAAATTCTAAAACAATTTTTCCTTTCCCATTTTTCTTTCTGTCTAAATGTACTTTGGTAGAAAAATGTGATTCCATTTGATCTTGAATGCGTTTAAAAGCATGTGGAAGTTGATTTTTATTTTCAACTGCTGATTTTGTAGCACCAGATTTTGCCGCCGTGATATTCTTTACCAACTCTTCTGTAGCTCGCACAGATAATTGTTTATCAATAATTTCTTTTGCGGCAAATAGTTGTTGTTCAATATGCTCTAAACTGAGCAGGGCTCTTGCATGACCCATACTTAGCGCACTATTACGAACAGATACTTGAATAGAAGGGGGCAATTTGAGCAGTCGAATATAATTGGTAACTGTGCTTCGTTCTTTTTTCATTCGATCGGCCACTTGCTCTTGCGTGAGATTACATTCACTCATGAGGCGCTTGTAAGCCAATCCAATTTCAATGGCGTTTAAATTCTCTCGTTGTAAATTTTCGAGTAAGCCCATTTCCAAAATTTCTTG
>Ga0315904_10010095_pt1 | contig 12249 bp, 10 predicted proteins | sample LakEriMetagenome_6_FD_203529 | JGI IMG/M metagenome (GOLD analysis project Ga0315904, IMG submission 203529) | Freshwater fungal communities from buoy surface, Lake Erie, Ohio, United States - Buoy 12 MA120 | ecosystem: Environmental > Aquatic > Freshwater > Lake | place: USA: Lake Erie, Ohio...
ATTAGAAATTCACCTTATCTTATGAGCCCTGAAAATTATTTTATGAGTGTTGCTCGCTTTTCTATTCAAACACCTACTCTTCCTTGTTTCATTCCTAGTGTGTCCATAGGTCAAACAAATGTAAATAAGTTAGTGTATTCATTTACTATGTCTTATAAAGTAGGAAATGCTACTATTGAATGTCAGCAATATATTAACTATATTCCTTTTGACAATACTCAACCTATTCCTAATCCTCCTCTTACTTTTCAAGATTTAACTTCTGACTATTATTTTGTTCAATCTTATCAACATTGGGCTTTTATGATGAATCAATCTTTAATTGAATGTTTTAATGGTCTTAAGAATGCAGTTATTAATGCAGGTGGAACTTTACCTACAGAAAATTGTCCTTTTATGGAATTTGACCCACAATCATTACTATTTATTCTAGATTGCGACCAAGTAGGGTTTGACCGTTCTTTAACAAATCCTATTAAGTTATTCTGTAATAGTCCTCTTCAAACTCTGTTATCTAGTTTCCAATTTACTAAATTAGGATATAGCAATATTGTTAATGGTAAGAACTTTCAATTTGATATATATAATATTAATGATACTAATATCTTAACCCTTCCTACTTATAACGCAATTCAAATGTATCAAGAAGGCTCAACTTGTGGTTTAATGAACCCTATTCAATCTTTAGTTTTTACAACAGCGCTTCTCCCCGTTGTCCAGGGTCTCGTGAGTGTTCCAAAAATCTTTAATAGTGATTCAAATCTTTTTAATGTTGGTAATAACAGTAATATTATTCCTATGTTGACTGACTTTACCGTTCCATTTTCTCCAACTAATACATATAAACCCACCGTTGAATACACACCAAATGGCGAATATAGATTTGTTGACTTATTCGGCACCTCTCCTCTTTCTGCTATTGAAATTTCAGTATTTTGGAAGGATATTTTCGGGTCATTGCATCCTTTTTATTTAGGCTCCCGTTGTTCAAGTAATATAAAATTAATGTTTAGAAGAAAGGATTTCGGAAATATTACTCTATAAAAAAAATATAAGAATTTTTGATTTTATATAAATATAATCAAAAATAAATTTTCTTAAATTAATATATATAAAGAATGTCTACTGATTTTCAAAAAGTTTTGGTTAAAGATGACAGACTAAATTGTTCAGATTCTATCAGGTATGCTGTGCAAAAAGGCGGTCAAAACATAACAAGCGCTCAATTCAAAGCTGTTAGTGCTACTCCAAGCTCTCACACTTATAACATACAAGTTCCCAGTGAACAAACTATTATTGATAGACGCGTTCTCTGGCGCTCTAAAGTTAAAATTCGTGTAGCTGACCCCGCTTTTACATCTGATAATATTACTATCGGTTTAACTGACGCGCTCGCTCCTTTCCCTCTCCATCAATTGGTTAGTGTTATGACTGCTACAATCAACAACAACAGCGTTTCTATCAATATGCGCGATGTTCTCCCTGCTCTTCTCCGTTTGATTGATGATAAAGAACTTGCTCGTTATAATGGTTATACTCCTACACTCTACGATAGAGTAGCTAGTTATGGTGATGCAGTCGCTGTTGGTGATGTTGCAAATCCTCTTGGTGTTTGGAAAAATTCTCTTGATAATGACCTTGCCCCTCGTGGTTCTTGGGTTCTTGATGATGTAGTTTATAATAGCGCTGGCAAGTATTATGATATTGCTTTCACTGTTGCTGAACCTCTTTTACTTTCTCCTTTCATTTTTGCTCATCCTAAGAGTAATAACCAAGGTATCTATGGTATCCAAAATCTTAATGTAGTTATGAATATTGGTGATGCTACAAGAGTCTGGCGTTCTTCTATTGCAACTCGTAATGTTTCAATTATTGGTTTTGAAGATTCTGAACTTGTCTTTACTTTCATTACTGGTCATCCTAGTGATATAATGCCCGCTAGAAATGTTGTTCCTTACTATGAAATGCCCCGTTATATTACTTCTAACCTTCCTCAACTTGCCCCTGGTGCTAAAACGATTGCACGCTCCACAAACTTACAATTAAACCAAATTCCAGATAAGCTTATTGTCTATGCTAAACCTCGTGTTCTTAATAATGCAACTCCTGACTATTTCCTTACTATTAATAGCGTTGTAGTCAATTTTAACAATAATTCTGGTATTCTCTCAAGTGCAACTCAACAAGATTTATATAGAATGTCAGTAGAAAATGGTTCAAATCAAAGCTGGTATGAATTCAGCGGTAAGGCTAGATTTTCTCCTTCTGTTGGTTCTGCTACATCAAACTATAAACCAACTGCTGGTTCTTTACTTGTTCTTGAATTCGGTAAGGATATTCAACTTGTTGAAGATTATTATTGCAGTGGTTCTTTGGGCAATTTCTCACTCCAAATGAATATTGAAGTTGAAAACCAAACTGGAAGTGCTGTTGATTATGACCTCTATATTATTACTATGAATTCTGGTATTTTCGTATGTGAAAGGGGAACAAGTAGCACATACACTGGTATTTTGACAAAGAGTGATGTATTAGAAGCATCTTCTCAAGAAGCTTACACCAAATCAGACGTTGAAAGACTTGTAGGTGGTGGCTTTTTAGACACTCTTAAATCTCTTGCTGTTAAAGTTGCTCCTAAAATTCCTTCCCTTGCTAAGTCTGTTCTCTCAAATGTAGATAATAAATATGCAAAGGCTGGTGCTGAAGTTTTGGGTGCCCTTGGTTATGCTAAACCTAAAGGTAAACTTGAAGGAAGATTAATGTAATTAAGTGTAAAATATTTTATATATAATTTTATATTATTAAATGGATAATACAAAATTAATTTATTCTGATGATTTTGAAGAATTATTAAAAGAAGAAGCTGAAAAGGCTGAATCTATGAGTATTCTTCATAGCGATTCTTATGGTTTTTTTAATAAAATTTCAATATTGATAAACATTCCTGTTATTATGCTATCTGCAATAATTGGATTTTTAGGACCTCTTGTATTATTTGATAAACAGACATTATTTTTGGGTGCTTTATCTATTATGGTTTCAATATTAAAGACTATTGATAATTATTTTGATTGCACAAAAAGAGCAGAAACACATAGAATGGTTTCTTTAAACTATATAAAAATTTCTAAATGGATTCAACTTCAATTAAGTTTGGAGCGTAATTTTAGAGTTAATGCCAAAGATTTATTTGATATAATAAATAATGATTTACAAAATATAAGAGACTATGAACCTCTTATTCCTAATGTAATTATAGAAAGATTTAAAATTAAATATAAAAATGAGAATACATTTAAGCCTGCTATTACAAATGGTTTAACCAATGTTAAGGTAAATAATAAAATATATAATGATGATAATAAAATTGAACTAATTATAGAAGAAAAACCAAAAGATTTAGATATAAATAAAGAAAATAAAAAAGAAATAAAAAAACCTGTTTTTAAAATATAAATTAATTTAATTTAATTTTTATCTAATTAAATATATATATAATGCCGTATGATAATGAATACAATCGTATGATTGCCGATGACATTAAAAAGCTTAATCAAAAATATATTGAACACGATAAAATGACAGGTGAAGGTCTTTCTGGTGGTTTTCTTGGAGCACTTGCTGGAATGGTTCTACCTTCTTTAATTGGTTCTATAAGTAAAGCTATTGGTGGAGCTAGAGATTGTGAATGTGATGACGAAGATGTCGCTGAATGTGTGTGCGGTGATGCACAAAAGACTGGTGGAAGTGGATTTGCTAGCGGGACAATGATGGATACAGGTTTTGATAGAGCTATTGGAGCTGGTAATTCTGGAGGTGTTGGTAAGTATGTAAAGAAGAAATCAAAAATGGGTTGTGGTCGTTCTGGTGGTAAAAAGGTTGGTCGTCCTTCTAAAATGTTAAGTATGGTTAAAAAAGAAGGTGCGGGTGGTTCTGGTGGTGGTAAAAAGAGAGGTCGTCCTTCTAAAATGAAAGGTGAAGGAATTATATCAGATTTAGGTATTCCTCTTATTTCAAATGTTGCTGGAATGTTTGGTTTAGGCACAACTGGTGGTAAAAAGAGAGGTCGCCCTTCTAAGATGAAAGGAGGTGCTGAATTAGGTCTTCCTGCTACAATTGCCGGTGAAGGTCGTTCTGGTGGTAAGAAGAAAGAAGTTAAATTAGGTCGTGGTTTAGTTCCTAAATCTGAAATGAAATCAAGTTCTATGTCTGGAATGGGAACAACTGGAGGTAAGAAGGTTGCAAAAGGTAAGTCTGGAGGTAAGAAAGTAAATAAGCGTGCTGAAATTGTTAAAAAGGTTATGGAAGAGAAGAAGATGTCTATGATTGAAGCTTCAAAGTATGTTAAGGACCATAATTTATATTAAAAAAATAAATTGATATTTAAATTAAAATTATCTAATTTAAATATATATAATGACAGATTTTAATTTAAGACGTCGTCAAGTTTTAGAAGTTCTAGACGAAGACCAAAGAATTAATAAAAGAGTTTTTGAAAGAGAAAAAGAACAGGCTAAAATATTTAATGAAACTATCGCACCAAAGGCAGAGCGTGATTATATTAATGAAGCTAATATTGATTCACAAATGGATAAATTATATGGATATTTACAAGAAGTCTATAATAATACTGAATTATTATTAAAAGCTGAAGATGCATATTCTAGAGGTGAAGGATTTTTAAATAAGTTTTTAGATAGTTTTGATTTTTCTAAGATATTAATGTTATATAATAATATTTCTAGAAATCTAAATAGACCTGATATTTCAAATACATCTAAATCTCTTATTAAATCTAAAATTGCACAGTATGAAAGCATTGTTAATAGTATTGTTATTGGTTTTGAAAAATTACAATCTAATCTTGAATCTCTCGCTGCTGATGCAAGAGTTGCTAAAGAAGCTAAAAGAGCTATACCTAGATTATTCTCTATTTTAAGTTTCTTTAAAACAATGAGAAAACAATTATATACTGGTATTATTATTCCTATTACATCAAGAGATATACAAAGTGGAGTTGATGAAGAAATGTCTAAAATTCCAGTTGCTTTATCTAATTTTTTAAATGATGAAAAATCAACACCTTTATATAAAACTGAGATAAAAGAAAGAAAAGCAATCATTGATAAAATTAAAGGTGAATTGAATCAAAAGACTTTATCTCCTGATGAAACTAGAAAATATAAATTCTTAATGGGTGAATTTATGCATAATCCACATCTAACAACTGACGAAATTAAAGCATTAGAAGGTGTTTATGAAGCACAAAAGGATTTTATGAAATCTCAACCTATTTTTAAACCTGCTGGACCATATGAAGAGCGCGATTTAAGTCAAGCTAATAAAGATATTAAAAGAATGCAAATTCTAGAAAAGGAAGAAAGTATAAGAGATGAGGAATTAATGATTAAATTAGGTGAAGTTAAAGATGCTTATTCTAATCTTTCAACTAATAGAGAAAGGCGCGATTTTATAACAGAAGGAGGAAGTGAGATTTTATTTAAGATATTAGAAGAAGAATACCCTATTGAGAAAGTTGAAGAATTTAAAACATTTTTAGAAGGTGTTGAGTCTGCACCTACTGGAGTAGCTGAAACAAAAGAATTTGAAGAAGCTGATGAAGATATTGATAGAATGGTTGATATAAGAAATGAAATTTTAAGAAGGTATCCTGATGTATTTTCTATTTATTTAACTAAAAAATCATTGAGTGATGGTATTAAACAATTATACAAAATGATTGTATATTTATACAAATATAGAGGTGATAAAGTTTATAATGTATTAAATAGAGAATTAGAAGATGCTGAAGAAGAGGATAGATTAGTTGCACCTGATGTTGTTATTCCTATTCCTAATGCTTCTGGAACTGTTGCAAGTGCAAGTGCCCCTGAATTACCTGAATTATCAAGAGATGTTGAAGAAGGTAGGGGAAGAAGACTAAGAAAGCGCAGAAATGCTATGAGTTATAATGATTCAAGAAATGACCCTTACCTTATTAAATAAGGGTTATAATGGTTAGAAGGGTTTTTTATAAAAATTTACTAATATTTTATAATTCCATTTATATAATTTAATATAAATAGAATTTTTTCATTTTTTAAAAATAACCCTTCTAACCATTATAACCCTTATTTTTTTATCTAAAGTAATTATATATTAAATGGATATTTTAGAAAAAAAGCAAAATATTGCTGATGTTATAAAAGAGATATTATTAAAATTCCGTATTGAGAAACAACCTTTAGGAATTAAGGGTTCTTATTCTATTCAATCTCAAAAATATTATGGAGATATTGATTTATACCAGTTCGTAGAAAGCCATAATAAAGATTTTATATATGATAAAATAGTTGATATAATGACTTTTACTAATAAAGATAAGAATATTTATTTTATAGAACTTAAATTCCAGAATAAAGATGAAAAGGTTAAATATATCAAAGGAGAATTTTTAAAGCGTTCTGATTTTATGAAATATTTTAATGATACCACTGAATTTATTAAACTTGACTTTATTTTATATTTTGATTTTAGATTTATAGAATTATCTATTAATTATTATTTTAATGTTAAAAATATAGAAATGCAAATAGAAGCTGAAGAAGAAGATATAGAAAAGCCAGTTAATAATAAACTTATTACTGAATTTAAGAAAAATATAGAAGAACTTAAGAAAAATGATGAATATTATAAAATATTAAAAAGAATTTTTTCTATTAATAAAGAACTTAATAATAAACCAGAATTGGTTAATTTATCATCATTTTTTAATAGTAATGTAGGTCTAGTCTATCAAAAATATACTAATTTAGAAGCTATTAAAAAAGTTGAAGAATATTATAAAGATAGTATTACTAAAAAGAGAATTGAGACAAATTTAAAAGCACTTGATATAAAAAAAAGTGATATAGATAAAGAAATGACTAAAATGAAAGATTATATAAATAATTTATCTAAAAATTATATTAAGAAAAATAAAATTTATATATAAAAAATATAAAATATTTAAAGATTTTTTTCTACTAATATATATATAAGAAATATGCAAAATATTGTAATCATAAAGGATGATGGTATTAAAGTTGAATACAAAGATAATAAAGTTGAAAAAATTGTAGAAAAAGACTACAATGAACCAATTGAAACTCCAGTTATTAAAGAGAAAAAGCCTGATTTAAATGAAATTAATAGTATGATTAAAGCTAAAAAAGAAGAGCTTAAGGATTTGAAAAATATAAGGAAAAAATATGATTCTAAAAAATATATAAAAAATTTCCAAGAAAAAAATAAAGATAAGATTGTTGAAAAGCATATCTGTGATATATGTTATGGAAGTTATACCTATTTTAACAAAAGTAAGCATATACAAAGCAAAAAACATAATCTCGTTCTTCAGATTATGAAAAATAAAAATGAATAATTTTTTTTAAGTATAAAAAATATATAAAAAAAATTTATTTTTTAATATAAAATTATTTAAAGAAATTTTTATATATACTATATATATATAGAAATGGTTAAATTCCCAGAATTAACTTTAAAGTCCGTCCAAAGCAAACTTGACAACCTTACTCTTATTGAAGAAGTCTCTAATGAAGTCTTAGATAAATTGATAAATTCTGACTTATTAAAAGATAGCTTTCATAATCCTACTGCACAATTATTATATTCTAATGAAAGAGAACAACTCTTAAAATATAAGAAAATACATAAATTAGGTAGATTTGAAATAACATATAAGCGTGTTAAAGGTATGAGTTTTGGTCGTTGTAATCCAGTTGGAGCACTTGGTCTATTTTGTATTAGACGCGAAATAAGACAAACTCTAGCTAAGCCAATTTATACAGATATTGATGTTGATAACTGCCATCCTACTATTTTATATCAAGTATGCAAAAAATACGGTATTGAATGTGATAATTTAGAGGATTATGTTGAAAATAGGGATAAGTATCTTAAGGAAGTTATGGATGCTTATAAAGTATCTCGTGATGATGCTAAGAAGTTATTTATAATCCTTTTATATTTTGGTGGTTTTGAAGGTTGGGCTGAAGATTGTAATATTCCGGATGCTGTTCCTACTAAGAATATTAAGAACTTTAAAAGAGAATTACAAACAATAGGAAAAGCTATCCACGAAAATAATCCTGACATTTCTAATGAAGTAAAAAATAATAAAGAACTTAAAGGAACTAAAGAATATAATGAAATTGGTTCAGTTGTTTCATACTACTTACAAGAGATTGAATGTCGTATTTTAGAAGCTATTTATTTGTATTGCAAATCCCATAATATTATTAGTAATGATGCAGTTTTATGCGCAGATGGCCTAATGATTAAATCAGAACGTTATAATAAGAAGCTATTAAAAGAATTCAAAGAACTTATAAATGAAAAGTTCGGACTTGATTTAAATTTTTCAGTAAAAGAAATGAAACAAGATTATTTAGATATATTAGATGACCATATCCAAACAGAAGATAGAATAATTGCTAAGATATTAAAAGGATACACGATTGATATAGATATAAATAAAGATATTGATTTCAATATTAAACAACTATCAGATTTTTTTAATAATGATATTAAAGAACTAGGAGAAGAAAATTATCTAAAATATTTTGAATATACTAATTCATTTAGATATTTTAACGCTTTCCACGCCTATTTTTATATGTCTGATGATATTTATAAAATCTATAAATCAGTTATTACAAATTATAAGAATTTTGAAAAGTCAATGGAGAATTTATTCTTTATGCATAACAAAATTAAATATAAATTTACATCTCTTTATTTACAAAGTGATAAAAGAAATACATTCAGTAGCTTTCTTTTCAGTCCTAATGATAAAAGTATTGGTGATAAATATAATTTGTTTAATGGTTTCTTTTATGAGAATAATACTAATACTTATGATATTGAAAAAGTAAACATATTTATTAAACATATTGAATTTATTTGTAATGAAGAGGGAAGAAAAGAGAAACCTATTTCTAATTATGTTCTAAATTGGTTTTCACATATTATTCAGAAACCAGAAGTTAAAACAGATGTTGCTTTAGTTTTCTATAGTATTGTTGAAGGTGTCGGAAAAAATAAAGTTAGTGATATATTTAGTAAGCTTATTAAAGGTTATGAAGCTAAATTCAGAGATACAAGTGCTTTAACTGATAAGTTTAATGGTGATATGATGGGGAAGTTATTTGTTGTTGGTGATGAAATAAATGCAAGAGCTCAAGAAGTAGCAAACGAACTTAAAGATATCATAACAAGAAAAACTGAATTAATAGAATTTAAAGGTAAAGATAAGTTTCTAATTCAAGATTTTAAAAACTATTTTTTCACAACTAATAATGAAAATGTATTTAAAGTAAGTAATAGTGATAGAAGATTTATGTTTATTGAAAGTCCTGAAGTTAAAAAGCCTGTTGAATACTATTCTAATCTAGTCAAATTTGAAAATGATGAAGAATGCCTTAGACAACTTTATAACTATCTTAAATCTCGTGATATTACTGAATACAAACCCCTTGAAATAGTAATGACTGCATTTAAGAAGCGTTTAATAATAGCAAATGCCCCTGCATATATTAGATTTGTTAAAGATAATCTAGACTGGCTTAAGGGCAAATCCTGGACTACTAAACAATTATATGATGATTCAATTGATTATGCAAAGAAGAATAAATTAATAAGTTCTTATACATTACACTCTTTTGAAATCCAATTTAACAAAGTTTTTAAGGAATTCTCTAAAAAAGATAAAGAAACAAATACTAGAGTTTATAGATTCCCAAACAATGATGAAACTAATGAAAGAATTAATATCTGTATAGAAGATAATTATGTTTAAATTTTATAATATATTTAATATTATAAAAAGTAAAGAGCATACTATTTAGAAGGGTTAGAAGGGTTTAATATTGTCAAAATTATTAAAAACCTGGAATTAAAAGTGAAGAGCCGACCAATTTATAACGGTTCGAAGGGTTAGAAGGGTTTTTTTCAAAAAATTGCTAAATATTCCAGACCTCCAAATTTTTATAAGACCATTTTAAATTTCTATCAATTTTCAAAAAAAACCCTTCTAACCCTTCTAACCCTTCGGAACTTTCCTTTTATTGGGTAGCTGTTTACTTTTTAACTCCGAGGGGTTTTATAATTAGAAATTTATAAAATGTTATTAAATGGTTATCTGTTTACTTTTTAACACCTAAGGGTTTTAAAATGATAGATTTCTAAGTCCAAAACCCCCCAAATAAATAACCTTTATTAAACCCTTCGGTTTTAAAAGTAAAGAGCTAACAATTTTATAGCACTTTATAACTACCCAAAAATAAACCCTTCATAAAAAAAAGTAAAATGGTGGCTATTTCCGAAGGGTTAGAAGGGTTAGAAGGGTTTATTTTAAAAAATGATAGAATTTTAAAAATAGGTTTCCTAAAAATTGTGATTCCAAAAATAAAGTAAATTTTTGAAAAAAACCCTTCTAACCCTTCGGACAGTTTTTAATTTGGTGGCTGTTCACTTTTTGAAATCATTTTAACATAAATTTTATGATTTAAAACCCTTCTAACCCTTCTAATTAGTGTGCTCTTTACTTTCTAAATGGTCTGAAAAATAATAATAAGTTAATTTAAGTTATAAAAATAATTTATTTAATGATAAATATAATTAAAAAAATATCTGTAATATTATATATATAATGGCAGACTTAAATTTAGATAAGGTCGGAAGACAATTATGCATAATAGAAGGTGGCAAATATAATAATAAAATTGTTAGTATATGCACAGATAGTGCAGATAATGATGATATTAAAAAGAGATTCTCAAATTTAAAACTAGATAATGGAAAATTTCAACAAATTCCAGATTGCGACAAAGAGCGCGAAATTCTATATATCTGTGGCCCCAGTGGCTCCGGCAAATCAACATACACTGCAAATTATATAAAGCAATGTAAGAAATTATGTAAGAAGAAGAATGTTTATTTATTTAGTGCATTGCCTGAGGATGATTCACTTGATGTTGTAAATCCTAAGCGTGTAAAGGTTGATGAAACTCTTGTTTCTGACCCTATTCCTGTTGATTCATTTTCTGATTCAATTGTTGTTTTTGATGATATTGATGTTATAGCAGATAAGAAAATAAGAGAAGCTGTATACTCTATTTTAAATCAAATTTTAGAAATAGGAAGACACTATAAAATTGGATGTATATTCACATCACATTTACCAACTGCGGGAAAAGACACACGCAGAATTTTAAATGAAGCGCATTCAATAACATATTTTCCCCATTCTGGAAGCTTAAGAGGTATTAAATACCTATTACAGGAATATGTAGGTTTAGAAAAAGATGATATGACTAAAATTAAGAAAACTAAATCAAGATGGGCAACAGTCTTTAAGAACTATCCACAAATAGCAATGACAGAACAATCTATTTATATATTGTCAGAAGATGATTAAAAAATAAAAAATATATAAGAAATTTTATTTTTTAATATTAAAATATTTAAAGAATTATTATCTATATATATTTATATATATAATGGCATCTATTAAGATTAATATAACTACTTATGAACTAGTTGAAATAATCGGACATCTCAAAGAAACTAAAGCGGACAAAAGTTTAATAAATAAACTTGTTAAAGAAATGAAAGAAGCTCTACCTATAACAATTTCAGAAGCTATTGATTTCGCCTTTGATGATATAAATAGACTTAAAAAGCAATTAAATGATAAAATACCTTTTGAATTTCTTTATGAATTACATCCTAATGCATCTGCTAGAGTAATGGATGAAATAAGAGGAATTTCTGAAAAGAAGCTTAATGAAATGCATCTAATAATCAAAAGAGATTTAGTCTGTAATTTACTCACATTTAATATTATTTATGAAGATGACATAATAAATTATTTAAATAAGAACTATAAAAAGAAATATGATAGAGCATTCTTAAATTATATTTCTGATATGATATGCCAGGATAAGAGTAAATTTAGCGATAGTCATTTAATTTGTAAAGATTATGATTCTGAATCTGATTCTGATACTGAATCTTGTTCAAGCACAGAAATAGAATCAAATAGTTCAGAATCAACAGATTACCATAATACATAAAAACTTAATGAAGCAGGAGAGAGATGATTATAAGTCTCTTCCATTACTTTTTCAGCCCTTTTTCTATAATTAGTTCTCATTTTAAGTGCTTTTTCTTTTCCTTCTTTTATTT
>Ga0315904_10010097_pt1 | contig 12246 bp, 10 predicted proteins | sample LakEriMetagenome_6_FD_203529 | JGI IMG/M metagenome (GOLD analysis project Ga0315904, IMG submission 203529) | Freshwater fungal communities from buoy surface, Lake Erie, Ohio, United States - Buoy 12 MA120 | ecosystem: Environmental > Aquatic > Freshwater > Lake | place: USA: Lake Erie, Ohio...
TCGCCTGGCTGCTCACCCGACCCGGCGTGACGGCACCGGTGGCCAGCGCTCGTACTCCCGAGCAGCTCGCGGATCTGCTGCCCATGGGCTCGCTGCACCTGAGCGGCGACGAAGTCGCCCTGCTGAACGACGCCTCCGCCTGAGTCTCCCGCTGCCTCTTCGATTCACAGGGAACTCCCAGACTGATCCCAGTGCCGCCCAAGGTTCGGGGCGGATCCTCGGTATCACAACGCCGCAGACCTGCGGCCCAACCGAGGAGCAGACATGACGAAGACCTGGATCACCCGCAGCGGAGTCGCCCTCGCAGGAGTGGCACTGTTCGCGATCGCCGCCGGAACGGCAAACGCAGCACCGGGCCAGGGCGGCTGCCTGAAGGACCTGGTCGCTGCCGGCACCATCACCAGCGCGCAGGCTGAGGCCATGCACGAGGCCGTCGAGAGCCTCCGCGACTCCGGCGTGGAGCGCCGGGAGGCTCACCGGCAGGCGGTGGCCTCCCTGGTGGCCGATGGCACGCTCACCCAGGCGCAGGCGGACGCCATCAAGACGAGCAAGCCCGCCAAGCGACCCGGCTCGCGCGGCAGCGCACCGTCGACCACGGCGCCCAGCTCAGCGGCGTAGGCACAAGGCTCGAAGGGCGGGCGCGACCTCGGTCGCTCCCGCCCTTCGAGCGTCATCACACCTGTCGTGCACAGGTCACTGCCCTAGGGTCAGGAGGAGCCACCATGGCGGTATCGGAGGAGGAGGCGGTCATGGCCATGCGCGTCCTCGTTGTCGACGACGAGCCGGGAATCAACGACCTCATCTGCGATGCCCTCCGACTCGCCGGGTATGAGACGTCGTCAGCTACCCACGGCATGGAAGCGCTGCGCATCCTTCGTGAAGACCTGATCGACCTCGCCATCATCGACGTGAACATGCCCACGATGGACGGGTACGAGCTCCTTGAGCGCATGCGCTCGTCAGGACTCCAGACTCCCGCGATCGTGCTCACTGCGCGATCGGACAAGGAGGCCACGCGCACGAGTTTCGGACTCGGCGCCGACGACTTCGTGCGCAAGCCCTTTGGCATCGAGGAGCTGACGCTGCGCGTGGCAGCAGTCCTACGACGCAGCCGGCCGCCCGAGTCGCAGTCCGTACGCGCGATCGGTGCAATCACCATCGATGTCGACGCTCACGAGGTCTTGTGCGACGGCACTGTCGTCGAGCTATCCCCCACGGAGTTCCGGCTGCTTCTCGTACTCGCCGAGAACGCCGGACGGGTGATGAGTCGCGAGCAACTGCTCGATCAGGTCTGGGGTCTGGGGCATGGCGTCGAGAGCTCTGCCGTGGAGACGTACGTCTCGTACCTTCGCCGCAAGCTCGGAGAGCATCTGACCCTGCGCACTGTGCGAGGAGTCGGCTATCAGCTCGTGGTGCCGAGGGCGAAATGAGCCTGCGCCTTCGCCTGACCCTGCTCACCACCGTGATCGTGGTTCTTACGACCACGGCGCTCGGGACGGCCATCTACCTGGCCACGTCGCGCATCCAGCTCGATCGCATCGACGCGCGACTGTACTCAGACATCTCCGAGGCGCGGGTGCGATCCCTACAGGACAATCCCCGACCACCGCAGGACGGCGTCTACGTCGATACCGCCCTCGGGCGAGTCAATCGCGACGGGGTCACCGTCACGCAACTGCGTGCAGCCGGAACCCTCGAGAACCCGATCCCGCTGCCTGCGCTCACCACCGAGGACATCGCCGCCGCAACGGCGGCGCCGATCACCGTCAACGACGGCATCGACTTTCGCGTCGCGATCCGCAGCCACGGATCCGGGCTGGCGACCGTCGTGGCAGCAGCACCCCTCAACGTCCTGCAGGAGAATCTCGCTCAGCTCGCCCGCGCCATCGTCCTGTTCGGCCTCGGGTTTGCCGTCATCGGTGCCCTCGCCGCCTGGATAACTGTCCGCCGAGCTTTCCGCCCGATGGACGCGATGGTCGGTACGGCCAGTGCGATCGCCGCAGGCGACACAGAGCTTCGCCTGCCCGCCGCGCGACCCGGCACCGAGATCGGTGACCTGACACAGGCCATGAACGTGATGATCGACTCTCTCGCCGCCGCCGTGGCACGCGTCGAGAGATCCGAGGACCAGCTGCGTGCATTCCTGTCTGACGCCTCGCACGAGATTCGCACGCCCCTGACCGTCATCCGCGGCTATGCCGAGCTCCTCGTGCGCCAGGGATCAGCGTTGAGCGAGTCAGAACGCCAGTCACTGGGCCGCATCGAGTCCGAGAGCCAGCGCCTTGACCGGCTCGTCACGCGCCTGCTGGCCTTGGAGCGCTCGACGACGCCACAACGCGGGCCCCAGGCCAGAGTCGACATCGCAGCGCTCGTCCGCGAATCCGCTGGCGACCTCGCCACCCTCGACCCTGAGCGCGAGATCTCCGCGGACGTCTCGCCTGCGTCAGTGGCTGGCGACACCGACGCGCTGCGCCAATTGCTCGCGAATGGGGTCCAGAACATCCTTCGGCACACGCCGACTGGCTCCCCCGTGTCGCTTGCCGTCGGAACGACCGGCTCCCGCGTGATCGTGTGCCTCGACGATGCTGGGCCGGGAATCCCCGCCGGACGCCGCGAGTCCATCGCGGCCGGTCGACGCACATCGTCGTCAGCGGACGGCTTCGGTCTGGGCATGGCGATCATGGAGGCCGTCACCGTGCAGCACGGCGGCGAGTTGTCACTGCTCGACAGCCCCCTCGGCGGCCTCCGCGTGCGGATCGACCTGCCCTCCGGCAGCTGACGCACCGCCTTGGGTCAGTTGGTCGATCCCGCCCATGCACCGACCGGCAGACCGGAAACCGGAAGGTCAGCAATGAACACCGCGCCAGCATTCGGCCAGCCTCCGAGCTCCTCGACAGCCATGCGGAAGCGAGCCGTGGTGATGACGAGTCGATCGAGCGCAGTGCCGACGAACTCCGGGCAGGTGACGTTCGGCGCATTCACCTCGATCACCGCACGAACCATGCCTTCGGGGGAGATGCAGCGCACCTCGCCCTCACCGAAGAAGGCCACCCAGAGATCGCCGTTGACGTCGACGGCAAGTCCGTCAGGCGTCGCGCCGCAGACGAGAATGTTCCGCATGTTGGCCGCGGTGCCCGTGGCGACGTCGTAGTCGAACGCCCGGATCGCGCCTGGTCGGGTTTCGACGTGGTACAGAGTTCGACCGTCGGGCGAGAACCCAATGCCGTTGGAGACGGTGACTCCCGTGATCACCTCGCGCACCGTCCGATCCGGCCCGATCGCCCAGACGCTCTCAGACCTCACCCGGTCATCCAGCCGGATGCTGCCGACGAGGAAGCGCCCCGCGGGGTCGACGGTGCCGTCATTCAGACGGCTGCGGACTCCCTCCGCGATCACCGGGATAGATGCGCGGAGGATCCCTTCCGCGTCGAAGATGTGCACGGCCCGCTCGCCCGCGACCAGCAGACCTCCGTCTGTGGCCGGGGTCAGCGATCCGATCTTCTCGCCCAGCAGGCGGACGTCATCGATGCACAGGTCGTCGCCGTCGAGGAATCCGCGGAACACCGCACCGACCTCGCTGTCGACCCAGCGGAGGCAACCCTCGTGCGCATCCCACACCGGGCCTTCACCGAGCTCGGAGCGCTCGTCATTGCCCGAAGTAGCGCGGGCGCCGAATCGGTCGACGGTCACGATCGTGAGCGTAGACGAGCGACCGAGTGGATAGGTTCACCCTGTGACGGACGCCCGTGATGACGCGCCAGTGGACCCGGATGTGCGCTGCCTCTCCACCCGCGTCGCCTACGAGAATCCATGGATGACCCTGACCGAGGACGAGGTGGAGCACCGCGACGGCTCGCGTGCGACCTTCGCTGTCGTGCGCACGCGCGACTTCGCCCTGGTGATCCCGTTCGACGGAGAGCGCTACACCCTGGTGGAGCAGTTCCGCTACACCGTCGGCCGACGCCTGTGGGAGTTCCCGCAGGGCTCCGTGCGCGAGCCGTCAGGGCTCAGCCCCCAGCAGGTGGGCGAGATCGAGCTCGCGGAGGAAGCCGGGCTGGCAGCGGCCAGCTGGACGCATCTGGGTCGCCTGCACGCGGGTTACGGGCGATCATCGACCGCCTTCGACGTCTTCCTCGCAGAGGGCTTGAGCGCCGTTCCTACGCGGCGGGAGCCCACCGAACAGGACATGCGCACTGGGACCTTCACCCTTGCCGAGATCTGGGACCTCGTGCACGGCCGGCTCGTGACGGATTCGCACACCGTCGCCGCCCTGGCCCTGCTCGACCAGGATCGCCAGCGGAGCCCCAGCCACCCGGAGGGCTAAGTGGAGACGAAGACTCCGCCACCACGGCTCTTGACCTGATAGCAGGCATCGTCCGCGAGTCTGATCAACTCGTCGATCCCACGGTCATCGCCGGAGTCCAGAGCCATCACGCCGATGCTGGCACCCACGCCGACAGGTCCCTGAGACGTGCTCACGCGCAGCTCGCCAATGCGCTCAGCCAGGGTCTCCGCGATCTGCGTTCCGAGAAGAGCGGGGCACTCGTTGAGAATCACCGCGAACTCATCCCCGCCGATGCGGGAGACGAAGTCACGGCTGCGCACGCTGGCCACAAGTGTCCGTGCCACCTTCTGCAGCATGGCATCCCCCGCCTCGTGGCCGCCGACATCGTTGACCGACTTGAATCGATCCAGGTCGATGAACAGCAACATGCCCTGCAGTCCCTGCTCCTTGGTTCGACGCCGCACGGACGCGAGACTGCTGAGGAAGGCGCGCCGGTTTCCGACACCCGTCAGGTCATCGGTGTTGGCCATTCGGTCGAAGTCGTCAGCCCGACGCTGCGCACGACGCTCCGTTCCCGTCACGACGAGGACGAAGGCCTGCAGCAGGGTGAGCAGGATGACACCGATGATGCCCTCGGTCGGCACCTCGCGGAAGTCTCGGGCCGCCAGAGGTCCGCTCGTCGGGCTGACCACCAACTGCCACGAGCGTCCGTACACCCCGAACACGTCACTTGACGCCTGAGGTACCGCAGCCGTCGTCAGGTCGACCGACGGTGGATCCTCCGCTTCGCGCAAGGCCACCTCAGTCGGCGAAAGGGAGTCCGTCACGTCGAGCAGGCGGATGTCGAGATCCGCCCAGCGCGGGCTCTCGAAGGTGTACGAGAGGAGGTCACCGAGGCGGTACGCCCCCACCGCGAAGGCTTCGACTGCTCCGGCGTCGTCGATGATCGGCACCAGCGCCAGCATGCCCTTCTGGGATCCGGACTCCTGGACCAGATCGACCGGGGCCGTGGCGACGGCCGCCTTCGTCACGAGCGCCCGATCGATGGCGTCCCGGCGCGTGGGGTTGGAGCCGATGTCGAAGCCCAGCGCAGGCCCATTCTCGGCGAGGGGCTCGATGTAGCCGACCACGACGTGGTCGGATACACCCATCGCCGGCACCAGCTCCCCTGCGGCGTCGCGCTGGGTGATCCTGAATCCCTCCAGGCCCCTGGCCCGCTGTGCAGCCTCGAAGGCAGGCACCTCGCCATGCGTCACGATCGGGTTCCAGGAGAGGGCCTGCAGACTCGGGAATCGCGCCAGGGCCCCCTCGGTGAACGTGGCGAAGTCCTCCGGCGACACGTCGGAGGCAGAGTGGAACAGGCTGGCCATCCCCTCCAGGACCTCCTGATGCCTGGCCACGTTCATCCGCAGGTCGCTGGCCGCCTGGTCCGCCACCTCTTGCATCGCGACATCCTGGGCCTGCAGGGCCTGGTTCTGGGTCTGCGTGACGAAAGCGGTGAACAGGAGCGCACCCGCGACCGTCGGGATGGCGATCTTCCATCGACGGCCCTGCCACACCATCCGCTGACCCGGCAGGCACATGAGCGTCAACGACCCGAACACCACGACGCCGATGGAGTCCCCCGCCCACCACGTCACCCACAGCACTATCCACTGGTCGGCGCTGACGAGTCCCGACGCCACCTGCGCAACCGTGGCGATGGTTGCGCTCACCATGGCCGCCAACGGACCGGAGAACAGCAGGAACGCGATGATCTCCCGACCGGTGATCAGCGGAGCACGGCGACCGATCGCCTGCGCGACGAGCGTGGCTGCCACCTGCGCCTGAAGGGCAGCACCGACAGCGATCGCCACGGTCACGGCAAGCGCCACCCACGTCAATGACTCCTGACGGGACAGCGTGAGCAGGTTGGCAGCCAGCGAGCCGAGGGCGATCGCCGGCGTCATGCGCCAGCCCCACTCGTATACGACGGCGAAGGCGATGCCGGCGGCCGGCCAGATCGGCGAGGCAAGGCCCGTGAACTGCCCGATCGCGAGCATCGCCAACCCGACGGCGGCATAGATCGCGAAGACGAGAAGGCTCAGGCCGAGGAGCCTTCTTCCCGCTGGAGCTCCCTCTGGCGCGGCGGAGCGGTCGGCCGACATGATCTCCCCCTGACCTGCGGCGGCACAGCTGTGCCTTAACCAGTATCGGTCCGATGGGCGCGCAAGGGAAGTGGAGCAGGAGACGACAAATACCCCCTTCTCGGCATCCACCACCTCATGGCACACCTCTCGGGCCTAGCCTGAGCGCATGGCGAGCACCCGCTCCGCCGGGCGCGGGGCCTGGCGACCGTGGATTCTCGCCGCACTCGTCCTCGTGGCAGGCGTGGCCACGACCTTCGCGGTGACCACGATCATCATCGAGAACGAACGCACGGTCGTCCGTGACAAAGCGGAGCAGGCAGGCCTCCAGGTCGCCCAGCAGCTCGAGACGTATGCCCTTCCCCTAGCGGGCGTCGCGCATGCACTCGAGGCCTACGCGATAGGCCTGGACGGCGATCTCAAGGCCGGCGCGACGGAGCAGTTCATGGAAGAGCTGCTGGATTCAGCCCCATTCCTGCGCTCCATCAGCCTGGCACCGGGAAACCGCATTGAGTACATCGCACCGCTGCAGGGCAATGAGGCAGCGCTCGGACTTGATCTCTCCACTGTGCCCGAGCAGTGGGAGCCGATCATCGCGATCATCGAATCCGGAGAACCCGCACTCATCGGTCCCTTCGAGCTCGTGCAGGGTGGCACGGGCCTGGCCTATCGGCGCCCCATCGTCCTCCCGGGCGGCGATTACTGGGGACTCGCAAGCTCCGTCATCGATGCAGACGCCTTCCTCGCCACCGCTGCCACTACGGGGGGTGTCGGCCCGGGCCTCATCGGGATTCGGGATTTCGACCGGACAGAAGGCACGGACGTCTGGGGCAACCCGGCCGCCTTTGCGCCGGATGCCGTCGTCGCCACGGCCAGGCCGCTCGGGCGCACGTGGGAGATCGCGGTGCTCCCCGCCCCGGTCGATCCCACCCCGGCAGTCCTCGTCGGACTCTCCGGAATCACGGCGTCGCTTCTGCTCTCCTGGGTGACCCTCGTCGCCCTGCGGCTGCGCCGACGTCGCCTTGAACTGGCCGCTCGCCTCGCCCGGCTTTCAAGCCAGGCGCCCGGCATGCTCTACCAGGTATGCGTGCACCCCGATGGGTCAATGTCGATGCAGTACGCAACCGATCGCGTGACCTCGCTCTTCGGTCTCACCTTCGCGGAAGTCGCCGACGATCCCGAGGTTCTCTGGGCTCGCGTGCACCCGGACGATCTGGCGCCGCTTCGGGAAAGCCTCCGCGCATCCGTTGCCGAGCGCCGCCCGTGGAATGCCCGCATGCGCATGACAACCGCTGATGGTCAGAACCGCTGGTTCCAGACGAATGCGACGCTCGAGATCGACGAGGTGGGCGACGCAGTGCTGCACGGCTACCTGGCCGACGTCAATGAGGAGGTTCGGGCACAGGAGCGATTGCGCATCAGCGCCAGCGTGTTCGACTCGACGCGAGACGGCGTCGTGCTGATGAATCCCCGAGGGCTCATCATCGATGTGAACCCCGGATTCACCCGACTGCTCGGATACGACCTGGTCGAGGTCGAAGGAACGCCCCTGCAGGACCTCAGCGCGGGGATCACACCGCCGACGGTCTACCAGGAGATGCAGTCAGCTCTCGAACGCACGGGATCCTGGCAGGGCGACATCATCGGTCGCCGCAAGAACGGCGAGGTCGGGCAGCATGCCGTGTCGATCACCTCCGTACTCGACGACACCGGACGACTCAGCCACTACGTCGCCGTGCTGAGTGCACTTCGAACCCCGCAGGCCGACCTCATCACGGGCCTGCCCGGTCGCCTGACGGTCGAGGACCGCCTCGCCAGCGCAGTGGGTCGAGCCGGTAGCGACGGCTCGACCATCGCCCTGATCATCGTCAGTCTCGATCGGTTTCGCGACGTCAACGAGTCACTCGGCCACCGGATCGGTGACCAAGTGCTCCGCGAGATCGCCGGGCGCCTGCGAGCAGTCGTCGCCGAAACCGAGTCCGTGGCCCGCCTCGGGGGCGACGAATTCGCCGTGATCCTGAGCGACGGCGTCACACCGGAGACAGCCATCGGCACGGCAGCCGCGATCACGGATGCCGTCAGGGAACCCCTGAATATTGGCAATCGAGACGTTCGACTCACCGCGAGCTCCGGCATCGCTCTCTTTCCTACCGACGCCGACTCCACCGCAGGCCTGCTCAAGGCGGCCAGTCAGGCGGTGCGGGCCGCCTGGGCCGCAGGGCGCGATCGCTACATGTTCTTCACCCACGACATGCAGGAGGCCTCCCAGGAGCGCATCCGGATCACCGACGACCTACACATGGCGGTGCAGCGCCGCCAACTGCGGGTCACACTCCAACCCGTCGTCGACCTCTCCACCGGGCTGACCACGGAGGCGGAGGCGCTCATCCGTTGGATCCACCCGGAACTTGGCTACATCAGCCCAGACCGTTTCATTCCGCTCGCCGAGGCCAGCGGTCAGATATCGGCGATCGGTGACTGGATGTTCGGCCAAGTGGTCGATCTGGCTTCCCGAGCCCGGGCGATCTCGCCCACATTCCGGATCAGCTTCAATCTGTCACCCGGGGAGATCGACGATCCTCGTCAGGCCCACGACCAGCGCATCGCCATGCTGCGGGCGCGTGGGGTGCCGGGCGAGGCCCTGATCGCCGAGATCACCGAGGGTCTTCTGCTGAATCGCGGAACCGACACGGAGCGCAACCTGCGTGTCTATCGCGAGGCCGGACTTGGGCTGGCCATCGACGACTTCGGCACGCGGTATTCGTCCCTCGCCTACCTGCAGTCCCTGGACCTCGACCTGCTGAAGATCGATCAGTCCTTCGTCCGGGACCTCTCGCCCGGGAATGCGTCACATGCCCTGTGCGTGGCCATCATCGACATGGCCCATGCTCTAGGGCTGCAGGTGATCGCCGAGGGAGTCGAGACCCCGGAACAGCAACGGCTGCTCTCCGAGGCCGGGTGCGACATGGCTCAGGGCTTCCTCTTCGCGAAGCCCCTGCCACCCGAGGACCTGCTGGAGCGACTTCGCGGCGAGCGCGAGGGCTGACGCATCGGCTTGGGAGTCCACGGGATTCCGGATGGCTCCTGAGAGCCGGTGACCTGCCGGAGACCATCATCGCCCGGACGCACCCGGAGGACGGCGGCATCGACGCCCGCCTTCTTCGTCAACGTCGTGACCGCTCTCTCCTGCTTGGGCAGAGCAAGGGTCACCACGGTTCCCGAGTCGCCCGCGCGGGCTGTGCGCCCGGCACGATGGACGTAGTCCTTCGGATCCGTGGGCGCATCGACGTGCACCACCAGACTCACGTCATCGACGTGAATACCGCGCGCGGCGACGTCCGTCGCGACAAGGGCGGGAGTCGTGCCGTTGCGGAAGTCGTTGAGCGTGCGCGTGCGCACCGCCTGCGACTTCCCACCATGCAGGGCACCCACAGGCACACCCTGCGCGGCCAGCTGCTCGGCGAGACGATCGACCGCACGCTGCGTCCGGACGAAGAAGATCGTGCGACCGTCGCGAGCCGCGATCTGGGCGGTGATGGTGCCCTTGTCGGCGGGATGCATCAGCAGAACGTGGTGGTCCATCGTCGTGACCTGATCCGTGACCGGACCGGTGGAGTGCTCGACGGGGTTGCGCAGGTACTTGCGGACGAGGGCATCGACTCCGTTGTCGAGCGTTGCGCTGAACAGCAGGCGCTGCCCGCGAGGCTTGGTGGCGTCGAGGATGCGGGTGACTGCCGGGAGGAAGCCCATGTCGGCCATCTGGTCGGCCTCGTCGAGCACCACGACCTCCGTCCTGGACAGGTCGACGGCCCCGCGCTCCATGAGGTCGATGAGGCGGCCGGGGGTGGCCACGAGGATCGGCACGCCGCGCTCCAGCGCACGCAGCTGCTGGGCGTAGGGCATGCCGCCGGCGATGAGTCGGGTGCGCAGCTGCACACGCTCGGCGAGCGGGCTGAGGGTGTCGCTCACCTGCATCGCGAGCTCACGCGTGGGCACCAGAACCAGTCCCAGTGGTCGGCCGGGCTCCGCCTTCCAGCCCGCGAGGCGGGTCAGCAGGGCGAGGCCGAAGGCCAGGGTCTTGCCCGAACCAGTGCGGCCGCGACCAAGGATGTCGCGCCCGGCGATGGCGTCAGGCAGGGTCGCCGCCTGAATCGGGAAGGGCTCGACGATCCCGTCCGCCTTGAGGGCAGCGATGATCGACGGAGCGACACCAAGGGCGTCGAAGGACAGGGGTGAGCGAGCATGCATGAGCAAATCCATTCAAGACGTCAGGCGCGTCTTGAAGGTGACCCTGATGTGTCGCGTGAAGGTCAAGACTCGCGAAGAGTGATGCCCTCAGGTTACGGCAAGACCAGCGGATCACGAAATCGCGTGTGGACAGCGGCGCGCCCGTGCTCAGGACCAGGCTCCCCTGGGGCCTAATCGACCCCCGCCATTAGGCATCTCACGGGTTGTAGGTCACACTGTTCCCTAGGTAAAGGCATGTCATCGCTGAATCCCCACGAGGATCCAAGCGGATACGACTTCACCGCGTGACAGGCAGTTCGCCTGACGCGTCACTCGTTAAGGAGATTCAGCACCATGGCACAAGGCACCGTTAAGTGGTTCAACGCCGAAAAGGGCTTCGGCTTCATCGAGCAGGCCGACGGCGGACCGGACGTCTTCGTCCACTACTCCGCGATCGACTCCGATGGCTACCGCTCGCTCGACGAGAACCAGACTGTCGAGTTCGACATCACTCAGGGCCCCAAGGGTCCCCAGGCGGACAAGGTTCGCGTCGTCTGATCTCAGACCGTGACCAACTGAAGGCCTCCGTCCATCGGACGGGGGCCTTTAGTGCGTGATGGTGTGTGCAGCCGCAGAACGCATGACGCCACCATGATGCGTTCGCGCCGACCGCGCAAGCGCTCGCTCGTGGACAGCAGCTGCCAGCGCGCACGGCCTCACGCCGGCAGCAGGCCCCGCACGACGCTGACCGCACTGTGACCGGCGTCTCCGTCGAAGTGCTCGACGGAGACGTCGACCAGCGGGAAGTCCGCCATCTGCATCCCGGCCGGAAGGCGCAGCACGGCCTCCTCGCCCGGATTCAGCGTGCCGATCGCCACCATGGTCGCGGCATCAGAGGACGCCATCCAGACCTCGTAGTAGCCGTCGTCCACGGCCGGCAGTCCGGGCACCGACACCCGCAGCACGGCGTCGGACCCTCGGCTCTCGACCGATGCGGTGCCTCGGTAGGCAGAGTCCTCGACCGGCTCGAGCTCGGCACTGGCCACGATGTCCGGAGTCGTCGTGCCGAAGTCCGTCGTCGCCGTCGTCACGACGGATCCGACCACGACGCCGACGGCAGCTGCAGCCGCGAGCCACCACAGCGCCGGCCGGCGCCGACGGCGAGCCTGATCCAGCGACACCACCGAGGCATCCGTCGACGGATCAGCCAGGCCCACCTCCGCCACGATGCCCTCCCACACCGACGCAGGAGGCGTCACCGGGCGGTCATCGTCGGTGATCGTGCGCGCGGTGGCCACCACGGCGGAGACCTGGTCGACGCGGCTTCGGCAGCGCGCGCACGCGACCAGGTGCCGCTCGTCGGCAGCGCTGGCCGGCTCCCCCATCGCGATCAGGGCGAGATCGGCTTCATCAAGATGCGACACGGTCCACCTCCAATCGCGCGCGCAGTCGCTCCAGTGACCGGCGGATGTGACTCTTGACCGTGCCGAGCGGGAGGTCAAGCAGGCTCGCGATCTGCGCGTGGGTGAGATCCTGGAAGAAGGCGAGGTCCATGATCCGGCGCTGCGGCTCCCCCAGCCTCGCCAGCTCGTCGGCCAGCAGCACGCG
>Ga0315904_10010100_pt1 | contig 12246 bp, 9 predicted proteins | sample LakEriMetagenome_6_FD_203529 | JGI IMG/M metagenome (GOLD analysis project Ga0315904, IMG submission 203529) | Freshwater fungal communities from buoy surface, Lake Erie, Ohio, United States - Buoy 12 MA120 | ecosystem: Environmental > Aquatic > Freshwater > Lake | place: USA: Lake Erie, Ohio...
GCAGCGCAGCGGAGCAGTGACGTATCGAAGTGGCCGTAACGCAGGAAGGATTAAGGTGTTCGGCCGGTCACTGAGTAGGAACTGCGCAGTGCAACGAAGCAGTCACATATCGAAGTGGCCGTATTGCAGGTTGGAATAGTATGTTTCGTATTTAAGATGACCGGGCTGCGGCAATATGAATTCCCGCGTTTCGACTGCTCTTCGCTGCGCTTCGAGCGCTCAACGACCGGGCGGCAGGAATATGAATTCCCGCGTTTCGACTGATCTTCGCTTCCCCTGCCAAGCGGTAGGGGTTCAACGACCGGGCGGCAGGAACAAACCTGGGAGTTTATTTCAAAACTATTTGTATTTTTGTTTACCTAATGGGTTAATGAAAAGTTTAAAAACGTTTTTTCTTTGCAGTGGAAATACGGTTTATCAGCAGAAAACTGGAAAGGCAATTGACAGATCCGGTTGAAATGCAGAAGCGTTTTGGGCAACTGGCCAGGAAGCTCAACCAGAGAATGAAGGAACTGGCGGATGCTCAACATCTGGCCGTGATGAAGACCATCCCGGCAGCCAGGTGCCACGAGCTTTCCGGTGCGCGTTCGGGTGAACTGGCGGTTGATGTTTCAGGCAATTACCGGCTCGTTTTCCGACCCAATCACCATCCCCTCCCACGCAAGGATGACGGTGGATTGAATTGGGAAAGCGTGAATAGCATTACCATTATAGCAGTTGTTGACTACCACTAACCTATGAATTGAACAGGATGAAGGCGAACCACATTCAAATAGCAAAAGAATTGCTGTCTCCTCCGGGTGATACCATTCAGGAGCATATCGATTTTATCGGAATGAGCCAGGCTGAATTGGCCGAGAGGATGGGCCGACCCAAAGAGAAGATCAATGAAATCATCAAGGGGAAGGAACCCATCACAACCGCCACTGCTTTTCAGTTGGAACATGTGCTGGGCATTCCGGCTGCATTCTGGATGAACAGGGAAAGTACATACCGGTGCGAATTGTACGCCCTGCAACGCCGTGAGGAACTGCTGAATCAGCTCGACTGGCTGAAGGCATTTCCTGTTAAAGAAATGAAGCAGCTTGGATGGTTGCAAGACGCAACAGAACCACAAGCACTGATCGAAAGCCTGCTCAAGTTCTTTGCCGTGGCAAGCCCGGACGAATGGAAACGCATGTATATATCAGAAGAAGTATCGGTTGCATTTCGCGTTTCTCTGGCCCGAACAAGCAGCCCGCATGCCGTTTCAGCCTGGCTGCGCCAGGGTGAACTCCAGGCCCGTGATTTGATTCTGGAGCCTTTTGATAAAAAGCAGTTCAAGGAAGTGCTGCATGAAGCCAAAGAAATTGCTTTTACCATGCCGCCCGATTTCATCCGACGCCTGCAAACACGCTGTGCCCATTGCGGGGTGGCCTTGGTGTGCACTCCGGCTTTGCCGAAAGCGCCCATCAGCGGTGCAACCCGCTGGCTGAACAACAAACCCCTCCTGCAACTTTCCGGCCGGTTCAAAACCAATGATCATTTCTGGTTTACCTTTTTTCACGAAGCAGCCCACATCCTCCTGCACGGAAAAAAAGACATCTTTCTTGAGAACATCGAGGGAACGGCTATGGATAAGGAAAAAGAAGATGAAGCCAACACCTTCGCTGTCAATGCATTGATCGGTAAAAAAAGCTGGCGCGTGCTGCGGCAACATTTGCCATTGTCGACCGACCAAATCGAACAGTATGCACAAAAGCTTCGGGTTCATCCGGGTATCATTGTCGGTCGCCTCCAACACGAAAAACTAGTTCCGCACCATTTCGGCAATAGGCTCAAATCCGCATTAGACCTTTTTTCAGTTGGATGAAAGCCCACTGAGCAGGAACTGCGCAGCGCAGCAGAGCAGTGACGTATCGAAGTGGCCGTAACGCAGGAAGGATTAAGGTGTTCGGCCGGTCACTGAGTAGGAACTGCGCAGCACAGCGCAGCAGTGACGTATCGAAGTGGCCGTATGGTGGGAGGAATAGCGTGTTTCGTAATTGCAACGACCGGGTTGTAGCAATATGCATTCCCGGCGTTTCGATACGCCTTCGCTTCCCCTACCTGCGATAGGGGCACGGTGCTGCGGCTACTCAACGACCGGGTGGCGGTAATATGAATTCCCAGTATTTCCCCAACGCTTCGCTAAAGTCGGGGCGCGGCGGGCGCTGCACTGCGTTCCGCGTCTACGACCGCGAGCAACGCCTCGCGGCGCTCAATGACCGCGAGGTGATACTCGCGGCCCAACGGCCGGGCTGCGAAAACTCAGCGCTCCGCGTAGATCACATAACCCCGCGGCGGGAGGAGATACCCGTTCAGCGGCTCACCGATCAGGCGGTTCTGGAACAGCATCACCGGATTCTGTGGCAAAGTGACATTGGGAATCTTGAAGTAAGCAACCTCGTCGCTGAGGTTCACAAATACCCAAACCGCATCCAGGTCGCGCTGGCGGCGGAAAGCCAACACGCGCGACGGATTCTTGCCCTCCAGCTTCAATACCTGCAGGCTGTCTCCGGGCTGATTCCACAAGGCCGGATGCTCCTTGCGGAAGCGGTTCATCGTGCGGTACCAAAACTGCCAGGTCGTATCGGTCCAAAGCAGTTGTGCCGGCTCCTCCCGCGGCAAAGCCTGGGCCGGGTTTAAATCCTGACCGCTGGCCACCATCGGCAAAGATCCGGGCAAGGTATAAGCCAAAACCATATACGGTTCCCAGCGCTCACCGTATTGCTTTTCCAGGCTTTCGTAACCGCGCGGAGCGCCGTGGCTGCTTTGGTAGCGCAGTTGCGGAAGGGTGTTGCCGTAGATGGAATCGTTAACGCGCATCCAGGCGGCCATATCGTAGGCATCCTTTTTCAGTCCGGCTGCTTCCCGGCTGAATTGGTTGAAGCCGTGCTGCACCACCGCATCAAAAGCCTGGCTGAACCAGGACATGTTAACGTTGCCTTCGCTTTCCGTTTTGGCCATGTCGGCCAGCCATACCAATTTTTTATTCTGTTCCAGGCTGCGGCGGTTTTCCTCCCAGAAGTCAAGCGGTACGCGGTCGGCACCGATACAGCGGAAACCGTCGATATCGAAACGCGTCACCCACCAGTGCATCGCCTCCGTCATCGCTTTACGCATCGAAGGGTTCGCATAATTCAATTTCCGGCTTTCGGGAATCGGATTGTCTGCCGGCAAAAGGAAGGAGCTTTGGTTCTTCACCCACTCGTGGTCTGCCGCTACTTCCACCGCATTCCAGTCGAGCACCACTTTCATTCCGAGGCTCTTTGCAACGCGGATCAGCTGTTCCAGCGGACGACTGCCGCCGAGTTCCAGCGCAACAGTATCGTAATCGCTTACGAGATACGGATTGCCAAGGGTGCCGGTTCGGTTCAGTTTGCCTGTCGGTTGTACCGGGACCAGGATGATGGCGTCAAAACCAAGGTCGAAGGTGCGCAGCGGATAAAAGGAGGCGCCTCCGCCGATTTTGCCGTCTGCACTCATCTGCCGCAGGTTCATTTCGTAGAAGTTGGCAGCGCGCAGCCAGTCGTGCCGCACCTGATCCGGACGGGCAGGCTGGGTGGCTTCCGTCACTTCGATCTTTTCCTTTTTACATGTGTGGTTGAGAAAGAGGGGGCTGAGAAAGAGGAAATAGAGTATGCGCTTCATGGAGTTGCTTGGATTCAATTGCGTTGGGTTCCCTGGGATGGAATGGCGCCTAGGCGAACAATGATACCGGTTTCTATGCCGAATTGCCAGGGCCGGTGCCGTTCATACGGTCGGGTGGCAGCAGCCAGCAGCGGAATGCGGATATTGGGCGATGCGAGCAGGTGTATGCGCCGGTCCATCGCGTAGTCCAGCCGCATGCCACCGGTTAGCGCCAGGTTGAAGGCCCGGGCATTGTAGCCGGTATTGCTTACCCGGTAGTTGAAAATGCCGTCGCGGGTGGTGAAACCGCGCAGGCGCACGATCGTTTCGTGCCGGAACAAGTAAGAAGGGGCAAAACCTCCTGTGATATGCAATTGTATTTCCCGCTTCCGGTCTCTGAAATCGGTATTCCAGACCCAGGAAAAAGGAACTTCCAGCATCTGGTAGCGCACGTCGTAATACACGTCGCGCGGGCCGGTTTGAGAAAAATCTGCTACCAGTCCGACTTCCGGATGGATGCTGTCGCCAAAACCCAGGCTGTTTCGCACCCTGCGAAAGCCGTAATCGCTGAGCTGCAAGCCGATGCGTATGGCTTTGTTCTTGTTGAGCGTCTTCAGGTAGTGCACGCCGAAATTCAGGCCCATCCGCATGCCGTCGGCCTTGCGCAGTGAATCGCTGTATGCCGGTAATGAACCTTCAATCCAGGAAGGCATGCGCTCGGCCTTGGGGAAATGGTTGTTGAACACCGGTCCGCTGCTGATCTCAATGCTTCCAAAGGGCGGCATTTGTGCCAACGCTTTGCGCGGTAAAAGGCAGCAGATGAAGGCGATGACAAGCGCGGTTTTTCTCATGGTTCCCTGAACAGGCGTCGTTGTTGCAAATAAAAGCGCCAGGTACTGAAAATGGCAGTAAGGAAGAGTCCGGTTGTGAATCCTATCCACAGGCCTTCGGTCTTCATATCTGCACGGAAGGCGAGATACCATCCCAAAGGCAAACCGATCAGCCAGTAACAGACGATGATGCCTGCCATGGGAATGCGTACGTCTTTGATACCGCGCAGCAAGCCAATGCTGACCGCCTGCATGCCATCTGCCAGCTGGAACAAAGCTGCATAGGCCATCAGGGTGCCGCCGATGAGCAGTACTTCGCGGTCGTTGGAATAAGCTGCCAGCAAAGGATGTCTGAAAACGATGAACAGCACGGCTGTTGCAGCCATGTACACCAATACAATGCCCAGCACCGCATTGCCGGCCCTGCGCACCTTGCGCCGGTTCCGTTCGCCGTAGGCATTGCCGGCCATGATACTGCCTGCCGCACTGAGCCCGCTGGCGGCCATATAGGTGAGGCTGGCCAGGTTCAGGGCGATGCCGTGCGCGCTTTGGTGCGCCGGACTGATCCACCCTGCCATGATGCCCGAATAAGCGAAACAGGCCACTTCGGCAAAGAATTGCAATCCGATCGGTATGCCGATTTCGAAGATGCGGCCCGATTCTTCCATGAGTTCGTTCCGGGTGAAGCGCTGTTCGGGGTGGAATTGTTTGAGTTTGGGAACGAAGCGAATCCAACCCAGCGCCACAACGGCCATGGCCACACGGCTGATCAGCGTAGCCCAGGCCGCACCGTCGAGCCCCATGGCATCGAAACCCCAATGTCCGTAAATCAGCAGCCAGTTCAAAAACACATTCAGCAACAAACCGCCGAGCGTGATGTACATGGCGATGCGCGTAAAACCCAGTCCGTCGGTGAACTGCCGTGCAGTGAGTATCAGCAGCATCGGAATGCCGCTCATGTTGACGATACGCAAATAGGATACCGCATCATCCACTATCGCCGGATCCTGTTTCAGCCAGTGGTAGTTGGCTGCCACGCCTTCCAGCACGGCATAAAGCACCACCGCCAGCACGAGCGATACCAACATGCCCGCACGGTAGCTGAGGTAACCTTTCTCAGCGCGGCCTTCACCTACATAAATCGATACAAGGGTGGAGATGCTGAACAGCACACCCATGCCCAGAAAATACACCAGCCAGAAAACATTGTTAGCTGAAACACAGGCTGCCAGCACTTCCTTGCCCAATCTGCCAACCATCACGGTATCGGCCAGGCCCATGAGCATCATGCCCAACTGCCCGAGGATGATCGGAAAAGCCAGGTGGAGCGCCTGTTTGATTTCGCGGCGGTATGTACGGAAAAACGTAAACAAGCCCGCAAAGGTAGCCGCCTAAACGCTGTGAATGATGAAGACGAGGCAATATTGGATCATTTGGGCCATTTGTTCAATTGGCCTGACATTTCCTGTTTCGGATGGAAATCAGCTCTTGATTGTTTTCAAACCGCAAACAATCGCTTGCAGGCTAACATCATTCCGTTTGCAAATACGGCATCGCAGGTTTGTATGGTACTGCCTGACCGAGTTTTTTGAGGAAACGGAAATGAGAGCGTATCGATTGGATGAAGTTCCCGGAATACCGGAATGTGTATCCGTTTTCTTCAAGAACTTTCTTGGCTATATGCGTCAACGGGCCATAATGGATATGGCAAATTCGTGGAAACAAATGATGCACCAAATGCAAATTGATGCCACCCACCAACCAGGTTAACACCGGATTGTATAAGCCGAAATTCCCGGTGGTACGTATTACATGTTCTGTCCAGGTTTCGTTGATCGTATTTGCAGTTTCGTATTCCGGGAAGGAGGCTTCTTCTGTTAGGTGCCCGCATAGAAAAACCAAGGATAAAATGCTGCCGAGTACGAAGTGCAGGCAAAGGTAAAATGCAATTACCTGCCAGGCGGCAACATCCAATACCATGATGGGAATCACCAACATATAAGAGAAGTAGAACACTTTAGATGCGATCAGTTTGATCAATACATCCGCCGGTATCTTGCGCTTTTCTTTGATGAATTGCCGAATGAATTTAAAATCTTTTACCGTGGCATAATTGAAAGTCGCCAGAGAGTAAACTCCCAGTGCATACAGATGTTGAAAACGATGCCAGGGTTTGGGTTTTTCATCGGGACTGAAGCGCATCATACCATAGCCTTCCACGTTGGAATCTTTTCCCAATACATTGATGTAGCCATGGTGTTCGTAGTTGTGACCATGATTCCAGAAATAGGATGAAACGCCTATGAGATCCAGCGAATAGCTGAGCATTTTGTTGACCCATTCTTTTTGAGATATGGCGTGGTGGCTGGCATCATGGGAAATGTTGAAGGGAATGAAAAGGTGCGTAAGCCCATGCAGCAAGCCGGCGCCGATGAGCGCCCAACCGCTGAAGTTGCCTAATATGAGAAAAAACCAGGTGGCAGCCCACATGCCGAGACCTCCCCATATCTTGATCCACATGGCGGTATTGGCGTATTGGGTAGTATTATTGGCTTCAAAGTACCCGTCGAATGCTTGTTTCAGAAGACGGGCTATATCGGTTTTTTCGTTGTTTCGGCTATGCCTGGAGTAGTTAATCTGCATTTCCGCATAAAGGTAGGACTAATTACCGATACGTTTCCCAGGCAGGGCCGGTTTGATCGCAAATTTCATCCAAGGCGAATGTTGAAAACGGGCCATTATGTATGCCGGAGTTCTGTCGAAGATCGGGTAGCGAAATGGATATGAAATTCGGATTATGGGTATAATTTGAAAGCTGATTTTTAATGCGCTCAGACAGTAAGCTGCTGACAGGTCAGATGCGCGCCCTGTCATGTTGCGCCCCTTCGGTTTAAGGCACGAAAAGTTTCAGCGGACTGCACAGTGCTCCGCGGCAAATCCGCGCATACCACAGCCCCGACGGCAGTGCGCCTGTTTCAATTGCCGCAGTTCCGTTAGCCCTCCTCATCAGCCGGCCGCCGGTATCGTAGATCTCCATGACAGTGGGTTGTGGGTCGCTGCTCAGCAGGCGGAAGTGATCTCCATGGCTTTCCAAAATCCAGCCGGCCGGCAACGCGGTTTCGGTTGCAGACAGCGGCTGTCGACGCGATACACATTGGCGCAGGTTGAAGAGTTCGGAATAGAGCAAGTTCCCCGGACAGGCAGTATTGCAGCCGTCGCGGTGCCCGGCCAGGCGCGACAAGGCAGCATCCGTTGGAGTGGGATGCGCCTGCGTACCCAGCGGATCGAGCCCGTCTTTTTCGAATTTCCAGGCGAGCAGGTTGCATAAGGAAGTGATGGCAGCAGCAGCGGGAGCCTGGCTGGTGAAATCACCAATCACGCAGATGCCCATCGTGTAATCGTTCTTGCCGCAGAAATGCGCCCCGCGCACATTGTCTTGTGCCACGCCGGCGCTGCTTTGCGGATCGCGGCCGGCGAAGATGCTGCCGTCGCGTGCGATGAGGTAATTGTAGCCAATATCGTCCCAGCCGTTCACTTCCGTATGCAGGAGGTAGTAGCTGCGCACCACGGCGGTGTAGTTCGTGTCGAAGGTGCTGCCCGCGCTGTGGTGCACTATGGCATGGCGCGTGGGCGTGGAAACCGGATTGGGCTTAGGAGCTGCCAGTCCGGCCCGCCATACCGATTGCGGGATGATGCCATCGGGCATGGGGTTGACCAGTGCATGCGCAGGTTCCGGTTCTCCCGGATCGATGCCAAACCAGCGGTATTGACCGGGTGAACTGAAAATGAGGTTTATGGATGTTTGTCCGCCTGTGAACACCAGTTCGCTCTGTGCAAACTGCTCCGGGCCGTGCGGATCGGATTGCAGTTTTTGCCAGGCTCCCGAATGCAGCAACCATAGCGAGCTGTCCCAGTCACCTTCGAGCCGGCGCAAGGTCCAGGCGCGGCAGCTTTCGGGCAAGGTGAAGCTGAATTCGCGGCCGCAGTCGCTTGCAGCGACAATCCAGTCCTGTTGCCGGATTTGGGCCTGCTGGGCCGGCAAAGCGGACAACAGGAAAAGGAGGAACGGACTGAGCAGGAACTTCTTCACGTCAGACAAAGATAATCAAGCGGCTACACGCTGCCGAAGCGGGCCGCGATTTGGGGTTGCATTTCGCGGTGGATGGCCGGCGCAGCGGCGATGATGGTTTTGCCGAAGAGGTAATGGTTGCCGTTGTCGAAACCGCTGACCTTGCCGCCTGCTTCCTGCACCAGGAGGGCGCCGGCAGCCACATCCCAGGGCGCGAGGCCGTATTCGAAGAAGCCTTCAAAGCGTCCGCAGGCGGTATAAGCCAGGTCGATGGCCGCACTGCCCATGCGGCGCAGCCCGCGTGTTTGCTGCATGAAGTCGCGCAGCACCTGCAGATAGGCCTCCGTACCGTGGAAATCGGTATATGGGAAGCCGGTAGCCAGCAGGCTCTGCGACAGATTGGGCGCCGCTGAAACGCGGATGGCTTGTCCGTTCAGAAAGGCGCCATCACCTTGCACAGCATGGAAACATTCGCCCAGGGCGGGGATGTATACGATACCAGCCAGGATTTCCTTGCCACGTGCCAACGCCACCGATACACTGAACACAGGCAAACCGTGCAGGAAATTGGTCGTGCCGTCGAGCGGATCGATGATCCAGGCCAGGCTGTCTTCGCCGGCTTGTGCCACGGTGCCCTCTTCGGTGATGAAAGCCGCAGCGGGCAACACAGTTCCCAGGCCACGCACCAATGCTTCTTCGGCTTCAACATCTGCTTCAGACACCAGTTGGTTCAGTCCTTTATCGCGTACGGTCAGGCTTTTCAGTTGGGCCTGTTTTTCCAGGAGCCTGTCGCCGCACTGCCGCACAACCTCCAACGCAGCGGTAAGATGCTGAGGGTTCATGTTGCGAAGGTAGGGCCTCGGGTGGTTGAGCCGCCTGCCCCGACTTTTTCAGTCGGGGAAACCTGCACGAGACTGCACTCAGCGACCCTGAAACGTTTCGACTGCACTCCACTTCGTGTCGTGCGCTCAACGACCGGTTGGCGGTAAACAGTAAAGCTATAAGTTGACTTTTGTTGAAATCGGTCAACTTATAGCTTGACTTTTTCTCGGGATCCTTTATGTCAATCGGATGGCTTGCTACTTTTTTTCGCCTACAGATCACAGGTAGAGGCGTTGCATTGCCGGAGAGAGCTACGCAACTTTCATATCATAAAGGTATTGCTGGAACTCACTGAAGAGCTTGCTGATGTTCTTCACATCTCCCAAAACCTCCTTGGCGTCTTCCAGCGATTGATACTTGTTGATGAGCAAAATGGGCAGCTTCTCCTGGTCCAGTTCTTCAACGCCGGTTTCGACGTACTTGCTCAAGACAAATGAAATGAACTCCCGCTGATGCTCATTGATCAAAGCGAATACCGCCGCTTCAGCTGCCTTGGCACGGGCTTCACGCGTCAGAGCTATATGGTCTCCGGTGAATACGTATTCCAACACATCATAAAGGTCGCTTTTCTCCATATCTACCAACTTCTGCAGCGTGAGCAGGTCAGACTTTGGAAAACCGGCTTCCTCCAGCTTGTCGAGCAAGGCTTTGCGGGTAATTGGATTGCTCCAGATGTTCCGCAGCTCCGCTTCGTCGTTGAACAGCTTGGGCAATTCGCCGAACAGATTGCTCAGGAACTCCTCGCTGGAAATCGGTTTGCCATCGGCACTCCAGAAAGAGGTCGATACCATGTGTTGGATGTCCCGTACCTTGCCATCGCTTAGCTTCACCTTTACTTTCCTTTTTTTCTGGCAGGTGCAAGGGCTGTTGCCGCAAACCATGCATGGCGGCGGAGGCTCATCTATACAGGCGCATGGCCGCAAGCCGCATACCGGACAAGGCGCCGGCGGAGTATACACGCATTCGCAAGGATTTTTTCCGCAGGTCTTGCAAGGCTCTTCTGCCACGGGTTCTCCGTCCCAGTCCGGATCGCTGAAATGCTTGTAAGCATCCACAAAGTCGTAAATGGTGAAGAACTCCTTGCCATCGAATAAGCGTGTGCCGCGGCCAACGATCTGTTTGAATTCTATCATCGAGGTAACCGGCCGGAGCAGTACAATGTTCCGGATATTCCGGGCATCCACCCCGGTGGATAGCTTCTGGGAGGTGGTCAGGATGGTCGGGATCGTTTTCTCATTGTCCTGGAATTCCCGGAGCATCCTTTCACCTTCCTCGCCGTCGTTGGCCGTTACGCGTACGCAATAAAAAGGATCCTTGTTGCGCGCTTGCTGGTTGACCAGATCGCGTATCAGCGCAGCATGGCCTTGGTTGGCGCAAAACAGGATGGCCTTTTCTTTTTGATTCGCCTCGTCGAGGTATATCTTCACCCTGCGGCTTTCGCGTTCCACGATCTCGATGCTGCGGTTGAAGTCCTGTTCCTCGTAAAGCCTGCCTTCTTCAATTTCTCCTTCCACCACGGTGTCGTCGGAAGTGTAGCGGTAGTCGTCCAGCGTGGTCTGGATGCGCTTCACCTTGAACGGCGTTAGGTAGCCGTCGTTGATGCCTTCTTTGAGCGAATACACGTACACCGGTTCGCCAAAATAGCGGTAGGTGTCCACATTGTCCTGGCGTTTGGGTGTGGCGGTCAGGCCGAGCTGCACGGCCGGACTGAAGTATTCCAGGATGCCGCGCCAGTTGCTTTCATCGTTGGCGCCGCCGCGGTGGCATTCGTCAATGACGATGAGGTCGAAGTAATCCGGCGGGTAATCGCCGAAGTTGGGCGCCGGGTTCCCTTCGGCATCCCGGCCGCTCATGAAGGTCTGGAAGATGGTGAAGAAGATGCTGCCATTGGTGGGCACCCGGCCTTTGCGTCTGATTTCGCTCGGCTTGATGCGCACGAGGGCATCTTCGGGGAAGGCAGAGAAAGAATTGTAGGCCTGGTTGGCCAGGATATTGCGGTCGGCCAGAAACAGGATGCGAGGGCGGCGGCTGCCATCGCGGCCAAGGTTCCAACGCGTCTGGAAAAGTTTCCACGCAATCTGGAAGGCGATGGCCGTCTTGCCCGTGCCTGTTGCGAGTGTAAGCAGGATGCGGTTCTTTTTTGCTGCGATGGCTTCTACCACACGCTGCACGGCGATTTCCTGGTAATAGCGCAGTTGCCAGGTTCCGCTTTTGTCTTCAAAAGGAACGGCGTTGAATTGGTCGCGCCAGTGATCGGTATGCTGCGCTTCGGCAGCGGCATGAGGCGGGAAGGTTTTGTTCCACAGTTCTTCGGGGTTCAGGAAGGCTTCGACCAAACCTTCCGTTCCTGTGCGCATGCACATCTGGTAGATCTCGCGGCCGTTGGTGCTGTAGGTGGTTTCGAGCTGCAGTTTCTGCGCGTATTTCTTCGCCTGCCCAACACCTTCGCCCACTTCCCGTTCATCGCTCTTGGCTTCCACCACTGCCAGCTTGATGCCCTTGTACACGAGCACATAATCGGCTATTTCACGCCTGCCGCGGCCGCCGGCCTGTATTCTGCCCGCTGTGATGCTGTACTCACGCATCACCCTGGAGCCTTCCACCACGCCCCAGCCACTATCCCTAAGCCTGGGGTCGATAAGTTCCGCGCGGGTTTCTGATTCGTTCATGGGTTGTGCTATGCTACTTCTGTGTGACTTTGTGGGACAGCAGCGACTGTGTCACAAAAGGTCCGCGTTGTGCCACAAAGATTTATTGCGTTTTGTTTCTTTTTACTGCGCATTCCGGTTCTATGTTCTCACAGTGGAAGTTCCT
>Ga0315904_10010102_pt1 | contig 12245 bp, 8 predicted proteins | sample LakEriMetagenome_6_FD_203529 | JGI IMG/M metagenome (GOLD analysis project Ga0315904, IMG submission 203529) | Freshwater fungal communities from buoy surface, Lake Erie, Ohio, United States - Buoy 12 MA120 | ecosystem: Environmental > Aquatic > Freshwater > Lake | place: USA: Lake Erie, Ohio...
TGCGCATCTCCCCGATCTGCGCCGCGACGCGCGTCGTCTGCTCGTCGACCGCCGCCTGCGCGTCGCGCACCTGGCTCCACTGGCGGTTGGTCACGAAGAAGGCGCCGACGACGGCCGCAAGCACAAGCGGAAAGAGGACCGCCGCCAGCAACCCCGTGCGGCGCTCGCGCGTCTCGTTGACGAACTCCTCGGGAAGTAGGCTTGGCTGCTGCATGCGGGGTGGCTGGCTCCAGATTGGGCGAATCGACTTCGGGCGGGCTTCAGAGGTCAAGCGGAGCGCGGGCGAGGCCGCAGGCAACGGCCCATGCGGGATGCGGCGCGTGCGGTTCGGGAAGTCCATGCGGCGCACCCGACACGACAAGGGCCGCGAGCGGATCGCCGGACTTCGCCGGGAGATGCAGCGACTCGGCGAGTGCGTGGCAGAGATCTCGGTCGCGCGCCTCGCCGCCCGTGAACACAACTTCGGACACGGCGTGCTCGCCGAACATCGCGGCGTGGTAGCGAACGCACATGCTGAGTTCCTCGGCGAGCGCGTCGACCGTGTCGTTCGCGGCGCGCGCCACCGCGCACGGCGCTTCGCCGCGGGCGACGGCGTCACGTCCACCCGCTCGCCACGCACCGAATCCCGCGGTCATGCGCTCGAGCCTCGCTTCGCCGACCAGAGCGCCGCGCGCCGTCGCGATGCGTCGGTCAAGCGAGCGCCCTGCCACGGCGATCGACTTCGCGAACTCGATGCGATCGCCTTCGGCGATCACGACCTTTGTCCCGCCGTAGCCGATGTCGACGTACATGGTCGCGCCGTGCTCGGCGCACGGGAGCGCATCGGCTCCCGCAAACGCAAGCGGAAGCGCCGCGATTCCCGCATGCATGCCGACCACATCGAGCCCCGCGCGGCGGCACGCATCGACGTAGCGCATGGCATCGCGCTTTCCCATGGCGATCGCGATGATCTCGTGCCAGAGGGCGCCATCGCGCGTGAACTCGTGCACAGGGATCGTGCGCACGATGAGCGCCGATGCGTCGCAGCCGATCATCGCGGCGAGCTTCGCGGCAGCGGCCTCGGCAGGGCATTCCGACTCCGATGCGCCCAATGTCAGATGATGGACAAGCGTGTGCTGGGAGAACGGCGACACGACGGCGCGCCTGCCCTTGAATCCGTGCGCGCGCAGCACGGCCGGCAGCGCGGCGACGAACGACTCGACCCGCGCGTCGAGCGCGCTTCCAAGCAGCTCCTCGGGACACGCGAGTTCAGCGACCGCACGCGCGCGCGGCTGTTCGCCGAGGTCGAGCTGCAGCAACTTCAGGCTGCTTGACCCGAAGTCGAGCAGCACCGGTGAACGCGATGAACGGAAGAGGCGGAACTGCACGCTTGCCCCCAAGACGACTCTGGCGGCGCGGAGACCGACTCCGAGCGAGAAGAAAATCGGCTTCTCCCGCCCATTCATTCAACAAGGCGACCATCGCGCGACCACTCGCGCGGAAGAGCGCCGCCCTCGCATGGTTCATCGGATCATGCGGGCAGGTCCCGGAAGATGCGGGCGCTGGTCACGCCCCGGGGCGGCCGCGCAGGACGGCGACGGCTTCCGTCAGCGAAACCGACCGCTGCGTCCCGAGATCGAGGTCCTTCAGCGCCACATTGCCCTCCGCAAGCTCAGCGCCAAGAATCAGCGCGCAGCGCGCGCGCGCCTTGCCGGCGTCGCCGAGCAGCTTGCCGACGTTCTTCGTCGCCTTGGCGCTGGTGCGCACGTGGAGCCCCGCGCGGCGGAGCGACATGACGAGGGCGGGCAGCGCGGCGTCGGCGGCGTCGCCGCCGGCCGAGATCACGAAGACATCGGGCCGCGGGAGAAGCGTCGCGCCGTCGTCGGGCAGGAGCTTGCGGTCGCGCAGCGCGTTCGCGAGGACGACGTCGCCCATGCCGAGGCCACACGCGGGCATCTTCGGGCCGCCGAAGAGTTCGACGAGGCCGTCGTAGCGGCCGCCGCCTGCAAGCGCGCGCTCGGCGCCCGAGATCTCGTGGAACTCGAACACCGTGCCCGTGTAGTAGGCGAGCCCGCGCACGATGCCGACATCGACCGTCATCCACTCGAGGATGCCGACGCGCGCGGCGGCGGCGCGCACTTCATCGAGCGCCGCGAACTCGTCGGCCGAGATCCCGATCTTCGCGGCGAGGTCCGCCAGCGGCGCTGCAAGCGGCTGGGTGGCGCGCGCGGCGACATCGAAGCGCGCGAGCGCATCGACCGAGAGCCCGAGCGCGCCCGCACGAACCGCGAATTCCTCGGGCTTCAGCTTGTCGCGGCGGTCGAGAAGCGTCATCGCGTCGGCGGTCTTGTCGGCCGCGACGCCGAGCGCCGAAAGCATGCGCGCAATCGCGAGGCGGTGCGACACGCGCACCTGGACGTCGCGCGGCGTGAGGCCGAGGCGCTCGAGCGCAAGGATGCCGCAGGCGATCACGTCGACATCGTGGGACGCGCCCTCGACGCCCGCGATGTCGATGTTCCACTGGAAGAACTCGCGCAGCCGCCCCCGCTGCGGCCGCTCGGCGCGGAACGTCGAGGGAATCGCGAACCACTTGACCGGCACGGGCAGCGCCCCGCCGCGCGCCGCGATCATGCGCGCGAGCGTCGGCGTGAACTCGGGACGCAGCGCGTAGTCGCTTTCGCCACCGGCGCGCCGGAACGAGAAGAGCTCGTTCACGATCCCTTCGCCCGACTTCGCGGTGTAGAGCTCGAGGTGCTCGAAGGTCGGCCCGTCGATCTCGTCGAATCCGCAGTCGACCGACGCGGACCGCCACGCGGCCTCGATGTGCCGCCGGACGGCGAGGTCGGAGGGATAGAAGTCGCGCGTGCCCTTCGGAGCCTGGAACGAGTGCGTGCCCATAGGGCGGAGAGCGTACCCGAGTCGCCAAGGTCACAAAACCAAGGTGATCGGCCGCTCACCGCACCGCGGGCGCGCAGCGTGCGTCGAGATCGGGCTTGGTCGTCCACCGGCGCTTGGCGTCGGGCTTCTCGATCTTCTTGCGGAGGACGACCGTGTTGTCGAGGTCGAGGTCCGAGGTCCAGATCCACTTCGCGCCCTTGAAGTCGTGCTGGTAGAACGGTTCCTTCGGCTGGATGCGCTCCTCGGAGTACTCGACGGCGCTGTCCCATGTCGAGTCGTCGAATTCGACCGCGTACCAGCGCTCGGGCAGTTCCTCGCTGCGCACCTTCGGGTTCGCGGTGTCGCCTTGAATCGGCCCGTGGAAGAAGCACTTCGCCTTCCACGAGGCGTCGGTGACGGTGCCATCGGCGAACTTCAGGATGAAGCCGCCGTCGCCGATCGCGTTGCCGTACTCGCAGCCCGTCTTCGGGTCGGCGTTGTCCTTCGCAAGCACGGCGATCGTCATCGGATACTCGGGCAGGAGATCGATCGCCACCACATTGTGCGGCAGGAAGTCGATCGAATCGACGGCGACCAGCCTGCCGTTCACGTACATCGCGAACCAGTTGTCGGCGTACATCGCGCCCTTCATGGTGTCGGTCATCGCAGGCTTGACGATGCCGCCCTGCCCCGCCGGCGGCGGCTTGCGGTTTCCGCCGCGTCCGCCACCCTGCTTGCGCGGGGCGTCCTGCATCGCAAGCGCGAGGGACGCGAGCAGGACAACCGGGACCGCGATCAACAGCTGCTTCTTCATGCGCATCTCACTTTCGCTCGGCCGCGGCCGCGCGCGGCTTGATCTCATAGGAATCGACGACCGCACCGTTGGCTTCGGGCTTGCCGCCCTGGCCACCGCCACCGCCGCCCTGCCCTCCGCGCCGGCCGCGTCCGCCGCCGCCACCGCCGCCAGGCGCTGCGTCGGCGTCGGAGAGCGCGGTGCGTACGAACTCGACCTTCGCGGAGCCATCGGCCGCCATGCTCACGCGGATATGGCCGGGGCTTCCGTGGAGCGTGCCCGAGGCGTAGCCGTACTCCTCTGCGCTGCGCGTGTTTCCAGCGAGGTTCCCCGGCTGGGGCACGCACTGGTAGTGGATGCCGTCGAGCGTCGAGTGCACGTAGAGATGGTCGTGGCCGTGAAACACAGCCGACACGCCGTGCTTCACGAGCAGCTGATGGATCGGCATCGGCCAGCCCGCGCGACGCGACGCGAAGCCGTCGCTGCCGTCTGCGTTCTTGCCGCCCCACTCGAAGAACGGCGCGCTCTCGACGCCGCCGCGCGACGCGGAGCCGCCGATGCCGCCGACGAGGTGGTGGATGAAGACGAACTTCTGCTTGGCCGTCGACTTCTCGAGCGTCTCCGCAAGCCAGTCGTATTGCACGCGGCCGAGCGTGCTCGACCAACTCGAGTCGACGGGCGCAAGCTTCTCGACATTCGGGCCACCGCCCGCGCCGCCGCCGCGCTGCTCGCCATCGCCCCCCGCGTCGCGTGCACCGCGGTTGCCGCCGCCGCCGCCGCCGCCGCCACCGCCGCGGCTCCGCTCAGTCGTCGACCAGAACGGATCGAGCACGACGACAAGCACATCGCCCCACTCGAATGCGTAGTAGTTCGCACCGCGCGCGTCCTTCATCGCCGTCGCGCCCGTGTAGGTCGTGCCGTCGATCACAGGCGCGGGGAAGCGCTTGACGCGCTCGTTGTACGACCACTCCGCGATGCCACGACCTGCGTCGCCCTTCTCGCCGTCGTGGTTGCCAAGCACCATGAAGAGCGGCATCGAATGGCACGCGAGGCCGAAGTAGTAGCGCTGCGCGTCGTACTGCGGAAGCGCGCGCTCGTAGTCCTGCCCGCGCTTGTCGGTCATGAAGGTGTCGCCGAGATCGACGAGAAAGTCGGGCTTTGCAGCCACCATGTTGGCGAGGGTCTCTTCGTAGGCCTTCGGCGTGACGCCTTGGTCGAGATGCGAGTCGGCCTGGATCACGAAGCTGAACGGCGTACCCGCGGCGCGCGGCGTGTGGAAGCCGCGCTCTTCTCCACGCATGGGCTGTTCGCCTTCCTTCGGCCACCACACGAAGCGATAGGCGTAGGCTGTGTTCGGCGAGAGCCCTGCGAGCGCGATGCTCGTGGGCACGCCCGCCTTCATCGCGACCTTCGCGGTCGTCTCGCGCGTGTCGCTGCCCGCACGCGCGAACTCGATCGCGCCGAGGCGGTCGGTCGACGCACGCACGCTCGCGGTGATGCCAGTCGCCGTCGGCTGCGCGAGGATGACTTCGTGGTCTGTCGCAGGAACATCGGTCTTGAAGGCCGTCATGCGCTCAAGGAGGCCGCGATCGTTGCCCTGGCCCTCGCCCTGCTGCGCTGCGTCACCTCGGCCGCCGCCCTGACCGCCGCCCTGACCGCCGCCCTGACCGCCGCCTCGACCGCCGCCCTGGCCGCCGCCCTGGCCGCCACGCCGCCCGCGCGGACGCTGCTCATCGCCGCCCGCGCCAGCGCCCGCACCGCCGCGGCCTTCCTGACCGCCCTCGCCCGTGCGTGCGTAGCGCAACGGCAGCTCCGCGGTCGCAAGCGTCGTCGACTTGATCGCGTCGAGCAGCTGCGCGCGCGTCGCGCCCTTGTCGAGCTTCGGTGCCGCGGAGAGCGCGAACACGGTGACGACGTACTCCTTCTCGCCGCGGCCCTGCGAGCACGGCGGCGCGTACTCCGCGCGGCGGTTCACGGTGTTCTGGCCCCACGAGCCCACGCTGCCCGCGCCGGCGTCCATGCCCTTCGCATCGGCGGGGATATCCCACACGACCATGTAGACATGCTCGCCGCCTTCAGGCGGGACGTGATGCATCGACACCGCGACGCTCTTCGTGTCGGCGGGAAGCCCGCGCCATGCGAGCGGTGGCGAGATCGAATCGCCATCGCAGGTGAACTTTGGATCAAGGAGCCCGCTCGCGAGGACACCCGCCGACTCGACCACGAGGCCCGACTTCGGCGCGCCGCCTTCGCCGCGGCGAGGGCGATCGTTGGGACGCTCGTTCGGCCGCTCGCGCGGCGGCTGCTCGCCCCCGCCCTGCCCGCGGCCTCCGCCGCGCAGCCCACCATCCTGCCCACCGCGCGCACGCGGCGTGTATTCCTCGACGCGCTTCGTTCCATCGGCGCCCACGAACTCGAAGAGCGCCTTGCCGCCCTCGACCACGCGGTAGTGGACGAACGACGCCCTTCCGCCGACCTCGTAGCGCAGGCTCCACGCGCTGGGGCCGGTCGACTCGAAGCCCGTGATCCGTGCGCCGCGCAGCGGCGGCAGCGAAGGCCGCACGGGATTCGCGTGCGCCTGCGGGACGACCTCGTTCTCGGGGCCTTCGCCCGAGACCTCGACCTTTCCGCGCATGCCGCCGTTGATGTACGGGAAGGTCTTCGACGAGTGGTAGTGGTACGACCGCGTGCCGCCGCCGAAGCCTTCGCCCTTCGGAACCTCGCAGAAGTGGCCGTTGAGTTCGTCGAGCGGATCGTGCGAGCCGTGCGGGCACGCGAGGTCCTCGCCCTTCTTCGCCTTCGGATCGAAGAGGCCGTAGATGGGGAACCCATCGAGCGCGTACGCGATCGGATTGCCCTTGCCGACGATCTTCTCGAGCGCGAGCGGCGCGGCGTGGTAGTGGTAGTCGTCGGCGCGGCCGCAGTGACCGCCGAACTCGTCGAGCTCGCCGATCAGGAAGCTGTCGCGGCCGCCGTTGTTGAGCGCGTTGAAGATCGGAATGCCGTTGGCCGCGAGCGCGACCGCGCCCTTGCGCAAGTTCGTCTTGCCGGGAAGCGGCTCCTCGGCGAGCTCGGGCTTCAGCGGGATCTGCCACGCGTTCGCACCCGTGTAGTTCTGCGGCAGCGGGACCTGCTGCTGCCACGCCGTGATACCGACCATCATCTTCATCTCGAGCGGCGCGTGCGGAAGGCCGTCCGACTCGACATACAGCCAGCGCTCGTCGAAGCGCGTCTTCACGAAGGGCGCGAACTTCTCGAAGATCGCGGCCTGCGGCGGCTTCGCGGCCGCTGCGGCCTGCTCGACGCGCGCCTCGTTCGCGGCGCGAATCGACGCGATGCGCGCGTCGGCCTCGGCGCGATCGGCGCCCGCGAGATCGGCCAGGGCAATCGTCTCGAGCCCCCCCGATGCGGTTGCGATCGCGACCTTCCCCGAGCGCGCGAACACAAACGAGCCCTCGATGCGCTCGCCGGTGCGGGTGTTCGTCCACGCGCGGCTCGACGCGTGGTCGAACTCATCCGGCGGATGCGCGAACGAGACTGCGGCGCACGCGAGCGCCGCCGAGCATGCGAAGACGAAGTGATTCACGCGTCACCTCCCTGATTCGGCTTGTTCTGTCCGCCACGACCACCGCCACCGCCGCCACCGCCGCCGCCACCACGTCCGCCGCGGCGCGGACGATCGGTCTGCTTCTCAGAACCACTGCCGCCACTCGCGCCGCCATTCGGATTCGCAGGCGCATCCTTCGCGGGCGTCGCCATCGGTGCGCGAATCGCCTTTAGATACGCGTCGAGCTTCGCCTCGAGCTCCTTGACGCGCTCTGGCATCGACGCGGCGAGATCGTTCGCTTCGGCGCGGTCCTTCGAAATGTCGTACAGCTTCACGGTGCCAGCGTCGTAGTTCCGCACGAGCTTGTGATCGCCGAGATAGATCGCGCTCGCCGGGCCCCCGTTGTTGAGGTCGTAGTGCGGGAAGTGGATCACGATCTCCTCGCGCGTGCGCGCCACAGTGCCTTTGCCAGCACTCTCGCCCGAACTCTTGAGGACGGGCACGAGGCTTCCGCCCTCGACCGCCGTCTGCGCATCGGGGTCGGCGGCCTTCTCGATGGGCTTCCCCGCGAGATCGCGCATCGTCGGCACGAGGTCCATGCCCGTCGCGCGCACGCGGCTCACGACTCCCGCCGGTACGCCGGGGCCGACCACGATGAACGGCACGCGGATGCCGCCCTCGCTCACGCTGCCCTTCGCGCCGCTGAACGGCGGGTTCGCTGCGTTGCGGCCTCCGCGACCACCACCACCGCCGCCACCGCCCTGCGCACCGTGGTCGGCGCTGAAGAAGATGTAGGTGTTGTCGGCAATGCCCATCTCCTTCAGCGCAGCGCGAACGCGGCCGATCTGCTGGTCGACGACATGCTGGCCCGCGATCGCGCCCATCGGCTTGCCGCTCACGCCCGAGACGAGCGACTTCGCGAAGGCCAGCGACTCGGGCGTCGCCTCTTCCTCGCTTCCAAAGCCATAGTGCGAGATCTGCACGTAGAAGGGCGTGCCCGCCTTCGCGGCCTCGCGCATGAAGGCGATGCCCTTGTCGGTGATGACGGCCGCCTGCTTCGGGTTCGGCGCGACGCCGCGCTCGGGACCCTGGTTCGAGTTCGGGCCGTCCGACGCGTCGAATCCCTTCGCCTTCGGGTCGGCGCGTCCCGCGTGCCACTTGCCGAAGTGCGCGCTCGTGTAGCCGAGTTCCTTCAGCCATTCCGCGGTCGTCTTCACGCCCTTGGGGATGTACTCCTCGACCTCGGGCGGCACCATCTTCATCAGTGTGTAGCCGCCGTCGCCCTGCTCGCGCCGGCTGTTGCCGCCCTCGTTCTGATAGGTCATGTGCAGCTTCGCGGGCGAGATGCCCGTGACGAAGCTCGCGCGCGAAGGTGTACAGCGCGGGCACGACGCGTAGAAGTCGCTGAAGCGCATGCCCTCGGCCGCAAGTTCCTCGAGATTCGGGGTGAGCCCCTTCGGGCGCGCGTGCGACGGCGGCTCTCCGTCCATGTCGACCGAGGTGCTCGACCAGCCCGTGGCCTCTGCCTGGATGAAGACGAAGTTCGGCGGGGTCGTTGCAGCGGGCTTGGTTTCGGCGGGTTTCGGTTCAGGCTTCGGGTCGTGCGTGGTCGGCGGCGTCGGCACGGCCTGGAGTGCGACAAGCGAAAGCAACACTGCGAGTAGGGAGGCAAGTGGCTGCATTCAGTCCTCTTCGATGACAACGCGCGAGGCGTCGTGGTGGAACGCGTGGGTGAAGAAATCGCGGTGAAGCGCGGCGTCGTCGACCAACTCGAACTCGACCGTGCGGGGCCCGCCGCGCGCCTGCGGCAGGTTCTCGAGGCGGATCGCGCGGATGAGTGCGGTCGACTCGTCGTAGGAGAGCTCGATGCGCTTCGGACCGCCGCGTGCGTCGCTTCGACGCATGCCTTCGATACGCGAGAGCGCGTCGGAGCGCGACGCGGGCTTCAACGTGAGGTCGTACGACTTCGCGAGTTCGGCGAGGTCCGCGTGCGGGTCGATGAAGGCGATCCCCTGCTGGCTGCCGGGAAGCGCGCCGCTGAAGCGCCGTGGATCGCGCGACACGCGCACGGGGCCCTTGGCGGGCACCATCCATGCCCGCGTGCCGTCGCTGCCCGAGAGAACTTCGTTGCCTTCCGTATCGGGCCGCGACAGCACGTACTCTCCGCGGCCGCGCACATAGAGGATCGCGCCGTCGATCGAAGGCGCAGGCCGCCCGCTGCGCTTGACGGCGGGTGCCGCAGGCGACGCGCCCACCGCGCGCAGGACGTAGGTGCGATCGCCCGACTTCGCCGAGGCGACGAGCCGCGCCACGATCTCCGCGGCCGAGGCCTCGGGCGTCGTGCGCAGCGAGAACCAGCCGAGGAACGCCGCGACGACCAGCGCCGCCGCGATCGCGGCGATGCGGCGGAACCGCGCGAGCGCCTGCGTGCGGCGCGCGACGGCGCGACCCGCGGCGGCCGCGTTCATCTCGCGCTCAAGGGCGTCGTGAAGCATGGCGAGGCGCGCAAACTGCGCGGCGCGAGCGGGATCGCGGGCGATCGCCTCGGAAAGTCGCGCGCTGTCGCCGGCGGAGATCTCGCCATCGAGCGCGGCATTCGCGAGACACGCGAACGCGGCGTCGTCGAGCGGCGGCAACTCGCTCATCGCGCGCCCTCCGCTGCAAGCCGTTCCTCGATGCAGGCGCGCAGGTCGCCGCGCACGCGCTCAAGCGCCTTCGAAACCGTGTTCGGCTTCATGCCGAGCGCCGACGCAATGCGCGCGGGCGAAAGATCTGCGCGGTAGCGGAGGTCGCAGATCACGCGGGGACGGCCGTCGAGGCGGCGCAGGCAGTCGGCCAGATGCGAGAGCCGCGCGCGGTCGTCGTCGCTCACCTCGGCAACGGCGGCCGCCAGCGCGTGCTCGGCCGCGTCCGAGAGTTGCATTGGGAAGTGCCCCCGCCGGCGGCGCGCGTTCGCGACCTCGTTGCGTGCGATCCCAAGAGCCCACGACAGGAACGGCCGCGAGGCGTCGTAGCCCCCGGATCCCTTTGAGTCATCGAACCCTTCCAGGATCGCAAGCGCCACATCCTGGAGGACCTCATCGCGCAGGGCGCGATCGCCCACGAGGGCGAACACGAACGCCGACACCGCAGGCTGAGCCTGGGTCCAGAGGGCGAAGGCTTGGCGGGTGCGCGGCTCCATGCAGGAGGTATTCCCGCAGAACGCGCGAACGTGACGGCGATTGGCGAGGATTTCGAGAGATTCCCGATTCCCGCTGCGAGGCCCGTCAATCGCCTTCCATGTTCTTCTCCGGCAGTTTGAGTTCCGGCATCAACATGTGGGACACACTGTCGTTCTGGTCGAGCGAGAGCGCGCGCAGGACGGCGTCTCGCGCCTCGTCGTGCCACTCGACGAACCCGGTCCAATCCTCTTCGGTCCAGCCAAGCGGAGGCTCTGTGCAGTCGAGGCGCTTTCCCGTCAACAGAGCCGAGTCATCCCCGTCGTGCTCGGCGATGTGGATGTACCGCGCCATCTCTTCGGGCGACTGCGGCACCGGCGCGTGCACGATCGAGCAGATCACGTCCTGATCGCGCTCGAAGGGCGGCGCGTTGATCGCAAAGTCGGGCGTCTCGAACCAGAAGTGCCCGTCGGGGCACGGAAACCACGGCCGACCCGGCTCGAAAATGTGCCACGCGATGATCCCCGCCAACCGACCACTTGGCAAAAGCGGCATCTCTTCTCCTCTTCAATTGTGCTTCTTCCGGCGACTGCTTTCGCTTCCTTCTTCCGTCTACCTTTGGGGCGGCCATCGTAGGCGCGATGGTGCCCGAGGAGGGCGCAAGCATGCAGATCACGATCGGATGCTGGTCCCGCTCACCACTCCGGTCCGCCCGAGTACCGGCCATAGACATCGGCCATCGCCTGCACCTGCTCGCCGAGGGTGCAGCGCGCGAGGCTCGCGGTGACGAGCGCGGGCATCACATTCTCGCCCTTGCGCGCGGCGGTGCGGATCGCGTCGAGCGCGTTCTTCACGTCGAGCGGCGAGCGCGCGGCGCGCATCTTCGCGAGGCGCGCGTTCTGCTCGGTCTCGACCGTGTGCGGGATCTCGAGGATGTCGACCTGCTTCTCGTCGTTGCCCTCGGTGTAGGCGTTCATGCCGACGACGATCCGGTCGCCCGCCTCCATCTCCTGGCCGAAGCGGTAGCTCGCCTCTGCGATCTGGCGGCGGAAGTAGCCCTTGTTGATGCCAGAGACCACGCCGCCCATGTCGTCGACTTCCTTGATGATGGCGTTCGCGTCCTTCTCCATCTGATCGGTGAGCGCCTCGACGAACCACGAGCCGCCGAGCGGGTCGACCGTGCGGTGGACGCCCGACTCGTGCGCGATGATCTGCTGCGTGCGGAGCGCGACGCGGACTGCCTGCTCGGTGGGAAGGCCGAGCGTTTCGTCCATCGAATCGGTGTGGAGGCTCTGGCAGCCGCCGAGGACGCCCGCCATCGCCTGGAGCGCGACGCGCACGATGTTGTTGAGCGGCTGCTGCTCGGTGAGCGAGCAACCCGCGGTCTGGACGTGCGTGCGCATGAGAAGCGAACGCTCGCTCTTCGCGCCGTAGCGCTCCTTCATCGCCTTCGCCCAGATGCGGCGCGCGGCGCGGAGCTTGCAGATTTCCTCGAAGAACTCGTTGTGGCTGTTGAAGAAGAACGAGAGGCGCGGGCCGAAACTGTCGACGTCGAGGCCGCGCTTGATGCACTCCTCGACATACTCCATGCCATCGCGCAGCGTGAACGCGAGCTCCTGCGTGGCGGTCGAACCGGCCTCGCGAATGTGGTAGCCCGAGATCGACACCGAGTTCCACTTCGGCAAGTGCTGCGCCGCGAACTCAATCGTGTCGACGACGAGCTTCACGCTCGCCTCGGGCGGATAGATGAACTCGTTCTGCGCGTGGAACTCCTTGAGGATGTCGTTCTGCAGCGTGCCGCCGAGCTTGTCCCAGCCGATGCCGCGCTCCTTCGCGTGCGCGAGGTACATGCCCCAGATCACGGCGGCGGGCGCGTTGATCGTCTGCGAGA
>Ga0315904_10010103_pt1 | contig 12245 bp, 18 predicted proteins | sample LakEriMetagenome_6_FD_203529 | JGI IMG/M metagenome (GOLD analysis project Ga0315904, IMG submission 203529) | Freshwater fungal communities from buoy surface, Lake Erie, Ohio, United States - Buoy 12 MA120 | ecosystem: Environmental > Aquatic > Freshwater > Lake | place: USA: Lake Erie, Ohio...
CAATGGAAGCCGCACTGACGCCTTTGACCGCCTTGCTGAACGCCTATCGGGCGGTTCCCATGGGCCAGACCTTGGCCACCACGATGCCACCGGAGCAGGCGAGGGATACGTTATCGACGTTACGCCCGCTCGCCTCGCTGGGTGAGCCTGTGCAGGTGCTTCGCATCGTCCAGCGCCTGCTTGCGCTATACCCCGGCAAGACGCTGCCGGACAGCGTTGCAGAGGACTGGGTGCGCGTCCTGAAGGACCAGCCCCTTGCAAGCATCTGGGCCATTTACGAACGGACCATCCGCCAGCCGGGCGCGTTCGCCCCTAGCGTCGGTGATTTTTACTCTGCCGTGAAGACGCACGCCGAGACGGTTCAGTGGGTCGTCAAGTCTCTGGAAGGAGCCAAGCCATGACCCTTCACTCCGGCGTCAGAACCCGCATCGACCAGATCGAAAGCCTCTACGGCGTCGGCCTGTCCGATCTTAAGCACGGCGGCTCGTTCCGTCGCTTCTGCGATGCCCGCCAGCATTTCTGGTGGCTGCTCAACAAGCAGGACGGCTTTTCGCTCCAGCGCACAGCCCGTGTCACCGGCCACCATCACACAACGGTCCTCTACGGCATCCGCCAGTATCAGGCGCGCCTTGAGACCCAGCCCGAAAGGAGCGCGGCATGACGCCCACCCACCTCGAATCCCTGCACATCGAAATCGAAACACTCCGCCAACGCTGCGAGGCTTTCGAGGCATACGTTGCAGGCAATGGCGAATGGGAAGCCTCTGTGCGCCCGCTGAGCCTTTACCAGACGCGCCTGATGCGCCTGATTGCCCGCAAAGACGTAACCGGCTCTGACGCGGTTCGGATCATGGGTTGCTATTACCCCGACACCAGCCCGAACGCGCTCTATTGCCAGCTCGTCTACATCCGCCGCGTGCTGCCGGCCGAAATCGCGCCGCGGCTTCGGAGGACGAAGTTCGATTACCTCAGTGTGCCAGACCGCGAGGCGCTGAAGCAATTCCTGGCAAGCAAGCAGATGCCGATGGCGAGGGCTGCCTGATGCCCACCCGCACCACCCCCCTCCAAACCCCCGAAGACCTGCGCGCAGAGCGCCATGCCCGCGCTCTAAGCCAAACCCAGACAGCCGCCCGGCTTGACCCGCAGGTGCTCCGGCTTTCCGCGCAGGGATACGTCCCGGTGCAAATCGCCTCGATGCTGCGGATGCCCCTGAGCGACGTGAAGCTGATGCTGGCGGTGAAGTCATGACCCGCCTCGGCGCCCTCCTTTGCAAGCTGAACCGCCACGACTTCGCAGCGCCAGACCCTGACGACTTCGGCCGCGTCTGGTGTGCCCGCTGCGGCACAAGGAAGCCCAAGGTTTTCGCCCAGATCCAGACCGAAGAGCAACGGGGCAGGGAACTGAACAGACCCAAGACGAAAGGACAACGCTGATGCTTTACGCCTTCACATCCGCCCACCCGCTGAAAGCCGCCGCCGAGTTCCGCGAGGCTAAAGTCGAGGCTTTCGCAATCTGTATGCTCGACCGGCGCAAAGCAGCCCGATCGGTGCGCAAGTCAACGGCAAGCGTCCAGAAGCCGATTGTGGCCCTTCAGGGTTACGTGTTCGCGGTTTCGCCCGATGCCTGGATGGTCTCGCAGATGAAACACGTCCGTAATGCCGTCAGGTTCACCGCTGGCGGGCGTTGGCAGCCTGTGCCTACCCGTGAGGCCGAATGGCTGCAAAACCCGCCCAAGGGCCTTTTCCACGACACAGAGATACCCCGGTTCCTGAACCGCCCTGCGCCTCCGGTTGTCAAAGCGGGCGATGTGATCCGGTTCACTCTGGCAGCGCAGGAACACGAACGGCCTGTGATGAGTGTGGACGGGCAGACGCTGTTGACGGAAATCAGGTTGCTGGGCCGGGACGTCCGGGTCAGGATTGCGATGGATCAGGTGGAGGTGGCGGCGTGAGCGACTTTTTCAGGCGAGCCCTTCAGCAGCAGAAATGGGAAACCGGCATCGCTAAAGATGAAGACCACGCGGCGCTCTGGACAATGTTCAAGCACGCATTCATCGAGGCCGGCTGCTCCGTTGAAGACGTGGAAAATGCCGCCGGTTTTGCATTGGCAAGCCTGCTGAGCACGGCTGTTGACAGGAATGCTGTGCGGCTGTCCGCAAGAGTGCGCGTAAGCCTAAAACCCGAAGATCTAGAATTGGACCCCGAGGTCGATTATTCCGAAGAGCCGTGGCTTAGCAATGCTGAGCAGTTCAAGCTGTCAGTCCGGCCTTATCGCGATGCCGTCGATATGGATGGCAATGATTTTGCGCTTTGGCAGAATGGCGGCAACAACTTGAGCGCCAGCGTAGACAAAGGTGATCTTTTCACTGCCGGAAACATAGTGGTTCATTGGATGGGGTTTTCGTTCGGGCCGCAAGGATGGCTCAAAGAGCAAGGGGTTGACGATTCCTCCGAACCCTAGCACATTATGCGCTATCGCTAGATCCGCAGGCAAGGCCAAGGCCCCGAGCAGCGTAGCGATAAAGTGGGGCAGGGCACACGCGCATTAAGGCGCTCCCTTACCCCAAAGTGCAAAGCATTGCCAAAAGCCCCGCCGGCGAGCCAAGCCGTCTACACACTCAGACCACGTCCCTAGTCCCAAACGTGGACGTGCTTGGCTCTCCCGCCCGACTGGAGACATCCCACATGATCGACCTGTTACTCTCCCGCCTCGCGGGCGCCCTGCGTGCGGCCGAAGACAAGCTCAATTCCGCTGACTTCGCTGCCAAGCAATCCCGCCTCATCTCGCTGGAGCAAGAGGTCCAGGACGCTCTCGCCCGCCTCGATGCAGAGCGTGAAACCCTCGCCGCAGCCCTTGAAGGCGATGAAGCCGCCTACGAGGACGCCCAGAACGAGCTCACGCGCTACATCGCGCTGAACTACCTGTCCGACACGCTGTCCGAAGAGGACGACGACGACGACATTCTCGAACCCATCCGCGCCGTTCCAGAGCCGGACGACGAGTTTAGCACTCCCCGCGCCAATGGCGCTCTTTCAGACTGAACCCACGAAAGGGGCTGACCATGGCACAGATCAACGCACCAGACACCAACACAATCGGCTGCATCCTCGGCGGCGTGTCGCTTGCTTTCCTGCTCGACAACGTCGCCCTGTCCGGCGCTGTGACGAAGACCCTGCCGGCAGAGTTCGTGGCCGTTGTGGCTTACGTCATCTTCGCAGGCGCAGCTTGGTACGGATACAAACAACTGAAGAAGCTCGGCTAGTGTTCGGCTTCGCCATCACGCTGGCCCTGATTGCTGGCCTGTTCATAGCCATCGCAAGCGTCGCATGGCCGGAAAACTGAAAACCGAACGCGAGCAACTGGAAGCCGAGCTGATCCGCACAGACCGGACGCTCGCTCTGGATCGCCGAGAACTTGCTGCCATGCAGGCCCAGGTCGATGCCCTCGTCGAACACAGGCTGACTCTGGAAGCCAAACTGCACGCAATACGGAAGGCTAAGGCATGAGCATTGTCCGTTCCCCTGTGCGCAGTGTTGTCCGCTCGCCTGTGCAAAGCGTATTCGGTGGTGCAAGCCTGCTTGAGCAAGCGACAAGCGCGCTGGGGAATGTTGCCCCCTACCATTACCTCGACTTCATCAACAACCGCGCCCTGTATGCCGGAGCCGATGTCGGCAACGTCACGGGCGCGACGGGCTACAGCTTCACGCGGGCTTCTGACGGCTACTACACGAACTCCGACGGCACGCTGACGAACTTTGGCTCTGGCGCGCTTCGTCGCGGGGATCGGGGTGTGCTGATTGAGGGGAGCCGGACGAACCTGCTGCTCTACAGTCAGGATTTTGCCCAAGCGAATTGGGCTCTGGACAACTCAGGCGCGGTCAACCCAGTCGTGACGGCAAATTACGGCGCAGCGCCAGACGGCACAATGACTGCGGACCGCATCCAGCTTAACAAAACTGGCGGAACCTTTTGTCGGATACAGCAGAGCCTCACCGGATTGACGTCTGGAAATTACACCGCATCGGTCTGGATGCGGACTATTTCAGGAACTGCAAACGTCGGCCTGCGAAATGACTCGACGGGTATTAATTGCGTCGTAACGACAACTTGGCAACGGTTTTCAGTAACAATTGGCCCAGCTACTGTTGCTGGCGTGCAAATCCTGCTGTTTGACAGCATCCCCGGCAATGACGAGACCGCAGACATCCTCGCATGGGGCGCCCAGTTAGAACTTGGCGGCTTTGTAAGCTCTCCCATCCCCACAACATCAGCCAGCGTAACTCGTGCGGCTGACGTTCTGACGTATACGGCAGGGGTAAGCTACCCGCTCCAATTGTTTGCCGAATTCGAACGTGTCGTGGATACGGGGAACGATGAGTATCTGGTGCATGTTGTAAACTCTGGCACCGAGCGGGCGTTTATAGCTGTGAACGCCACCGATAATGCTGTCACTGGTCAAATCGTCACGGCAGGAAATACCGGCACGACGACCAGTGTTGGAACTGTGCCAGTTGGCGCAACGCGCAAAATAGCTGGACGGATTGCTCTAAACAATACGCAAGTGGCGCTTGCTGGAACCGTTGGCACTGCGGATGCCACGGCAGACTTGCCAGCTAACCCGACATTGCTGCGCGTCGGGGCGTTTGATGACACGCTCCGGCATCCCTTCGGCTACATCCGCAGGGTTGCCATTGTTCAGGGCGCCGGAACAGACGCTAATCTAACGGCGATGACATCGTGACCGACCGCCTAAACCACCTAATCTGGTTCGCCCTAGCCATCCTCGCCGGATGCGCAATCACCCGCCCTGTTGACGTAGCCCTAGCTGGTCAGCCTCCAGAACGCCTCACAGGCGACATCACCACGCTTGTCGAATGGAAGTCCGCCGAAGCCGTAGCCATCCGCTGCGCTCAACTGCAAGCCATCTCTGGCCAGCTTCCAACAGGTGGCCACGGCTGCGCATACGCCAAGGACGGCGGGCCGATCACGCTCGTCCTCCCGCGCGATCTGCACCCGCTGATCTCACACGAACTCGGCCACGCGCATCAACTGAAAGCCGGTGAGCCGGTCACGCATAAGGAATACCGCTGATGGCAATTGCAGTTACCCTAGACGCCAATGATGAAACCAACCCCGCCACGGGCACGTTCGTTGTCCCTCGCGGCCAGACAGCCAGCTACGCGCTGGACATCACCGGCACGATCACGATCACCCTCCAGCGCCGTATCGGCACATCGGGATGGATCGCAGTGGAGACCGGATACACAGGCGACACCACCAAACAAATCGAAGCCCCCGGTGAATACCGCCTGATAGCCTCCGGCACATCTGGTGGATCTGCTGTTACGAACCTGGCCCTCGACGTATGACCGACCGCCTGATCCGGGTTCTCCAGCAGGGGAAGCTAATTCTCCGAGGCTGCAAGCCCCGCGGCCGCTCAGTCGTCGCCAACCAGGACAGCAACGAAACGCTGCCCTACACGGTCAACTGGTCAAGCTGGCTCGGCGCTGACACCATTGCAAGCGTGGAAAACTACGCCACAGGCCTGACCCTCTCAGGCGCATCCAACACAACCACCACCGCAACATTCAAGCTTTCAGGCAGCAGAAGCGGATGGCTGGAACACCGGATCACCACAGCCGCCGGCAATACCAAGGAACTGCTGATCCTGCTGGAGATCGATGGGTTCCCGATCGCCAACGACTACGGCTTCAAGTTCCAGTTTGCGCCGTGATTGCTACCGCAGGTTTCAAATTTTGGGGCTGAAGTGTCAGAATATGCGGGTTTACACTACCCTGACGCGGAAACAGTGAAAAAATGACCGAGAAAACCTTAAAATCACGAGTGGGCGGCGCTCGCCCCGGCTCCGGCCGAAAGCCGGGAACGAAGAACTCCGCGACGATTGCCAAGGAAGCGTTGCTCGAAGAGGTCATCGCCCGTGCCATCCAAGACGAGACGACCCCGCTGGAAGTCATGCTGACGATCATGCGCGACCCAGCCAGCCCTGCTGCCATGAAGTTCGAAGCTGCGAAGGCCGCTGCGCCGTACGTGCATCCGCGCCTGTCTCAGGTGGATTCGAGAGTGACCCGAGTGAATGACGTTTCAGAGCTTACAGTCGAACAGATCGACCGACTTCTCGCTGAACGACTTGTTGCGGGAGAAGCGGCGCATCCTCAGAGCCAGGACGGGGCTTCTCCCGTTCACTGAATACACGTTTCCCCAATATGAAGCGGCAGAGCATCACCGCCTGATCTGCGAGAAACTGGAAGCCGTAGAGCGCGGCGAGATCGACCGGCTCATGATCTTCATGCCTCCGAGGCATGGCAAGTCTGAACTGGCCTCCAAACGGTTCCCGGCGTGGTATCTGGGGCGCAACCCTGACCGGCAAGTCATCGCCGCAAGCTATAACTCGGACCTCGCCACTGATTTCGGCCGGCAGGTTCGCAACATCTTCCGCGAACAGCGGTTCCAGAACGCCTTTCCTGAGACATCGCTTGCAGAGGACAGCCAAGCAGCAAACCGCTGGAACACGAACAAGGGCGGATCTTATGTGGCAGTTGGCGTTGGCGCGGCTGTTACGGGCCGGGGCGCGCACGTCCTGCTTCTGGACGACCTGATCAAGGACCGCGAGGAGGCCGACAGCGAGAACCGGCGCAACCTCATCTGGAACTGGTTTACCTCGACGGCCTACACCCGCCTGATGCCTGGCGGTGCCATCGTGGTCATCATCACACGCTGGCACGAGGACGACATCGCAGGCCGCCTGCTTGAGGCAGAGGCAAAGGGCGGCGACAAATGGGACAAGCTGATCCTGCCGGCCATCATGAGCGACGGAAGCGCGCTCTGGCCTGACCGCTACGACATTGACGCCCTGAACCGCATCAAACGCGCCATCGGCCCAAGGGACTTCTCAGCCCTCTACCAGCAAGAGCCCGCACCAGACGAAGGCACCTTCTTCCAGCGCCACTGGTTCGAGCGCCACGGCAAAATCGACGAGCCGCATCACTTCTATTTGTGCTCAGACTACGCAGTAACGGACGGCGACGGGGACTACACAGAACACGGCGTGTTCGCGATCGGAGCGAGCGGCAAGATATACCAGGCCGACTGGTGGCACGGGCAGACAAGCTCGGACGTGTGGATCGACGAGCTGCTGCGCCTGATCAAGAAATGGAAACCCATCTGCGCATTCGGCGAAGCTGGCGTGATCCAGAAGGCCATCGAGCCGATGCTCAGACGCAGGATGATCGAAACAGGCACGCGCTGCCGGATGGAATGGCTCTCGTCCATCCATGACAAGGCGACACGGGCAAGGGGTTTTCAGTCACGGTCTGCAATGGGCGAAGTGAGCCTGAAAGACGACGACACAGGCGAGCGGGTGCTCAATCAACTGATCGCGTTTCCCGCTGGCAAGCATGATGACGCGGTGGACGTGTGCGGAATGATCGGCCGGGCGCTTGATATGGCTCACCCGGCCATCGTGCCGCTCGACAAACCCAAGGCCAAGACGTTCTCGGACTACCGGGGCGCTAACACAGGAGGCGGAGATTCATGGCGAATTTAGCTGCCATCCAGCCAATGGAAACTACCCAGCCCGAGTTCGAGGGCAAGGGCATCGCGGCCTATAAGCGGTGGGTCCGCAACGCAGAAGAAACCCACAGCGAAGCGCGCAAGCTCTCGCACCGCGACCGCGACTGGTACGACAACTATGACGATGGCCAATGGGATGAGCGCGAGAAGCAGATCCTGCTGAGACGCGGCCAGCCGATCGTCACGATGAACCGCATCAAGCGCAAGGTCAATTTCCTGTGCGGCATCGAGCAGAAGGCCCGCTCGGATCCGAGAGCCTATGCAAGGAAACCGCAGAACGAGCGCCAGGCCCAAATCGCAACGGACGTGCTGGACTACATCGAGAACGCTGTCCGGTTCGATAAGGTAGCAAGCGAGAGCTTCCGGGGCATGTGCATTGAAGGCATCTGCGCTGTGGATGTTTGCTATGAGCAAGGCTCCGGCGCTGAAGGCATTGACTGCAAAGAGATCGACTTCGACCAGTTCTTCTATGATCCGCGCAGCAGACGGCGCGACTTCTCAGACGCTCGTTATCTCGGATACCATAACTGGTATGACCTCGACGACGCTTTGCAAATGTTCAAGGACAGCCCAGAGGCTGAAGCTGCCCTGAAGGGCTCCCTCGCCGGCGAGACCACAGACGAGGGCGCAGACGACAAGCCGCGGTTCCGCTGGGGCGACAGTGAGCGGCAGCGTGTCCGCGTTGCATGCGTCTACTGGAAGGACGCAGAGGGCGGCTGGAACTATACCTACTTCAGCGGCGGCGGCATCCTTGAGGAAGGCCCAAGCACGTACCTTGACGACAAGGGCAAGACGGACTGCCCGATCATTGCAGCGTCTGCCTATGTGACACGCGAGAACGAGCGCTACGGCGTAGTCCGGGACATGATCAGCCCGCAGAGCGAGATGAACTATCGCCGATCAATGTCGCTGTTCCTGATCAAGAACCGGCGCGTCTGGGCAAGCACGGGCGTGTTTGGACCAGAGCAGAACGTGAAGGAAGAAGTTGCACGGGCTGATGCCGTCCTGATTGCCAACGGGCAGTTTGGGGTCGAGTGGGGGTTCATCGAGAGCCAGGCCGAGATTGCGCAGAACTTCGAGCTTCTTCAGGACGCTAAGGCCGAGATCGACGCACAGGGTCCGAATGCAGGGCTTCAGGGCAGAGGTGTAGAGAACCAGTCCGGCCGCGCCATCCTTGCCCAGCAGAACGCGGGCATGGCCGAGGAAAATACTATCTTCGACACGCACAATGACTGGAAGCTGCGGGTTTACCGCGCGATGTGGTCGAGGGCGAAACAGTTCTGGCAGGAACCGATGTTCATCCGCATTGCGGATGGTGACGCACCGGGCGGAGCGAAGTTTACGCCGGTCAACCAGCCGGATCCGGAGCAGATGCAGCAGATGCAGCAAGGCATGCCTCCGATGGGTATGCCGGGCCAGATGCCGGGAATGATGCCTGGCATGCAGATGCCTGAGCCCATCGACATGAACCGCCTCGCAGAAATGGACGTGGACATCGTGATCGAAGCGGCTCCGGACATGATCACGCTCCAGCATGAGGAATTTGAGAAGCTGACGATGGCAGTGCAGGCCGGGGTACCAATCCCGCCGGATGTCATTCTCGAAGCCTCGCAGATCAAGGGCAAGAAGAAGCTCGTGGAGCGGATGAAGGAAGAGAACGGCCTTCAGGCACAGCTCCAGCAGGCGATGCAGCAGATCGAGCAGATGCAGAAAGCCTTGCAGGCCCAGGACGCACAGAAGGCGCAGGCCGAAGCGCAGAAGGCTCAGCTTGAAATGTCCCGCCTGCAAATGGAGACACAGGCCGAGGGCCAACGTTCGCAGATCGAGCTTCAGAAGGAAGGCATGGCTGCGCAGATCAAGGGCGTCGAGCTGGAGATCAAGCAGGCCGAATTGCAACTGAAGCAGCGCGAAATGGGCCTGAAGGCCGAAGAGATGCAATTGCGCCGCGAAGAGATGATCATGAACGCCCAGATGGGCGAGCAGCAGGCAACCGTCGGCAGGGAGCAGGCTGGCCGGCAGGACAGGACCGGCGAGGCCTTGGGCATGGGCCTGCAAGCCCTCGCACAGGCCATGAGCAAACCAAAGACCATCAAACGCGGGCCGGACGGCCGGGCAATCGGAGTTGAATAATGTCTAAGGGTAACACGTTCGAAAACGACCTCCTACTTTTGATCTTCAACGGCACCGGCATCGCCAACATTGCAGACAACGCAGCCTCGTCGCCGCTGACGAACCTTTACGTTTCGCTGCATTCGTCCGACCCCGGAGAAGCGGGCAACCAGACGACCAACGAGGTGGCTTATACCAGCTATGCGCGTGTCGCTGTCGCTCGCTCTGGGTCGGGCTGGACGGTGACGGGCAACGCAGTGACCAACGCTGCCTTGATCCAGTTCCCGCAGTGTACGGGGTCGAGCGTCACTGCCACACACTTCGCCATCGGCACGGCAGCATCCTCGACGGGCAAGATATTGTACAAGGGCGCGTTGAGTGCCTCGCTGGCGATTAGCTCGGGAATACAACCACAATTCGGGGCCGGTGACCTCGACGGCACGGAAGACTGATGCCGATCATCATCCACTATCGATGCCCCGAATGCGGGATAGAAGTGCGCGCCGAAGACGGCGAGGCGCATCGGGCGTGTCTGTGCGTGGGTGAATACGAGGCGGTGATCGAGAACCCGCCGGAGCCAAGCGAATGACCGGGTTCCTCAATCACCGTGAACTGATCGAGGCCGTCGAGGGCGGTCAGACGACCGTGTTCGGCTTCCGTAAGGCGCCGACGCAGGTGACGGGCACGAACATCTGGTTCGATTTGTCGATGTCGCCAGGTAATCCGAACCCAAACTATTATGCGGCGTCACCATTGGTGTCGAAGCGGCTGGCGCAATCAAGCGATGGCGGCATCTTCCACGGGGCAACGCCTGGCGCTGGCAGGACCAAGCACCTGCGCCGCCTGATGGCGCTGGTCTCGACGCCGACCACTGCTCTGCCGTTGCCCATGATCCTCTGCGATTACCTGCTGTATTATCCGTTCGTGGACATGAGCAGCACCGACCAACAGGACATGACGCAATCCGAAAGCCTGACGCGGTACACGGACGGCGTTGGCGTGCAGATGATGGCGGTGGAAGTGGCATCGCAGATCGGCGGCGTGTCGTTCTTCGTGACATATACGAACAGCGCGGGAGTTGCTGGCCGGGTCACTCCGAACGTGACGTGTAATACGCAGACCACTGTGGGCACGATCATCACGACGGCCGCTGCGACGGTTGGGTGCGCTGGGCCGTTCCTGCCGCTCCAGGCGGGCGACACCGGCGTGCGATCAATCGAGGCCTGCACGTTCCTGACGGGCGATGTGGGGCTGGTCTCGCTCGTGCTGGTCAAGCCGCTCGCAACGCTGGGGGTCTATGACCTGCAAGCCCCTGCGGAAAAGGACTTCGCGCTGGATAATCCGGCAACCCTGCCTCGGATCGAAGACGACGCATACCTGAACCTGATCTGCTTACCATCGGGGTCAATCGCGTCGGGGCAGATCATGGGCACAATAGAAACGGTTTGGAATTGAAATGGCTGGCTTTTCGTCTCTTGATAACCTGATCTCCAACGTCTCGAACAGCGGGAAATTCTTCCGTTCGGACTGGAACAAGAACCACGCGACCGCTGGTACGGTCGTCGCAGGTTCATGGCAATCGCTGCTGACCGGCGCAGGCAACCCGCCTGCCAACACGCTGGTCGGTTCGGGTGTCACGCTTGTCGAGAAGCCGCTGTATGATTTTCAGGCAACGCATGGCGGCATCCAGCACGGCGGCGCGGTCAACGCAGCGTACACGGACTATAAAGTTCTCCTCAACGCCAGTGCTTACAGCGCAGCGGCGACAACGATGCCAGCGGTGGCGATGCTGTGCGATTTCATCAGCACGACGACGTTGACGAACGCGACCATTTCGACGACGGGCACGAAGACGCTGGCGAACACTGAGAACGTGACGTTCTCGTCCTCGACCGGCCTGCTGATGACGACCGTCAACGATTACGACACGTTCACGCCCGTCCGGTTCACAACGACGGGCGCGCTGCCTACGGGCCTCGCAATCAACACCACGTATTGGACAATTCGCGTCTCCGCGACGACATCGCGCCTTGCCACATCCCTGAGCAATGCCATTGCCAGCACAGCCATAGCGTTCACGGATGCAGGCTCGGGCACCAATACGCTGACGTTTTACAATCCCCGGTACGGCGATGGCGCCGGGGTGCAAGCGTTCCTCGTGGCCAGCACGGCAGGCACAGCGGGCACAACCACGTTTCAGCTCACCTACACCAACTCGGCAAACGTAGGTTCGCGCACGACACCGTCCAGCCCTGCGTTGCCCACGAACAACGCGACGGCGCCGATCTTCGGCATTCCGTACAGCGGGACAGGTTCGGGCAAGTTCGGGCCGTTCATGCCGCTTCAAGCAGGCGATGCAGGCATCAGGTCGATACAGAACATTATCCTGGCATCGTCTGGTGTCACGGCCGGGGTCTACAACCTCGTGAAGGCAAGGCCGCTGATGACGCTGCCCATGACGACACTCGGCGTGGCGGCAGAGCGCGATCTGGTGAACCAGCTGCCTTCGATGCCGCGCATCTATGACGGCGCTTGCCTTGGGTGGCA
>Ga0315904_10010112_pt1 | contig 12241 bp, 8 predicted proteins | sample LakEriMetagenome_6_FD_203529 | JGI IMG/M metagenome (GOLD analysis project Ga0315904, IMG submission 203529) | Freshwater fungal communities from buoy surface, Lake Erie, Ohio, United States - Buoy 12 MA120 | ecosystem: Environmental > Aquatic > Freshwater > Lake | place: USA: Lake Erie, Ohio...
TAATCTACCTTTTCTTTCTTTTGCCCTTGTGTCTGTAAGGCGCTTAATTTGTTTTTGATACTTTTTAAATCCATGTTATATAAAGTTTAATTTACTGTTTAAATATACTGCTTTATTTTTTGAAGGCCAAACAGAGACTTAAAGCTCTTTCTATCGCCTTATTACACGCAGTGTGAACTAAGTAATAATATTATGGTTTATGATAAATATCTACAATTCTACAATCTTAAATATCTTTGTATTAAGTTGTTTTACTTCTCCATGTTGAGTTAATAAAATACAATTGCGATAGTGTTGCCAATTTACTCTAAAAGTTGGGTCAACTACTCCACCATTTAATTTTTTAATTAAATCATTAAGAGCATTTATTGTATATAAAGTATTTGATTCTTTTTTACGGTGAACTAATATAGTATTAGCAGGAATTGAATCTATGTTATTCTGTTCAACATTATAGGTTATAACATACTCATTTGTGCTCTTAACAAAAAGCACAAACATTTTTCTATACATTATTTCATAAGCAGAAGATAAAACATTTACTAGATTATCTATATCTTCATGTTGTGTAAATGTAGCAAATAATCGATTATTCATAAAATCGCCATCAGTTATAAAGTCATACTGATTATAAATATCAACTGATGGTTCAAACGCGATTCTTTCCATAATTATATTACTTTTATCATTTTATCGTAATTATCACCTTTTGTTATTTTTATTTTTAAATTATATTTTTTAAAAATTTCTTTAATTTCCTCTAGAATATTATCTTGTTCATTATAATCTAATAATATAGAGTCATAAGTGTATAATACTATTTTTGTTTTTTTATTTTTTAATATTTTTATAACATCCCACACAATACAAACATTAGTTGAGGTCTCCAAATTCTGTAAGCAGTAATTAAATAGTTTTTGAGGATTAATATCTTTAATATCTCCTGATAGTTTATGTCCTGATATTGGGCAAATTATAAAATTATTAGTGGTATATTCTTTCCAAAGTTTATTTATGTATTCTTCAATTAATTGAAAAAAGTCTATATATTTGTACTCATTATATACTCCACCATATAATTGTTTAAACATTAAAAGTTTAGCTTCACTAACTTCTATATTTGCTTCTCTAGCAAAATACTCATATGGTGTTTCATCTCCAAAATCATATTCTATTAATTTAGCAGCTAATGTTGGATGATAAGCACTTATATCTATTTCAATAAATTCATCATTATTAGGTATAAATGATTTTCTACACCCATTATCTTTTGCTAACGCCGCAAAATTAATGTTGTTAAAACTATTAGAAGGCCTTCCAGTTGTAGTGTATAAGTTGTATTGTGTGTAAATTGTGTCATTTTTAATATTAAAGTGTTCATAATTTAAATCAAAATATTTATTAAATTGTTTTTTATTTATTTTAATACCGTTTCTTTCAATAGCAAAAAATACACTAGTTGCTTTATTATTAAATTTAACATTATCTGTTAAACAATAATTTTTAATTTTCTCAAATATTAATTCACATTTTTCATAATGTTTAACTAATGGAATTATAGTATTTACATTTTCTTTATCTCCATGTTTTTGATAAAAAATTTCATGAGTTGAAGTTGTAGGTTCAGCAAATTCAGGAGAGTAAAATGAAATATCAATTAGATTTTTCAATGGAAAAAAATATATAAATGACTTACGATCACGAACATATATTTCCTTAAATGATGTTAATAGATTTGTTATAGGCGTTTTATTTAGTTTTAATGCCTCAGTATGATTAAGGCATAATATATATCCTTTATCATTACTTAATGGTTTTATATATAATAAAGATATATGATTTAGAGCAGGATGAATATTATCATTAAAATAGATAGGTTCAATAAAAACTCTATCATATTCTAATTCAAAAAATTCAGTTAACTGCTCAGAAGTTTCTATTATATAGAACATAACCTTTATTAAATTTAATATATTATATAAAAAAGAGTCTAGTTATCCAAACTTTTATCTTAATGTTGGACTAGAAGGAGTATAAGGTATTGTTTCTATATAATATTTAGTAAAATCATTTTGTAGGTAATCACTAAATCTAGCTAATTTTAAATTTTTAGATGTTAATTCAACTATATTTTTATTAACTTTAAATACTTGTTCTTTATCACCTGTTAATTGCCATGGAATATTAAAAGATAAATATAATTGATATAAGATAGTTGAATCTTTATTTGTTAATTTAGTATATGTATCTTTATTTATTTCTAAATAAAGTAATTCATTAACTTTTTTACAAAAATATCTTCTAAATTCTCCAATTTGATAATCATCATTTGTTGGTAATGTTAAAAAATATGTTGGTACTTGAACTGGTTCATAAATTTTATCATTGATTTCTTGATATTCAATAACTTCTATTGAACCTTGATATAATTCTGTATAAGAAGAATTTGGAAGTTCAATATTACTGGTGTATAACTCATTTATAGGTATTAGCTTTTGAATAGGAGCATCTTGAGGATTTTTACCAGTAAAAAATCTGTCTTGTGAAGTTTTCCAATAATATCCTGAGTAGGGTTGTTGGTTGGAGGCTAAAATGTATTCTCCACCATTGGTGTATAAATTTGGAGTTATTTGAGAAGATGGATAATACATTTTAGGCTAATTGAGGGACACTTGATGGAGGAGAAGTAGCTGCTAATTTATTTTTACTATAATAAATATCTTTACCACTATAATTCCAGAAAAAAGCATTATTTTTATTAGAAGGAGATCTTTCAACAACACCAACAGCATTTTTAGATGTTGGAGAAGTAGCTAAAAATTCAGTTCTAGAACCAATAAAAGTTTGAGCATTTAGTTTATATAATGGGGATGTCAAAGCAGTTCTACTAGTATTTATAGCTTGAGTAGCTGTAGCTAGAGAGGTTTTTCTACTATTTTGATAAGCTGTTATAGCTGTAGTTTCATCTTTTATAGCTTTCCAATCTTTTCTATTAATAAATGTAGGTTCATATTGACCTTTAGCTATTACTAGTTCTTTTATAGATTTACCATAAGTTTTAGCATTTAACCTATTATAAATAGATTGAGCTACATCAGCCATACCTTGAGGATTGTCTATAAAATTCTCAGCCGCAGCTATAGCCACTAAACTCCAAAAATCAGCCTCAGGTCCTAATTCTGTAGTTGATGAAGAAGAAGCATCATCTTCAGTTGTATTCACAGGTGTATCTTTAGTTGATGAATCACCTTTAGCTGATTCGTCTGGTTTACCTACAGCATATGTTTCAATTCTTGTTGTCCATTTGTTATTTTTAATATCATGGGATAAATTTTTAATTAAAAATACCATTGAATCAGGATAATTAGACGGTAAATAAGAAGTGTCCATTATAAATTGTTGATTAATTTTAATACCTGATAAACCATCAAGAGCTAAAGATAAATTAAAAGGTATAAATCCTGTACCTTGATATGTTTCTCTTGTCTTTGTATTATCAAGAAAATCTTTAAGTTTATCTATTTCAGCTTTTTTCTGTATTATAGATGAGTAGTTTGTTTTATAAGTTTCAATATCTGTATCACTAACTTTATTTTGGCTTAGATTTTGTAAAAAATACCAAAACGGATTATACATTCTATTATATTCATTTGTTAGAGTAGCTAAAGCTTCTTTAGTATTAGGAGGCTCAGGATTAACAGCATTAACTATAGCTGGTTTATATCTATCTGTTAATCCTTTATTTAATTTAGATAAAGCAGTGTCATTTTCTCCAACAACAGCCCCTTGGGATGAAGCAGCTACAGTTATCATTGTTGAAAATTGAGGAGAAATTTGAGAAGTTAAACTAAATTCTTTTATAAATCCAGCTGTTGGTTGGTTTGGATCTGATTTATATCCGAATAGATTAAAAATAGAAGATTTAGGTATAGAATTTAGTGACTTATTATTATTAAAAGAAGATGAAGGAAAATTAGTGTTTATAGTATCTATAACTTGACCTAGTTTAGGTAGAGGATTTTTATCAATAATTTTAACACTATTATTAGAGTCATCTAAAAATACATCAAAATCATTTACACCTCCTAAAGCTTCATTTATACCAGAAGTTATACCTTTTAAAAATTCAATTAATGATAAATTACCTTTATCATCTTTTAAACTAAATATTTTATTTAGAACAAATCCCATTTCTAAATATATATTCATAATGTTACAATAATCAAAAAAACCTCTGTCAGTTATAGCTGTGTTTAAAACAGAATTAAATATAGAATTTTTAGGTTTAGAGGGACCATATATAAATGGATCTCCTTTTGTAAAAGCTATTTTTCTATTTATAAAACATATTCTTGGATCAAAACTAGGTTGATTTGTTAAAAGAATCATTACATTAGTATTAGGATCAGTATCAAAAAATAACAATGGTGTTTTTTGGTTGCTACCTTTTTTATAAACACCTGCAGTTATATATTGCTGTAAAAATTTTAAAAAAGTACCTAATCTAACATAATAACTTTTATTATCTTGTTTTACTCCGAAAAAAGAAGATATCGCTGAAGTTATAGGTTTCTCATTAATTATTGTCATAACATCATCCATATCTGGATCGAATGGAGAAGTTGAAAATTTTATAAATTTATTATTATTACTAATTTTGTCTGTTATAAAGCTATTTAATATTGGGTCTGATGGATTTAATGTTAATAGTTGGGTGGCTCCGTCTTTTTTACTTAATGATGTATCATCAATTAATGATTTACATACATAGAAAAAATTACCTAAGGTACTTTGATAAGCAAAATTATCAATTATGTCTCCAGAAGTTGTACCTGATGTATTTGGAGTTGTGTTAAGTGATACAGAATCTGTTAAAACATTTACTTTTAAAGATTCTATAACATCTCCAATACTAGATAAATAAAGAGTTATATCATAAGTTCCATCAGGTAAAAGTGACCAAGAAAAATTAGCTACTTTACCTAACATAGCATCATAATTACCACCATAAGCTAATCTTTGGGTGTATATTTTTTGGAGAAAAACATCATAGGTGTCTGTACCTTTTAAAAATTCATCAGCTAAACTTAATCCTACAGGATTTGTTTCTATATTACCTTTATTATCTATAATAATTGAATGGCCCCATTCTAATAATATAGAAAATCCTAAACGTAAATATAAAATATCTATTATTTCAAATTGAGCTCTATTAAAAGCTTTTATTTTAACTTCAGCTCTTCTTAAAGATCCTCTATTTTCATGTTTAATTGAAGCTTCCTGAATGCCCATCATAGGACGAATGCCAAAATCATTTCCTCCTATTCCATAAGCATAGTCTCCCAAAATAGAATTTTTAGGATTTATACCAGCTCTTAATTCTCCATCCTCAGTTGTAGTTCCATTAAATAAAACAAATTTCTTAGCTAACTCATTATCATTAAGATTTAAACTTTTTATAGTTGGATTATTTAAATCTGCTGATGAACTAATATCTACTCCAGATACTAATTTACACCAGGAAGAATTACTGTTTAAATATAAAATCTGTTCATTAGTTCTAGAGTTAGGATTATAACCAGATCCATAGACTTCTTGTCTATATTTTATTTGATTAATTATTTCATTTGAAAAACCTTCACCAAAAATATTCATTTTTATAGATTATTTAATATTTTAAAACTATTTATTATCCCACTATAATTAGCTGGGATTCTTATTTGTGAACCAGTAGGTATAATTAAAGAATTTTGAGGTAAATCTGATGGTAATGAAGTACCAGCTACAGCTGTGTTAGCTATAGATATTATCCACCATAATGTTTGATCACCATAATATTGGTTAGCCAAAGTATCAAATCTATCTCCATCAGTAGTATATACATAAACATCATTTTCAGTTAAAGGAACTTCAGGATATTTAGTTGTTTGGTAGCATTTTTTACCATTTATACTAGTTGTTGCAATAAATTGATAGCGATTCATTAAGCGAAAGTATTTGAAGTATTAGATACAATATCTTCCCCACTAATAAAACCTATACCTTTAATAGGTTCAGCTGAGATAGGTCCTAAAGGTATAGGTTTTATACCTAAAGGAGCTAAAGTCTCTATAGGGGCTGTTCTATTATAATTAGATGTTACACTTGTTAAAGCTATATATCTTTCAGCTCCATAACCATTAAAATCTTTTAAAACATTTAATGAGTTAATAGTGTTAGGATCCTCTAAATAAGTATTTTGTTGAAGTCTTGGTACAAAAGTATGAATTGGTATAAAATTAAATCCTTTAACTCTAATTATATGAGGTAATTCTTTAACAGAACTATCTGCTCCATTTTCTCCCCCATATATTTCATCATTTATACCTATTTCCCAACTATCATTTTCCTCATTCATTTCATAACTAAAACCAGTTATAATACCTGGCTGCTCGTAAAAATAACCACCAATAGTTAAAGTTATTATATTACCTCTCATATATCCTTCACTACTATAATCAGGAGCGCAAACTGAAGCTAAGTAATTTAATTTTTTATACATTGGGATTAATTCTACTTTTGATTGAGCAGCTACAGTCCAACCTAATGATACTTTTCTATCAAATCCAGAATAAGTATAAAAATTTTCACCTCTACCTAAATATTTTACAGGATCCCAATTTGAGTTATAAGAATCAGAAATTTGATCTAAAAAAGCTCTAAAATGTATATATGTTTTTTTACTAGGATCTGAACTATTTATAACTCCTATTCTAAATTTTACTAAATCATTAACAACTTTATCATTTAGGACTGAGTCACTACTATATAAAGGTAAAGCATTTATTTTATCATAAGAATTAAAAGAAGCGGCTCCATCTCCATTAGCTCCATTAGTATAAGATAATACATTTTTTCCTAGAGCATTACCTGGGTCTCCTAAATTAACTCGTTGTTCTATAGTTTGATTATCAGCAGGATCATAAGAAGGACCTTGGGACAAAATAGTTGATTGTAGAGATGGACTACTAAATTTAATAATATCAACTAATTGTTTTCTAAAATCATTTTGGAAACTAGTAGGTATATAATTTTTAACACTTCTTGGATTACCTAAATCTACAGGATCTTCGTTACTTCCAACATTTACATCTTGGGTATTAATAACTATTTGATCTCTTGATGTAGAGGATAATTGATCACTAAAACTAGAAATTAAAGATAGATCAATAGTTCCTCCAAAAGATTTATAAGCATAAGTGTTAAGATCTCTATATCCAAATGTTAAATAATTAATTTTAGAGTCATATATAGCAGACTGAGGATTATATAAGGCTAAGGGATTTGAAGCTAGTCTTATATTAGTTTTTCCTATACCTAATGGAGCACCAGGACCTCCTTCATATGATAAAAGAGTATAAGGATCACTAGATATATTATTTTTTAAAAAAATAGGATTTGGAGTTCTAGAATTAGTTTTTCTTAAAAGTTTAGCTCCATATAAATCAATTAATCTATTATTAGTAGGATTTCCAGAATTAATCTCATTTTCTATAGCTGTTAAATATCTATCAGGTACAAATGCTTCACCTAATCCTAAAAACGGGTTTAATCCTTGTTTATTAACATGTAATCCAAAAGAACTACCAACAGCTCCTAAAACAGAGCTAAGAGGAGTGTAAAGTCTTTCATTTAATAATGAAGGAGCTCCTTGAGCTTTAACAGCTATTCTAGATAAAAGATTTTGTTTAACAGTAAAAAGTACACCTTCAGTTGTTCTAAAAAACTTAGATAAACGAATAGCATCATTTATAGTTGCTGTAGAGGCTAAATATCCTCCTCTAAGTAAAAAATCTGGTCCACCAGTACCAGCAGTTGGTGTTTGTAATTGTAATTCAAGTCCTTGAGTAGCTATTGCTGTAGCTACACCTAAACTAGCTCCAACTATAGCCCCAGTACTTCCTCCTATTAAAGCACCACCTCCAGCACCTAGTAAGGCAAAACCTAGTCCTTCAACAACATTGTTTCCGGATATGGATATAGAAGTTTGTAATGGTTCATCAGTAGCAGGGATTCTAGTTTGAATAAAAGGTTCCCCACTATTCCCATTTTTATATCTATCATGTCCAAACTTTAAATCCTTTAAATTGGTTTTAAGGTTTATTAAACCCATAGTTATCCTGGCAGATTATCAATGTAAGGTAATCTTTGGGTTGAACCTTGTACTGATGAGAAGGCTGGACGACGACCATTTAGATCTAATTGTGAAGGCATAGGTAAAACATTGCTATACCCGTCATTATAAGATTGATAAGCTGAATTTACTTCTGAATAGTCAGACCCATCTAATGAATAGCCGGGAGCATTGCCATCAGCATGTAGTTTAGATTGTTGAGTTGCTCCTGGGTTAATTGGAGGAGTACCACCATTTTGGTAAGAATATGGTGATCCGTCATTTAAAAGTTTATCTATGAGTCCCATTGCTTTTTAAGTTTTAATGTTTAATTATAAATATTATTAAATTATAAATTTTTTATTGAGTTTTATAAGCATTTACATTAAAAGCTGTACCTACTCTAGTACCGTCTAAGGTTATTTGGGTTTCTTTTCTATTAGAATCTCTAAGATTTGAAGACATTTCTTTATCAATATTTAATGTATCTCTTAATATAGTTTTTATATCTCTTAACTCAGTAGCTAAAGTATTTACTAAAACATTTATGTCTATTTCTTTAGTTGATTCTTTTAAAACTGGTGAAGAAATTGTATTAGCATTATTAAGTGATAAAGAAGGAGATATGGTTGGAGTTAAATTTTTATCTAAATTAGTACCACCAATTATAATATCTCCTTTATTATATTTAATTGGTCTTTGGCCTGGACGAAGAATAAAATCTTCCATAGACTCAGCATCCATTTCTTCTGGAGCTGTTCCTGCTTTTTTTGTTTTATCATCTGATCCGAAATTAGATAATAAACCATATCCAGCTCCTAAAACACCTCCAATTCCAGCACCTACAGCAGTACCTATTCCAGGCATAATAAAAGATCCTATTAATGCACCTGTACCTGCTCCACTTAAAGCTGAACTTCCAACATCTAATCCTTTACCAATATTTTTAGCTTTTTCAGCTTCTTCAAGCTTTTTCTTTTTTTCTTTCTCATCTATAATTAATTGAGCTTCTTGTTCTAATTGAGCTTGTTTTTCAAATTGTTTAGAAGAAGCATAATCTAAAGCTAAACCACCAGCTAAAGAAGCAAGACCTCCTCCTTTAAGTAATTTAGGAGCGCCAGATTTAAGCATTCTGCCCGCTGCTTTTGTGACTCCTTTAAAACCACCTCCTTTAAAAGCCTGTTTTAATCTTTTAAAACCTCCAGGTTTACTTTTACCTTTACCCGTACCTCCACTAGGACCTCCACCACCATCTCCATCCATATCTATATCAGGACCTACTCCACCTGCTCCTCCTTTAATTTTAACATATAATGGATTAAAACTAGTACCTCTGAGTAAGGATTTACCTATAACACCAGCGAGTGCTCCTACAGCGGCTATTGATGCTGCTTTACCTAAAACTCCAGCTACATCTTCTCCAAGTAGTCCTTTTAAATAGTCTCCTAATTTTCCAAATTTAGCTATAATATCACCAACAAGTCCAACAGCGTTACTTAAACCTTCTAAGAAAGTACCAAAAGGTCCTTCTACTAATTTAACCATTAAATCTTGCAATTTAACAATAGCTTGGTTAAATTTTTCTTGAGTAGATTGTTGTTCAAATTGAGTAGCTAAAGCTTCATTACCTAATTTAGCAGCTGCTTCTTCAGCAGTCATTGTTTTTCTTAAAGTATCATAACGTTCTTTAGCTGTGTCACCTTCAATTCCTGATAAGTTAACTAAAGCTTCTCTTTCAACTAATGAGTTAGCTAATTCATCTCTTGTTAATCCTACAGCGTTAGCCATTGCTTCTTGCTGTATTCTATTCATTTTACTAAATTCAGCAGTTCCTCCGACTTGTTTTAATATTTCAGCTGAGGCCCCTGCTATGTCTCCGTTTAGAGCTAATAATCTTGCTTTATCTAAATTTAAATCTTTACCAGTTAATAATTCAGCTTCAAGTTCAGCATTTATAGATTTTTCAAAATCTAATAAACCTCCAGCTATTTTATCTGCTTGATCTAAATTAATACCAAACTGTTTTGTTTTTACAGCAGCTTCAGCTAGATTTTTAACAGATCCACCTAAAGATAATTTAATAGCGTTTGAAACGTTTGATACTTCTTTTAATAACTGTTTTTCATTTAATACTAATTTATTTTGAGCACTTAATACTTTAACTGTTCCTAAAAATTGTTTTGTATTATCTTCTAAATTTCCGCCAGTAGCTAAAGTTAATTTTTGCATTCCAATTAACTCTTCATTTGTATACCCGGCTTGTTCTCTTAATTTAGTAAAAGTTATTAAATCTTTTTCATTTAGTCTAGCATTAGAACCTAAAGATTGTCCTATAGCCATCATTGATTGTTGTAAACCATCAGTATTTACAGCTGCGTCACCTGAAGCAGCTGCTATGCTGGTTAACTCTTGTCGAGTTTTAAGAGCATTACTATAGGTCATATTAAATCCTTTAGCTAATTCTCCTATAGCGGTGTCAGCGCTTAAGAATGTTCCTACAAGAGATTTAACTAGAAATAAAGAAATAGTTAATGGATCTGTTAAATTTTTAAATAAAGATCCACCCATAGAGGTTAAACCTGTTTTTAAAACAGATATTTTTCCTCCCATTCCTTCATATTGTTTATTAGTAGCTGTTACAGTATCTAATTCTTTTTTTTCAGCTTCTATGACATTATTAACTTCTTCTTTTTTCTTTTTAATAATCTCTACTTGTCTTTCAAGACTATCTTCTAATTCTTTAGCTGATTTTATTGATCCTAAATCTTCTAAAGAGATTTTAAGATTTTTGTATTCTTGACCTAGTTTTTTTCTTTCTTTAATCTCATTTTGAGTTAGGCCTATAGAAGCTTTTTTAGCATTTAATTCCTCTAATTGAAGTCTTATCTCATCTTTTCTTTGAGTTAAAGTATCTATTAAACTTATTTTTTCTTTAACATTTAATAATTCTTTTTCTCTACCTATTAATTGATCTGCTATTTTAGCAGCTTCTCCAGATAAATTTTTAATATTATTTTGTAAATTAATTTCTCTTTCTCTATCAGCTATAATTTGCTGTGATAAAGACTTCATTTTATCTTGAGCTTCATCAATACCTAATTGATCAGATAATTTACCTAATCCAATAGTTTTTAAACTTTCTGATAGTCCGGTTATTACATTACCTCCAAGACCTAAAAGCTTATTAGAGTCTTCAATCTGGTTTTTAACTTTACCAATAGTTGTAACTAATCCATTATATAATTCATCCTGACCAGATATAATGCTATTTATATTATTTAAAGAAGCTTTAGTTTTTTCATATTCTTGGCCTAATTTTCTTCTTTCTTTAAGTTCAGCATCTGTTAAACCTACAGTTGCTTTTTTAATATTTAACTCATTTAATTGAGTTTGTAACTCACTTTTTCTTTGAGTTAAACTACTTATAGAATCTCTAAGTCTTTCTTTTTCAACAGCTACTTTAGTTTGAGATGATTGAATTTCTTTTAAAGAAAGTTGACTTATTCCACGTTGATGAAATTTAACTTGTTCAGCTACACTTGATAATCTATCAAAACTTTTAGCTACATCATTAGTTGTGCTATTAGTTCGTTTAATTTCATTAACAATATTTTTAAAACCATCATTTATATCACCAATATCTGATGTTAAGGCTTCTGCTTCTTTACTTAAAGAAGAAAGTAATGTTTTAGCAGCTTTTCCAGACTTAACTAAACTTTCAAATTCAACTTCACTAATGTCTTTGTTTAAAAGTTTTATAAGACGTCTTAACTCTTCTATATCTTTTTTATTTAGTTCTTCAGCCATGCTAAAATATATATGTTATAAATATTAAAGCTTATAACTTTATTTATATTTAACTTTTTTACCAGAATTAGGAGATGAAGAGAACTGAGGTAATCCACTCCAAGCTTCCTTATTAACATGACCTGAAGAATCTATTAAAGTTGACCGACCTGGGGTATTATTCCTAGTGTTTTCTACTTCTTCAGCTTCTTTAGTATAAAATTCATTTATTTTATTAAAAGTAAATTGACGTAACCACCTAGGCATATTATAAATTGTTTCCCAATCATATCCACCCTTTCC
>Ga0315904_10010114_pt1 | contig 12240 bp, 6 predicted proteins | sample LakEriMetagenome_6_FD_203529 | JGI IMG/M metagenome (GOLD analysis project Ga0315904, IMG submission 203529) | Freshwater fungal communities from buoy surface, Lake Erie, Ohio, United States - Buoy 12 MA120 | ecosystem: Environmental > Aquatic > Freshwater > Lake | place: USA: Lake Erie, Ohio...
CGCTCTGGTGGACTACGATCGGGATGGCGACTTGGACGTGTTCCTGGTGCAGGGGCGGAGGCTGGGGCCCGACGTCGTGCCAGACGAGCCGAATCAGCCCCGCCACCGTTTGTTTCGGAACGAATGGATCTCCGTTCCGGGTTCTGGTGCGGGGCCGGGGGAGCAGGGGACGAAACAGCGATCGGTCCTGCGGTTCAGCGACGTCTCGGAGGAGGCGGGGTTGACCTTCAGCGACTATGGCATGGGGGTGGCCACGGGCGATTTTGACGGGGATGGGTGGGTCGATCTGTATCTCACGAGCCTCGGGGTCAATCGGCTGTTGCGGAACACCGGACGGGGAACCTTTGAGGATGTGACCCACGCGGCGGGGCTCGCAGCCGAGAGTGCCTGGAGCACCAGTGCGGCGTGGTTCGATTTTGACAGGGACGGGCAGCTTGACCTGTTTGTGTGCCGCTATCTGCTGTGGTCGTACCAGGTTCACAAACCATGTGCCTCTTTGGGAGGACGGACCGACTATTGTGGGCCGAAGGCATTTGAAGCCGCCCGATCACGGCTCTATCGCAACCTGGGGGGGGGGCGGTTCGAGGATGTGTCGCGGTCGTCGCGGATTTCCAGTGCGGCGGGGGCGGCTTTGGGGGTGGTGGCGGCCGATGTCGACGGCGATGGCTGGGTGGACCTGTTTGTGGCCAATGATGGCATGCCGAATCATCTCTGGATGAATCAGCGTGACGGCCGCTTTCAGAACGACGCCACGCCCCGGGGCTGCGCGGTCAACGCCCAGGGCAACAGTGAGGCGAACATGGGGCTGATCGCCGCCGATTTTCGCAACGTGGGTCGGATGGACCTGTTCATCACGCATTTGAAGAATGAGCATTCCACCTATTACGAGAACCTGGGCGAGGGGCAATTCGCCGATGTGACGTCCCGCGCGGGGCTCGATGCCACAACCCGATCGTTCACCGGATTTGGAACCGTGCCGATCGATTACGACAACGACGGGTGGCTCGACATCTTCGCCGCCAACGGCGAGGTCCGGATCATCGATGCCCAGGTCGGAGCCGGCCGCGGCCTGCCCATGCGGCAGGCGTGCGTATTGCTGAGGAACCAGGGAACTCAGCCGATCCGTTTCGCCCCGGTGGTTGGCGGTGCCTACCTGCAGGTGGAGGAGGTGGGGCGGGGAGTGGCGGTGGGGGATTTGGACAATGACGGCGACCTCGACCTGGTGGTGGGGAACGCCGCCGGGCCGACCCGCCTGCTGCTCAACGCGGTGGGGCAGGACCAACACTGGTTGGGATTGCGCGTGCTGGAGGGAACCGCAGAAGCGCCCCGCGATGCCCTGCAGGCCCTGGTCCAGGTGGACCGGCTGGATGGTTCACGGCTGACGCGGCGGTGCGCGACCGATGGCAGCTATCTTTCGGCCAGTGATCCGCGCGTCTTGTTCGGATTGAAAGGCGACGCGGCGGTGAACCGCATCGTGGTGACCTGGCCGGACCAGACCCGCGAAGAGTTCCCCCCCCTGGAGGTGGACCGCTACCACGAACTCTGGCGGGGGACGGGAAAGTCGCTTCCCTGACGGAGACAACGGGGGGGCGTCTGGGCCCGGGTTGAGCTGGGTGAGTTGGCGAGTGAGCTTGCGAAAGGTGGTGTGGCATGCGGTGGCTGGATCGGTGGTTCGCGTCGCGATGGTTGGGAAACCTCAGTGTGGTCCTCATCGCCGGCGGGTTGGCGCTGCTGGCACGGGAATGGTGGACTCGCAGTGCGTCTCCCCCCGTGGTGGAGCGCCCCATTCCCTCGCTGGAGGGTGAGGAACTTGAGCCACAGGTGCGGTCTCATATCGCAGAGATCAACCAGGCGAGCCAGCGGGTACTGCAACGTCGCGACCTCAGTCCCCCACAGCGGGGACAGGCCTACGGAGAACTGGGGCGGATCTTTGTGACGTATCGTCTGTGGGGGCACGCCCTGCCGGCCCTGGGAAACGCGACCCAACTGGACCGCGAGAGCTTCCAGTGGCCGTACCTGCTGGCGCACACCTATAGCAATCTTCCCGATCTTCCCTCGGCGGAGGGAGCGATGACCGAGGCGCTGCGGCGGATGCCGCGGGACGCGGCGGCGAAACCCGCGGACCAGGTCGCCGCTGATTGCTTTCTGGCCGAGATGGCCAAGAAACAGGGGCACCCTGCGGAGGTTGGCCCGCACCTCGAGCAGGCCTTGCGGTTGGATCCGAAGTGTGTCTACGCGCTCTTTACCCGCGGGGTGCTGGCGAGCGAGGCCGAACAGTACGACGCCGCGATTGGCGACCTGGAGGCGGCGGCGCGGCTGCGGCCTCTCTCGCAGGCGATTCGCGGAGCGCTGGCGGCCGTCCATCGCCGCGCGGGACATCTCGAGCAGGCAAAGCAATGGACTGTCACCATCACCACCCAGGACCGGCAACCGGTGGTACCCCCCGACCCACTGCTGGCCGGCGTGATGAGCCAGTCGCGAAGCAGCCTGCGCGACAACCGTGCCGCCACCCGTTTGATGGAACAGGGGCGGTACAAGTCGGCCCAACGGGCACTGGCTGCCGGCCTGACGCACGCGCCCGATTCCCACACCTTGCTGAGGAATCATGCCATATGTCTCAACATGCTGGAACGGTATCCGGAGGCCCGAGACACGTTGGACCACATGCGGGGTGTGAAAGATCCCAATGACGAAGACCAGGCCCTCTGGCTGCACGTGCGGTTCGAGTTGCCGGAAGAGCGGGACGAGGCCCTGGCCGAGGCGGAGGCGTGGGCCCGCGACCATCCCGACAATCCACTGGCCCGGCAGACGCTGGCCCAGGGGCTGCTGGCGGTGGAGCGTCTGGCCGACGCGCTGCGGGTCCTGGAACAGTGGCGGGATCTGGAACCCGACGATCCCCAGGCACGACTCAACCTGCTCGAATGCCTGGGTCGGCTGGGTGATGGTGAACGCCTTGAGGCGGAATTGCGCAGCCTGGTGGAAGACTTCCCCGGGAACACCCGCATCGAGGTGTGCCAGGCGCACTTTCTGGCGTGTGGTCCCCGGGAGGAGTCGCGGAATCCACAGCAGGCGCTCGAGATTGTGAAGCGGCAACTGCAGGTCCGCCCCTCGGCGGTGCTGCTCGAAATCCAGGCGGCCGCGCTGCACACCCTGGGAGAGACTGCCGGGGCCCGAGCGGCGATCAACAAGGCGCTGGAAATCGCGGGCAACGAGGCGGTTCCCCCCGTGTTGCGGCGGATGCAGGCGCTCGAACGGGCCATCGAGTCGGGCACCCCCTATGTCGAACCGTGGCCCCTGGCCGACCCCGCCCGGGTGCACACCAGCGGGAAATGACAACCTGGAGTACGGTGCTCCCACCGTCTTCCCATGCGGTTTGAGGCCACGTTCGAACCGAAGGCCCGAACTCCCGCACAGCACGATTTGCCGTGAAGGAGTCTCCTCCCCGCCAAGGGAAGACGAGGAAAAGAAGGTCTCGATGGGCGTCGTCCTGTGCGGGAGCCTGCCAGATTGGATCCGCGCGGGGGGGCTGCCGCATGGGAAGACGGTGGAAGCACCGGACTCCAGATTCATTGAAATCACTGTGGTGGCTTGTATCGATTGTAGCGATTGTAGGGCCGGCTCCGCAGAAATCTCGTCGAAAGAGGGGGGTTGGCGGGTCGAGGGGCTAGGTTGAGGGCTCTTTCGCTGAAAGGGAAGGGGGGAAGTGATTTGCTTCCCATTTGGTTGTGCAGAAAGTGCACCCCGGCGGTTTCACCCCGGGACTTCAACACGAGGAGCGTCCATGTCGAGTGCCAAGTCGTTGGCTCAGCGGTCGGTTCAGGAAAAATTGCTGTTGGCGGGGGGGGCGGCCACCTTCGCCCTCTGTTCGAGCAATGTCGTCGAGGCCGGCATCGTGTCCGCCCAGGGAACCCCGATCCTTTCCAAGCCGACCCGGGTGACCACCTGGGATGTCGATGGCGACTCCACCCCGGACTTCGGGGTGGACCTCGGGGGGGGCGACGCTTATCTCACCGAACAGAACGGTGGGCGGATCGTGCGAACCACCGGTGCCAACTTCGCCAAACTGTCGGCTGGATTCCTCGTGGGATCCGCGATGATCGGGCATGACTTCAGCGCGACTCCTTTCCGGTTCGAGATTACCTACGACCATTCGATCGGAAGCATTAGTGCTGGTGGCTTCACGGAGGGAGTGGCAGGGTTCTTTGGTTTCAAATTCACCAGTGGTGCGAACACGTACTACGGGTGGGCCGAGATGATTGTTGTTCCGACCGGCGACTTCGGGTACGAGATCACCCGCGCCTACTACAACAACACTCCGGGGACGACCATCGCTGTCGGTGACACGGGTGCCACCGTTCCCGAGCCATCGACCTGTGCGCTCGCCCTGCTGGCCGCCGGGGGAGCGGCCGCCTATCGCCGTCGCAAGCCGGCGGCGGTGTAGTTGGTGAGGCCGATTCTGGGGCGTGGAATGACACTCTCCACGCCACAGAACTCTCGCCAGAGTTGACAGCCAGCCGGGGCTACCCCCGGCTGGCTCTGTTCTTGAAACAGCCGCAGGAATCGCAGGACCCAGGAACGGATTCTCGGGAGCACGGTGCCAAAACCTGGAGTACGGTGCTTCCACCGTTTTCCCATGCGGTTGGAGGCCACGAGCGATCCGCACGCCCGCGCTCCCGCACAGCACGATTTGGACCGAAGGCACTCTTCTTCTCCGCCAGCCTGGAAGAACGAGGGTTGGTCTCGCTGGGCGTCGTCCTGTGCGGGAGCCTGCCCATTTGGATCGGCGCGGGGTGACTCCGCATGGGAAGACGGTGGAAGCACCGTACTCCAGGTTCTGTATCCCCCCGGTTGTTGAAGGGGTTTCGCCCGGTGGTATACTCGGCCTCCGAATGTGTCCCTGTCTGAGGGGGATGGTCTTCGTCCCGGGTGGGATCACCGGCCTCTCTCCCCAAAGTGCCCGGTGCCTGCGATGTCTCGTCCAATCGTCATGGGAGATGGTCTCCCGCCGTTGTTTCTCGAACTGCTGGGCCCCGACATCGAGGTCCTCCCCTGGCAGCAGACGCCCGACGCCCGCTACGGCGAACTCGTCACCGGGGTCATCACCTATGGCCATCCCCGGGTCGATGGCGAACTGCTTGACCGGTTGCCCCAGGTCAAGGTGGTCAGCAATCACGGTGTCGGGGTCGATCACATCGATGTCCCCGCCTGTGCGGCCCGGAAGATCCCCGTCGGCAACACCCCCGGTTGCCTCGACGCCTCCACTGCCGACATGACGATGGCCCTGCTGCTGGCCGTCGCCCGCAACCTGGTGATCGGCGACCACTTCGCCCGCGGCCCCCTGTTCACCCACTACGACCCGGCCCTGCTGATTGGCGCCGAGGTCAGCGGCAGCACTTTGGGCATTGTCGGACTGGGACGCATCGGCAAGCAGGTTGCCCAACGGGCCCGGGGGTTCGACATGCCCATTCTCTATCACAACCGCCGGCGCGATGAGGCGGCCGAACGTGAGTTGGGGGTGCAGTACCGCACGCTGCCCGAGCTGCTGGCCCAGAGCGACTTTGTGGCCCTCAACTGCCCGCTGACCGCCGAGACCACCGGCCTGATCGGCACCCGGGAACTGGCCCTGATGAAGCCGAGCGCGTTCCTGATCAACATGGCCCGCGGCGGCGTGGTGCAGACCGACGCCCTGACCACCGCCCTGCAGAACCGGCAGATTGCCGGGGCGGCGGTCGATGTCACCGATCCCGAACCGTTGCCCCGCAATCATCCGCTGCTCGCTCTCGACAACCTGGTCATCACCCCCCACCTGGGGAGCGCCTCCGACCGGACCCGCCGGCGAATGATCGAGATGTCGATCATCAACCTGCGGGCGGGACTGACCGGACAGCCGCTCTCGTGGCAGGTTCGTCCGACGCCCTCCCGCTGATCCCACGCTGTCCGGTGCGCGATCGCGCGTCACCAGCTCCGGGTTTTCGTTCACGCTGCAAGGAACCTTGTCGTGCTGGCCTTCGTCTCGTATGAAACCGCGCTCGCCCCGTGCGGCGGGATCGCGGCGGTGCTGGCCCGGTTGCCCGCGCATGTCGCCGCCCAGGCCCGGCAGCCGGTGGTGGTCTTCACCCCGTTTCATCACCGCATACCCAAGACCCGCGATGTGGACGCCACGTGGGTGGGGACGGTGGGGGTGCCGTTTGATGGCCGCACCGTGCAGGTCCATGTGCTGCGCCACGACGGTCCCGCGCCGCACTACCTGCTGCGTCCCGAGGATCTGCAGTTTTTTACGGGAACCCGACATCCGTACGACCTGCATCCCGATACCCTCTACCGCGATTCGCTCTTTTTCGGGGCGGCGGTGCTGCAGGCTCTGCCCGTCGTGGCTCCCGGTGCCGCCTGGACACTGTTGCTGCAGGATTGGGAATCGGCCACGGTCGCCATCGCCGCCGCCGGCCAGCCGGCCCGTCCCCGGATGTTTGTGACCCTGCACAACAGCTACGACCACGAGGCGGGAGCCGACCAGTTGCGACACTGGCGACTCGCGCCCCACGCCTGCCAGGGAGACACCGTGCTGCAGCGGGCTCTCGCCGTCTGCGAGTGGCCCGTCTTCACCGTCTCGCAGCAGTTCGCCCGCGATCTGATCGACGACCCGTACCAGGCCCGCGTCCTCGCCCCGCACCTGGCGTCGTGGCTTGGCTCACGACTCGTCGGCATCGACAACGGCCCCTTCACCGACCTCGCCGTCCCGGCCGGGTTGCTTGCCGGGGCCGAGAGTGGCCAGTTCGAACCCCTGCTCGCCTGGAAACAGGAGCACCAGGCAACCTTCCTCAAGGCACTGGGACAACTCACCCCTTCTGTCGAACGACCCGTCTGGGGGAACCTCGCCCGCTATGGCCGCGATGACTCACCGCTGTTTGTCATGGCGGGCCGGGACGACTGCCGGCAGAAGGGGTACGACGTCGCCGCCTGTGCTGCCGAGCGACTGCTCGCCGCGGGAGCCAAGGCCCGGTTTGTGTTCTTCCCCATTCCTGGTGATGAGGGACTGGAGGGATTGTCGTTTCTCGAGGAACTCGCCGGACGCTGGCCGGCGAATGTCCTGGCATTCCCGTTCCGGTTTGCCGAGGGATTCTCGGGAGCCCTGCGGGGGGCGACCTGCGGCATCATGCCCTCCCTCTACGAACCGTTCGGCATGGCGAACGAGTTCTACCTGAATGGCACCCTGGGGATCGGCCGGGCGACCGGCGGCGTGCTGCAGCAGATTGTCCCGGATCCGAAGGCGAGGTCGACCTCGGCCGCTGTCCGCCGCCGGATCACCGGCGTGCACGCCGCCCCCACTCTTCCGACCGGCTTCCTGTTTCACGAAGACGATGGACTCGCCACCGAAGTCGACGACTGGCAGGGAATCAATGCCACGGGCTATCTCGACCCCGCGCTCCAGCTCAATCGCGTGGCGGACCGGTTGCGATTCCCGTTGTTCGAATCGATGGTGTCGGAGCTGACTGTGGCCCTCGAGGATGCGATGGCCCTGGCGGCAGAACCCGACGAATACGCCCAGCGCCTGGTGGCCGGGATCCGGCATATCGAACAGGGCTTCTCGTGGGACCGCGCCGCGCAGCAGTACCTGCGCTATGCCGGGGGGTGACGGGGGTTGACGGGGCAGCGACCCGCGAGTTGGAGGGGGACGTGTTTGTCTCGTGAGGGGAGGGATGGCGTCAGACCGGCTGCAGCTGGGCAATGGGCGCGACAAATTGCGGTCCCCTTCCTCACGGCATTTTTCGAGGATCGCCTGGTCGGTGACCGACTCTTGTATGGCACACACTTCCCTTGGGGCAGGCCCTGAATACCAACAGTTTGGAAAGGACCGGCCATCGCCCGGGATCGCTACGATGGAGTGACGTGGGAACGAACGCGGTTACGGCAGGTCGGTCAGGAGATCGGTCCAGCTGTTGACCTGGATGACCCGCAACAGCAGCGACTCCAGAAGTTCGAGATCGGTGATTCCTGCCGTGGCCCGCCGGACTTTGACCGAGGGCTTGCCGAAAAGAGTCGTTCCCAACGACAGGAGATTGCGCCGGGCCTCTTCAATGCGTCCCTCCTGGTATCCCTGCTTATAACCCTCCTCGAATGCCTTCTAAAGTACCTCCTCACGCCCTTCTTCGAGGATCGCCTGGTAGGTGACCGACTCTTTCATGGCACACACTCCTCTGGTGGCATGCCTGAAGTCCCAACAGTTTGGGACGAACCGGGCATCGCCCGGGATCGCTACGATGGAGAGACTTGGGAACGAACGGGATTACGGCAAGTCGGTCAGGAGATCGGTCCAACTGCTGACCTGGATGACTCGCAACAGCAGGGACTCCAGCAGTTCCACCTCGGTGATTCCTGCCAGGGCCCGGCGGACTTTGACCGAGGGCTTGCCGAAAAGAGCCGTTCCCAACGACAGGAGATTGCGCCGGGCCTCATCAGCACGGCCCTCCTCACGCCCCTCTTCGAGGATCGCCTGGTAGGTGACCGACTCTTTCATGGCACACACTCCCCTTGGGGCAGGCCTGGATTCCCAGCAGTTTGGGAGGAATCGGACATCGCCCGGGATCGCTACGACGGAGAGACTTGGGAACGAACGGGATTACGGCAGGTCGGCCAGAAGTTGCGTCCAGTTGCTGACCTTGACGACCCGCAACAGCAGGGACTCCAGCCGCTTCCTGTCGGCGATCCCTGCCAAGGCCCGCCGGACCTTGACCGAGGGCTTGCCGAAGAGGGCCGTTCCCAACGACAGGAGATTGCGCCGGGCCTCATCAGCACGGCCCTCCTCGCGACCTTCCTCACGGCCTTCCTCACGGCCCTCCTGGCGGCCTTCTTCGAGGATCGCCTGGTAGGTGACCGACTCTTTCATGGCACACACTCCTCGCAGCAGATGCTGGGTGAACTCTCTCTCATATTCTAATCCCATCAGCACGTAGGTGGCAGTCCATAATGACTGGGCGGCGGATGGCTCTGCCTCACGGTCAATCCGCCGGTCCATCTGCTGAATCAGCCCAGGCAACTCCGGACGGGAGACTCTGGTGAGGGGCGCCAGGGGGAGTGTTCCCAGTCCTCCCGCAAGGACCGCCTCCGGTGGCAATTGCCAGAGGCGAATCGGTTCGTACTCGAATGTCAGGTACGTCCGACCACTCGGCCAACTCCAGTGAACCGTTCCGGTCAGATCACGCCCATCCGCCTCGCGACGCAACAGAATCACCAGGCTCCGCACTGGCACCTTGTGCCGCGTCCTCAACAGCACGTTGTAGTGCAGAACACGGGAACCCAGCGTCGGATCATGACTCGCCTGGAATTCGAGATGCAGAATCCAGGGTTCCGATTCCTCAACCCACAAGACTTTGTCGGCGGCGGCCGTCACCGTCGAGACGTCGGCATCGATGACCGAGACAGGTGCATCGACCCCGGCGAACCGGGCCCAGTCCTGCGGGTAATCTTGCGGCAAATGCTTGAGAATCGCGTCGAATGGGTGCGACATGATGACAAGATTATATACATTTGAATTGGTTATGTCTACATACGAATACATGTTCTTTTGACCATTTTTTGTGTCAGAGTAGTTCTCGCGGGCCTGATCCTCTGTTTCGAGAGGCGCATGATTGCCATGCCCCAGCGTGGCGAGAACATGGCCGGTGCCGACGGAGTTCGAGGCATGAGGCATCGCAGCTGTGGCTGCGCTGAGCAGAATGCTCACCACATCTCACGCGGGACACCAATCCCAAAGTTCGCCCGGGTGACTGGCGTCGTCACTCAACAAACATCAGCTCATTGGCCGAGAGCAGCACCTGGGCGTATTGCTCCCAGCGGGAGAGCTGGTCGCCGGGCATCGGTTCGGACGGGGCCGCGAGGTAGGCGAGGCCAATCTGCAGTTCCTCCGCCGTGGGCATCCGCGAGTAGAGTCGGGCGTAGAGGGCCGGTACCCGTTCGGCATCGGTCGGAAATTCGGCCTGCAGGCGTCGGGCCAGTTGCCGGGCCCGCTCGGCCATGAAGGGGCTGTTCATCAGGAACAGCGACTGCTGCGGAATGGTGGTGAAGGCCCGGCCTTCGCTGCTGGCCCGGGCGGCGGGGAAGTCGAACAATCGCAGAAAGACCTGGCTGATCCCCTGGTCGGAATTCCGATTGATCGTTCCATACAGTGTGCGGCGGGGACTCGCCAGCAGGTTCTCGACCGAGGGCCCTCCCACGCTCGAATCGAGTTCGCCGGTGACGGCGAGCAGGGTGTCCCGCCAGACTTCGACATCCATCCGGCGTGGGTTCGCCCGCCACAACAGTCGGTTGTCGGCATCGAGCGACATTCCCCGCTCGTTCGATCGGCTGCTCTGACGCCAGGTGTTCGACAGGACGATCAGCCGGTGCAGACGCTTGATCGACCAGGGAACGCCCCCCCCCGTCGGCTGTTGAAACTCACTCGCCAGCCAGTCGAGCAGCTCGGGATGTGTCGGGGCTTCCCCCATGATGCCGAAGTTGCTGGGGGTGCGGACCAGGGCCCGGCCCAGGTGGTGCATCCAGACCCGGTTGACGAAGACCCGGGCCAGCAGCGGATTGCTCTCGGCGGTCAGGGCGGAGGCCAGGTCCAGCCGTCCACTTCCCTGCTGGAACAATGCTGGTTCCGCCCCGGTCAGGATCCGCAGGAATCGTCGGGGGGCCACCGGTCCCGGCTTGCGCAGGTTCCCCCGAATCGCCACCGCCATGTCGGCAGATCCACTCTCGGCCAGGCCATGGGCAATCGGGTACATGGGGGGGATGGTCTTCTGCAGTTGCGCGAGCAGCGTCGCCCAGAGTTCCCGATCGGCCGCCTCGTCGGGCGTGGGATCGCGAGCCTCTTTCTTGAGAGTTTCGTCCAGCGCCTTGAGCTTCTGGTCGAGCTGGCCGATCTGCTGCTGGTGGGCCTGAAACAAGGCAACAGTCTCGGCTGGGACCAGCGGATGCTCGGCCAGGCGGGTGTTCTGGAAGACGCCCGCCAGCGAGTAGTAGTCGAGCTGGGGAATGGGGTCGAACTTGTGGTCGTGACAGCGGGCACAGGAAACAGTCAGACCCAGCAGGGCCCGACTGAGCGTGTCGACCCGGTCATCGAGTGTTTCCGATTGCGCCTGCGCGGTCGCATCGGGATCGCCTCCGTCGGAGACATAGGTCGGTCCGAGGGCGAAGAACCCGGTGGCCGCTGCCGACTCGTGACCCAGCAGATCGCCGGCGATCTGTGCCCGCACGAACTGGTCATACGGCAGGTCGGCATTGAATGCCGTCACGACCCAGTCGCGGTATCGCCAGGCGTGGGGAATGGGTGGTCCACCGAAGTTTCCGGCAATGTCGCTGTAGCGGGCGAGATCGAGCCAGTGCCGTCCCCAGCGCTCGCCATACGCCGGTCGGGCCAGCAGGCGATCGACCACCTCCGACAGTGCGGCTTCAGGATCGCGTGCCGACTCCTCGACAAACGCGTCGACCTCGGCCGGGGTCGGGGGCAGACCGATCAGGTCGAGATACACCCGACGCAGCAGCACCGGTTCCTCTGCGGGAGGGGAGGGGGCCAGCCCTGCATCCAAGAGTTTCTCGAGGACAAACGCGTCGATCGGATTCCGGACCCAGTCGGCCCTCTCGGGATTGGGGGAGGCCGCCGGGGGAACCGCCGGAACCTCGGGTCGGCGGATCGGTCGCCAGGCCCAGTGCTCGTCACGGACGGTCGTCCAGTCGATCACCCGGGGCTTGCCGGTTGAGTTGGCGGGACTGGCGGCGGGCCAGGGGGCCCCCTGTTTCACCCAGTCGGCGAGGGCCTGCAGTTCAGCTGGAGGAAGCTTCCCCTTGGGGGGCATCTCGAAGCCCTGCCAGCGAACGGCCTGCAGCAGCAGACTGTCGTCGGGCTTGGCGGGATCAATCCCCGGCCCATTGTCCCCCCCTTTCAATAACCCGGCCCGCGAGTCGAGTTGCAGGCCTCCCTTGATCCCCTTGGGAGCCTCGGCCGAATGACACTCGAAGCAGTGCTCAACCAGCAGGGGCCGGATCTTGGTCTCAAAGAACTCGAGTTGTTCCGGCGTCGCCACCGGTTCATCCGCGGCAGTGACAGTCCCGTTTCCCAGGAAAACCAGGACCGCGGCCAGCCAGCCCAGCCAACAGCAGACCGGCCGTGCATCGCACGGAAGGGGGCGGGTGAGACGACTCGGCAGGAAGTGAAAACGTGAGGCATGCATGCCAGAAAGTTTATCAGATGCCGCGGGGGTC
>Ga0315904_10010115_pt1 | contig 12237 bp, 9 predicted proteins | sample LakEriMetagenome_6_FD_203529 | JGI IMG/M metagenome (GOLD analysis project Ga0315904, IMG submission 203529) | Freshwater fungal communities from buoy surface, Lake Erie, Ohio, United States - Buoy 12 MA120 | ecosystem: Environmental > Aquatic > Freshwater > Lake | place: USA: Lake Erie, Ohio...
CGGCCAGCAGCAGCGTGGCCGCGGCGTCTCCACCGACTCGCTCGAGGCGGCGGCCAAGGCCTTCCTCGCGGCGGTCAACCGCCTCGCCCTCGGGGGCACGCCCCGCCTCCATCCGCAGACGGGCTGAGCGAAACGCGAGCGGCTGCTGCAAGCCGTCCCGTCACCATTCCAAAAAGCCCCGGGCGGGAGCCCGGGGACTCCGGGCGTAAATAACAGCCCGCCATCCATGCCGCACGACGGCACGCAATTCTGCGGTTCAAACCCACACAGCATGGCACCAGGGAAGGCATGCCACCCGGAGTCCCCCGGCTTCCGCCGGGGGCTTTTTGTGTGAACGCCAGGCCCGGAGGGGCTGGGTTTTCGTGAGCGGGCGGAGGCCCGCCAAGCGAACTGCGGCACGATGCCGCAGGTTCGCCTGCATCATTCTCCCCGGCTTCCGCCGGGGGCTTCTTGTGCGAGAGGCGTGCTGAACCCAAAAAGCCCCGGGTGGAAACCCGGGGACACCGGGCACGAAAACCACCCCGCCGTCCATGCCGGATGAGCCTGCCCACTTCGAACCGGACGTTCGCTGGGTATGCGCCCCCGGCGAATCAGAGGTGCGAGAACGGGATCGCCTCGTCGAGGAGTCGCGGCTCGCTGTCGTTGGTGATCACGAGGCCATACCGGCACCCCCGCTCGGCGACGAACTCCCGCAGGGCCGCCAGCCGACGACGGTCGAGCGTGTGGGTATATTTTATCTCGATCGGCACCAGCCCGACATCGCCTTCGAGGACGAGATCGATCTCCGCCCCGGCCGAGGTGCGGTAGAAAAAAGCGCCGCAGTCGAGCCCCCGCAATTCAAGCTGCCGGAGGATCTCCTCGCTCACCATCGATTCCCACGACCGCCCCGCCTGTGGATGGCCGAGGACCGCGCCGAGGCGATGCCGATCGGAACGATGATAGTTGATTTTTTGGCCGAGAGAACAACATCGACATCACGACGTTGGGGCTGTCCACCACGTACGAAAGGGAGTGGCCCGGCCACTCTTTCCAGTTCAACTTCGACGCCGCGACCACCGACACGTTCTGGGCGCGGATCCGCTCCGAGACGAACTTCCGCTCCACGCTGCCGTAGCCGACACGCTGACATGCGACGACCGATCCTCAAGTTGGTGCTCGTCGTGCTGGCGATCTTCGGCACCGCCGCGATTGCCTATGCGCCACTGGTGTGCCTCAACGCCTTCGCCGCCAACCTCTTCAGAACGCGGGCCCTCGGCTGGAGCGATCCGGCCTACAAAGCAAGAGCCCGGGAACCGTACGACGTCCACTTCGATCGGATGCTCGCGATCCTGCCGTTCTGTCCGTGTGTAAAAGAAGTGAGTATGCCACCGATGTCGGATTTCCGCCGACGTCTGGCTCGGCTGGCAAAGAGCCCTTGGATCATCTCGCTCGACCTGAGTAACAGCGACATCAAGGACGACGACCTCGCAGTCCTGGCCAACATGACGCAACTGGAATACATCTACCTCGAAGGAAACCCAAAGCTCACTGACGCCGGCATCGCACACCTCGCCAAATGCACCAAACTCCGACATCTGGAACTGTACCATACGAGCGTCGCCGGCAGTGGCCTCGTCGCGTTGGCGGGTTGCCAGGAATTGCGCTATCTCGGCCTCACCGGCTGTCCCGTGACCGATGAACACTTTCTGCGATTGCCAAGCTTCCCGAAGTTGGAAACTTTGCACTTGGGTGGGACTCAGGTCACTGACGCTGGATTGAAGCGATTGAACGGTTGGTATTCGCTGATTGAGATCTTCGCCAGTAAGTTCATGACGACCGCGGCCAAGCAGGCATTCAACGAAGCCAATCGCGCCGCCCGACAGAACGCTCGCGAGGCGGGCGTGCCTCTGGATCCAAAGCGAGGAGGCCGACCGTTTTTGATCCTCGAAAGTGAACGTGACGCGCAGTGACGCTTCGCGATTGCCCGCATTGCGGATCAGGGGCCCGGCCACTCGTTCCAATTCAACTTCGACGCCGCGACCACCGACACGTTCTGGGCGCGGATCCGCGGGCCTGTGGCCCGTCCGCCGAGGCTTGGGGCGTTGGCGAGGGCTGAAGACCCTCGCTCAAAACGGCGGAGGCGAAATCCGCTCCCGTCCCCGATTGCCCCTCGATTGCCCCTCAAATCGCCTCGCGACCGCGCTCGCCGGTGCGAATGCGAACGCACTCGTCCATGGGCAGCACGAAGATCTTGCCGTCGCCGATCTCGCCGGTCTCGCCCGAACGGCCCCCCTTGACGATGGCGGCGATCGTGGGCTCGACGAAGTCGTCGTTGACGGCGATCTGCAGTTGCACCTTGCGGAGCAGGTTGACGGCGATCTCGTGGCCGCGATAGGTCTCGGCGTGGCCCCGCTGCCGGCCGAAGCCCTGCACGTCGAGGACGGTGAGCCGGAAGACCTCGACCTCGGAGAGCGCCTGTTTGACGCTCTCGAGTTTGTTCGGCTGGATGATGGCGATGATGAGTTTCACGGGGCGACCGGCGATGGGAGGCTGTCGGAGCCCTCCATTGTAGCCGGAAGGTCAGCCATCCGACGTTCGGACCCGCGCGCGACCCACACAAAAAGCCCCCGGCGGAAGCCGGGGGACTCCGGGTCACGCACCAACCAGATTGCCATGCGATGTAGGCCGGAAGAACGCAGCCGCCGCGATGGTGAATGGACGGCGGGATGGCCTTTATGCCCGGTGTCCCCGGGTTTCCACCCGGGGCTTCTTGGACGTCACGATACACCCGCACCCCGCACGCCGCACCCCGCACGCCGCACCCCGCACGCCGCACGCCGCACGCCGCACCCCGCACCCCGCACGCAGCACCCCGCACGCAGCACCCCGCACGCAGCGGCCAAAGGCCGCGCCGCGTGCCGCGTGCTGCGGCTCGACGCCGCGTCGAGCCGCCACGCCGCCGCCGCTCCGCGGCGGCCACGGTCGCCCGGAGGTGCGACCGCCCGGCCGGCTGGGCACACTTCAGCTGTGCCCACGCCGGCCCAAGGCCGCCGGGGCCATGGATGGCCCGGCGGCCGTAAAGAAAGGATGCCCCGGCCTGGGCGAGCTAGGCGGAGTGCCCACCCAAGCCGTTGGGGCATCCTTCTGGACGAAACTACTCGGTCCGCACCATCACGAAGCCGTGATAGGCCTCGTTGCCGTGCTCGCCGATGTCGAGGCCCTCGACCTCTTCGTGCGGAGAGACACGCAGGCCCACGACCGCCTTGAGGATCAGCCAGCAGACCGCCGACACCGGGACCACGTAGGCACCGACTGCCAGCACGCCCACGATCTGGGCGATCAACTGCTTGGCGCCGCCGCCGAAGAACAGGCCCGCATACGGGCCGCCGACGGCCGCCCAGCCCACCGGCGTGTTGACCACGCTGGTCGACAGGTCACTCGTCGTGAACAGGCCCACGCAGAGCGTGCCGAAAATGCCGCACACGAGATGGACGCTCGTCGCCCCGACCGGATCGTCGACCTTGATGCGGTCGAAGAACAGCACCGAGAGGACCACCAACACGCCGGCGATCGCACCGATAACGGCGGAGCACTGGATGTTGGTGAACGCGGCGCTCGCCGTGATCCCCACCAGCCCCGCGAGGCAGCCGTTGAGCGTCATGCCGATATCGGGTTTCCCCAGCAGCAGCCAGGCCGTGAGCGTGGCCGTCAACGTGGCGGCCGCGGCGGCCATGTTCGTGTTCACGGCGACCTGCGATGCCAATGCACCGCCATTTTCCGCGACGCCGAACGTGCTGCCCGGATTGAACCCGAACCAGCCGAACCACAGCACAAGGCAGCCGATGAACGCCGCCATCATGTTGTGGCCCGGGAGCGCCCGGGGCTTCCCATCGGCCCCGTACTTGCCGATCCGCGGGCCGAGAATGATGGCCCCGGTGAGGGCCGCCCAGCCGCCAACGGAATGCACGGCAGTGCAGCCGGCGAAGTCCCAGAAGTTCCACTCTTTGGCGAGATAGCCGAAGCCCCAGATCCAGTGGCCGGTGACCGGATAGATCAACAGGGCCATGAGGAAGCTGAAGATCACAAAGGTGTGGTACTTGATCCGCTCGGCGACGGCGCCGGAGACGATCGTGGCGGCCGTTCCGGCAAACACGAGTTGGAAGAAGAACTTCGTCCACAGCGGCACGCTGGCCCAACTGATGGCGCCATACACACCCTGGTACTTGTCTCCCACGGCCGGGCTGTTGTCGGCGCCCATCACCATCCACGAACCGGAGTTGCCGATGAAGGCGCCGTCGCCGGCACCAAACATCAAGTCCCAGCCGAAGAGGAAGTAGGCCAGGGAAGTGGCGGCGAAGACCACGAAGTTCTTCGAGAGGATGTTGACGCAGTTCTTCGAGCGGGCAAATCCCGACTCCACGCACCCGAAGCCGAGGTTCATGAAGAACACGAGCATGCCGCAGACCAACACCCACACGGTGTCGGCGGCGACCCAGAGCTTCGAGACCATTTCATCGGCCGAATAGGGCGTGGGGGCCGCAGGCGCAGCGGTGGACGCCGCCACATCGGGCGCAGCAGCTGCCGCTGCATCGGCGACCGCATCCTCCGCCCCGGCGACGCCGCACAGGCTCAGGCACAGGAAAGCGAGCAGGAGGCAACAGGCCCCCGGCGCAGAAATAACCCGTGGCCCGCGCGGGGCCAACTCGAAGAATCGCATCGTGCAACTCCAGAAGGAAGAAAGAGCCGAACGGGGCCGCCTCCGCAGCGGTTGCCCATTCGGGTGGCAGGAAACGGACCACGCACACCGGCCCGCAGCAGGTGCAAAGCACGTGCCATACGCCTGTGACACGCCGCCGACGCCGCCCCTGCCCCACCCCCGCGAAACCGCTAACATCCCTTGTTTTCCAGGGCCTCGCCGCCGTGGGCGACAGATGCACTTTTTTTTCGCCCTTGTCTCGCGATGCTGTCTTCCATTCCGGCACGCGCGTTTTGAAAGCACATCCTGCCCATGAGTGCGGCACCTGATCCCCCGCCGATCGAGGTCCACGCGGACGAAGACGTCGATCTCAGCCCGCTTCTGGCCCTGCCGCGGGCGGAATTGATCGCTCGTCTGGCCGCCATCTTTCCGGCCGCAGCAGGGAGTGCCGCCCTTTTGATCGCTGGGGCACCGGCCCTGCGCGGCGGCCGGGCCGCCGCCGTCGAACGGCTGGCGGCGGTCGATCCCGTGGCCTACGCCCGATCGCGCAACCACGTGGATGGCGCCGTGAGCCGGCTCTCACCCTGGATCCGGCATGGTGTGCTGTCCTTGGCGGAAGTCCGCGACGCCGCCCTGGCCCGCGTCGCCCGGCCCGAGGACGCGGAGAAGTTCGTGTCGGAACTCGGCTGGCGAGACTACTGGCGCCGAGTGCATGCCGCCCTCGGCGATCGGATTCTCGCCGACATCGAACCGGCGGCGCGGACCGCACGCCGCCCGCAGCCGCTCGCCGCCATGCCGGCCGACGTCCTCGAGGCCCGCACCGGCATGGCCTGCATCGATGCGTTCGTCCGCCGGTTGCACGACACCGGCTGGCTCCACAATCACGAGCGGATGTGGCTGGCTTCGTGGCTCGTGCACGTCCGCGGCGTCCACTGGCGGGCCGGCGCCGATTGGTTTCTTACGCACCTCCTCGACGGCGATCCCGCGAGCAACCATCTCTCCTGGCAGTGGGTGGCCGGCACCTTCTCCGCGAAGCCGTACCTCTTCAATCGGGAAAATCTCGAGACCTACACGTCCGGTCGCCACTGCCGCGACTGCCCGCTGCTCGGCCGCTGCGACGTCGAGGGCTCGTACGAGGCGCTCGACGCCCGTCTCTTCAGCCCCGGCACGCCGCCGCGACCGCCGCTCCGCATCCGGCCCGCGGCCCCATGGTCGTCTGCGGCGGCCACGAACGATCACCATCGGCCGCTGGTCTGGCTGACGCTCGACTCCGCCGCCGCGACGAGCCCGGCCGCGACGGCCTATCCCGACGCTCCGCGACTGTTCGTGATCGACCGGCAGTGGCTCGCGACCGAGCGGCCGTCGCTCGGTCGGCTCGCGTTCCTCTTCGAGTGCCTCGCCGACGTGCCGGGCGTCGAGATCCGCGTCGGCAACTCGGCAGCGATCGTGGCCGCCTGCGCGGCGGCGCGCGGCTGCGACGCCGTCGCGGTCGCCGACTCCTCCTGCCCGCATGTCCGCCACGCCGCGGCGGACATCTCCGCCACGCTGCCGGTGCACGTCATCGACTGCCCCCCCTTCTGCGATGCCTCACGGGTCGATGATCTGGGCCGCTTCTCCCGATACTGGCAGCGGGTCAGTCGGTCGGCCCTGCGGCCCACCGGTTCGTGAACCAGGCGGCGATCGCCGCGCCGAAGTCCTCCCATGGCGCGGACACGGGCGGTGCCGCGAGCCGCAGCACGCGGCCGTCGTCGGGATGCGGAAACTCGAGCGTGGCCGCGTGCAGGGCGAGCCGGCCGGCGGCGCCATCGCGCGGGCCATACAGCGGGTCGCCGCCGATCGGGCAGCCGAGCCATGCCAGATGCGCCCGCAACTGATGCGATCTGCCGGTGACGGGCTCCAGTTCCACGAGCGTCCGCAGGGCGTCACCCGCACGACGCATCGCGACGACCCACCACCGGGTCGTCGCCCGCCGGCCGAGGATCGGATCGACCCGCTTGGCCGGCGGCCGATCGGGATCGTCGGCCAGCGGCAGGTGGATCGCGCCGGCGGCCGCAGGCGGCCCGCCCGTCACGACGGCCAGATACCGCTTCGCCACCTGCCGCGACTCGAATGCCCTGCCGAGGGCAGCGCGGGCGGCCGCGGTGCGGGCGAGCACGAGCAGTCCGGACGTGTCGCGGTCGAGCCGGTGCACGGCTTCGAGCGGCCCCCACTCCGCCGCCATGACGGTGGCCACGGCGGGCGGATCGAGCGTCGAGCGCGCCGGTACGCTCGGCATCCCACTCGGCTTGTCGACGACCACGATGTGCTGGTCGGCGCACACGATCCGCACCGCAGCACCGGTGGTCACAGGAGTCCCAGCAGCACGTTCCACCGGCAGAGCAGGTCGGCCGGCGGCGCGTCGCCATCAGCCGCGACCGTGCCCACCGGAAACCCGGCCGCCTCCAGGCGGCGGCGGTCGGCGGCGATGCGTCGCGCGACGTCCCCCTCGCCCCCCGGCCCCATCAGCACCCAGCGCGACCGGCCCGGCTCGGCCGGTTCGAGTTTCGTCGCCCGCGGCAAGGCCGCGTCGATGGCCGCGACACCGGCGACGGCGACGCCGAGCCTGTCGGCCACGAACCAGGCGAAACCGCCGCCGGCCTCGCGGCCCGCGACGGCGATCCGCGCCGGGTCGATGGGCCGCTTGGCGTCGAGGGCCGCGAGGCTGCGGCGAATCGCGGGCAGGTCGTCGCTGCTCCAGAGCCGCGGATCAACCGAGCCCGGCAGGATCACGGCCACGTCCCAGGCCGCGGCCGCCGCCTTCCATGGCGCCGCCTCGGCCTCCGTCACCGGCCCGTGTGGCGGGCCAAAATACAGCAGCACTCCCACCGGCTCCTTGCGGCCCGCGTGCGGGATCACCGCCAGCGGCGGCCGTGGCTCCTCGGGAGAGGCGAGCTTCACGATGGCCGCATCGACCGGACCGCGGAGCGGATCTCGTGCGGCGGGCTGCCAGCCTTCGAGCACCGGCGGCACATCCGTCGCTGCGCCGGCGGTGGTCACCGACAGCGTCCGCGGCGTGCCATCCCGCATCACCTCCAGCCCGATGGCATCGCCCGGGGCGACACCCGCCAAAACTCCGGCCAGCCCGGCCGCCCCATCGATCGCCACGCGGCCCGCGCCCTCCACGTCACCGCCGAGCACGACGGCGCGAATGATCTCGCCTGCACCGAGGCCGGCCGTAGCCGCCGGGCCCGCGGGCAGAAGCCACTCGGCCGTCACCCCTTCGGCACCCGCCGGCGCCGCCGCGGGCAGAACGCCGATCACCGCGGCCCGCCACGGCGGCAAGGCATCGACCAGCCTCACCCGGGCCTCGATGCGCCGCGGATCGGCGGCGCCGCGCTCCACCACGACCGCGAGTTCTTCGCCGGCCCGGCGTGGCATGATCTGGTGTCGGGCCTCACCGATCCGCGTGATCGGGCGGTCGCCGATCCGCACGAACCGATCGCCGGGCCGCAGGCCGGCCACCGCCGCCGGAGAGCCCTGACGGCAGGAGGCGATCACCGGCTCCCCGTTGATCACGTCCCGCGACCGCCAGGTGATGCCGAGGACGCCCGCCGCCAGGTTTTCCCCGCGCTGCAACCGCGGCAGCACGGCGAGCATGTCTTCGAGCGGCACCGCGAAGCCGATGCCCGCATCGTAGAGCTCGGTGCCGAGATTCATGCCCGCCGTGTCGGCCGGCAGCGGCGCGAGGATGCCGATCACGCGGCCGGCAATGTCGATGAGCGGCCCGCCGTAGTTGGCGGGCGACACCGAGGCGTCGGTCTGCACCGCCCGCCCCCAGGCGCGATCGACGGCGGAGACGACACCCACCGCCACGCTCGGCGCCGCCTGGTCCCAGCCGCGGCCCACGGCGATCGCCCACTGGCCCGCCGCCAACTCGCGACGCGGCGCCGGCTCGAGGGCCGGCAGATCGGCGATGGCTTGCGTCTGGAGCAGCACGAGGCCGCGCGACTCGTCGCGGCCCGCAACCCGGGCCGCCTGCCGGCCGCCATCGGCGCGCACGACCACGGCCTCCGCCACATCGCCCGGCACGGCGAAGGCCGTGGTCAGAATCCAGGCCGCGTCCGCTGCGGAGGCGACGACGAGCCCGGTCGATGGGCCGGAGCCAACCGCCGCCTCGCCCGCGGCCGCACCGGCGGCCGACGCCGTCGGCTCGATCCGCACCACGGCGGCGGCGACCCGGGCCACGGCGGTGCGAAACGCCGCCTCCTCGGCGAGCGTCGGCTCGCCCGGATCGGCCGCGCACACCGACCGCGCAATGACACACAAGGCGATGACGAGCGCCGCTCCCGCTTCATGCCACAGACAAGTCCCACGCCCCGCTCCCTTCATCGCGTCTCCTTGTCCTGCGGTCGCGGGCCGACGTCGACCTCGACGACGGCGCCGTCGCGGACGACCGCGAGTCGCACCGGATCGCCGGCCGCCAGTTCTCCGAGCGCACGTTCGACCGCGGCCCGCGACGCGACGGCGCGGCCATTGACGGCGATCACCAGGTCATCGCGGACGAGCCCGGCCCGCGCGGCGGGCGAATCGCCCACCAGCGACTCGACGTAGGGGGGCGTGCTGTCGAGCAGGTCGGGCACGAGCACGATGCCCAGCCGCCGCGGGTCGAACGGCCGCGGCTCGACGGCCGCCGGACGAGCGACCGTGCCCGCCTCGATCTCGGCGCATCCCCGCGCGAGCTCATCGGTCGGTAGAGCATAGTTGAGCCAGATCCCACTGGCCGTCGAGCGCAGCTCCTTGCCGAGCATCCCCAGCAGCCGGCCCCGGGCGTCCACCAGCGCGCCGCCGGCAGAGCCCGGGTTGTTGGTCGTGCAGTCGAGCACGTACACGGCGCCGCGGTACGGCGCGTCGACCGCCCCGCGGCGGGCCGCGAGCGGCACCACGGCCGAGACGACGCCTCGCTGGGCGCTGACCCGCTCGTCCCCCACGGCCACGCCGAACAGGTTCGAGAGCGCCAGCACCCGGGTGCCGGGCGCGGCCCGCTCCCCGGCGGCCGGCGCGAAGGCGGGCAGGCCCTCGGCGTCGATGGCGAGCAGCGCGAGCTCCCGCCGCGGGTCGACGCCCACGAGCCGCGCGCGAAACCGGCGGCCGTCGTCGAGCACGCAGTCGATCTCGTCGGAGTCGAGCACCGTGCTCGCCGCGGTGGCAATCTTGCCGTCGGGCGCGACGAGGATCCCCGACTGATAGCCCTCGAGCCCCCGCAGTCCGCCGGCGCCGTAGATCTTCACCACCTTGCGGGCGGCGGCGGCGATCACTTCCTGCGGCGTATCCCCCGCGGCCGCGGCCGGGAGTCCGAAGCCGGAGAGCAGCGTCACGACGAGCAGGCGACGGAATGCGGTCGTCACGGCCGTTCTCCCCCGGCTTCCGCCGCCACGCGCAACGTCGCGAACGGCACGGTGCCGCGCCGCACGTCGATCACCGCCGGCAGGCCGTCCACATCACCCGCGAACCGCACCTCGCACGGATCGGCATCGGGCGCGGTCCACAAATCGATGCCCACGACCCGGCCGGCGCCGTCCACGAACAACCGCGCCTCGACACCGGCGACCGCCGACTCGAGCACGTCCACGAGCGGCGGCAGCGCCAACGCCCCGACCGCGGCCGGATCGGCCGGCGCCGTTCCCCAGTACGTCGTGCGGCCCGTCGCCGCCGGCCCCGCGCGGACGAGCCGCCGCCAGACGACCAACGCCGCGAGCAGCCCGCCGCTCCCCGGCGGCTCCGGCCGCACGTCGAGATCGGCCCGTGGGTCGATCGTCGACCGTCCAGTCGGCAGGTCGATCGTGGCCGCGTCGTCGGCGAGCTCGATGCGAAAGTCTCCCCCTGTAGCGAGCGTGCCCGCCAGCACCCAACGGTCGGCCCTGGCGGTCAGGCCGGCCGCCAGGGCCTTCGCCACGCGGTCCCGCTCGACGACGTTGAAGTGGTGGTTGGCAAACCCGGGGCGGGGATCGACGAGGCCGCGGACCGCGGCCGGTAGGCCGGCGGGTTGTCCGGCGGCGGGCGGCGGCTTCTGGGGCGGTCGCCCCTCCGGCCCGCCGTCACGATCCGGCTCATTTCCCGGCTCCTGCGCGTCGCCCGCCAGGATCGCGGCCAGTTCGGCCGGTGTGTGCACCGCCGCAAGCCGCACCAGCGCCTCGTGCCGGCGGCCGCCGCGACGGTAGACGAGCGGCACCTGCCAGCCGGCCGGCAGCGTGCCGAGCACGTTCTTGAAGGCGTTCACGGTGCGCACCGGCCGCCCCGCGAGCGACACGATCTCGTCGTCATGCCGCAGGCCGCGCCGCCAGGCGTCGGAGGCATCGAGGATGTCGGAGACCACCACCCGGCCGTCGGCGCTCGTCGCCACGACCGCGCCGAGCGTCGCATGGTCCGCGATCCGGCCAGCCCGCAGCAGGCCCATGAAGTTCCGCAGCTGGTTGGCCGAGATCGCATAGCCCACGCCCACGTTCACCCGGCCGCGCTTTTCGAACGAGGCCCGCCCGTTGACGCCGATCAGCCGGCCGGCCGCATCGAACAGGCCGCCGCCAGAGTTGCCGGGATTGATGGCGGCATCCACCTGGAGGCAGTCGGCGTATTCGAGGATCGTGCCGGCGGGGAACTGATAGCGATGCACCCCGGACACGATGCCCACGCTGATCGACGGCCGCAGGTCGGTGGCCAGAAGGAACGGATTGCCGGCCGCGAAGCAGAAGTCGCCCGGCTCGACGAGATCGCTGTCGGCCAGCGTCACGAACGGAAAGTCGTCGCGGCCGAGGAGCTTGACGAGGGCGACGTCCCCCGTGGGATCGAGGCCCACCAGCACCGCGTCGTAGAGCCGTCCATCGTCGAGCCCGCACTTCATCACCAGACCTGCGGGCTGCGTGACGTGGAAGTTGGAGAGTGCGTAGCCGTCGGGACTGACCAGCACGCCCGAGCCGCCGCCGGCGGCGCCCGCGAAGATCGAAACCGCCGCGGCCGAGGCCCGCCGGATCGTCTCGACCCGGCGCCGCTCGGCCGCGAGCACCTCCGCATCGCCGGCCGCCCACGCGGACATGGCCCAGCCGGCACAGACCAGCGCCGCGCCGAAGGCGATCCACGGTCGCGGCGACAGGGATGGGACGGGCATCACTTCTCGAACACCGGATCGGTGAACCGCAGCGGGCAGCCCATGCCGCCCCCAGCGGGAAACTCGACGTTGATCGCCAGACGGCGGCCGCCGGAGACGTCGACATCGACGGGACTCGCCGTGGCGTCGTCGATGCGGCGGCGAAACATCTCGCGGTCGTCGAGCAGCACCGTGACCACGACGCCGGCGGGCAGTTTTCCCGGCGCGGCGGCCACGGCCGTGCGAAAGCGGCGGGCATCGGCCGGCACCCGCCACACGACGTGGCTCCGCGGACGGAGCACGAGCGCGGCGGGCTCCGGACCCACGAACCGCGGGGCGAAGTACGCGCCGAGCCCCTCCATGCGGCCCAGGGTGCCGAAGAACGGCTCCGTCTCCGACCGCTCCGCAGCGAGCTTCTCCAGCCGCACCGTCCGCCCCGCGGCGT
>Ga0315904_10010116_pt1 | contig 12237 bp, 12 predicted proteins | sample LakEriMetagenome_6_FD_203529 | JGI IMG/M metagenome (GOLD analysis project Ga0315904, IMG submission 203529) | Freshwater fungal communities from buoy surface, Lake Erie, Ohio, United States - Buoy 12 MA120 | ecosystem: Environmental > Aquatic > Freshwater > Lake | place: USA: Lake Erie, Ohio...
ATGCCTATTAGAGATTGGGGAACTATTTTAAATAGTTTCTTACTTATATTTGGCGATAGAATAAGGTTAGTTCAATGATAACCGAAAATCATATTTTAGTGTTTACACACTTTTCGGGATAGTGTCTCATATCGAAAAAAAATTTGAGAAAAATATTCTCCATTTTCTTTAACAACTGAAACGTCAAACACCGAACCTGGCAAAGTTGCATGTGCAACTTCTAAATTATGTTCTGGCTTAGAAGAGTAATCCCATTCTGATAGAAATACATTCCTGTGATAGTCAATAATATCATGTTTCTCAAAACGCTCAACTTTATTAAAATTGAACCAAGTTACCATTCCTCTACCAATCGAAGGCATCCAGATCATTTCTGATGGAAACTCGTCTTCATTTTCGTTGTATGCAAATTCGTCAATCTGAACTTCATTTCCTCCATACCTACATTTGAATATTTTCGTTTTTTTGAAGCGAATATGAAACTCTCCTCCATTTCCAATTTCTTTTACTGTTGTTTCCATTTCTTTAAAAATCAAGAATATATTCAATCGAAGACTTATTGTTTGTTTATCCTCTTAAATATAGGACTTTTGATAACGTTTGATACAAAAATAAATAAAAATAATAATAAATTTGCATGAAAGAATGCCCTTTTTAGGTTCTTATTTCCCAATGTTATTATTTATCAATTTCAGTTCTTTCCTTGATGTACTGGTAATCTACCCTTACTTTAAATCCTATTCTTTCATTCTTAAAAGGTATCGTTTCAACATTTCAAGTTTTATATAAAGCTCAGATTTTTGAGTGGGAGTAACCCAACCCATCTATTAATAAATGCTTAGTTGGTAAAATATTATAACTTTCTTTTTTTGACATGAACAATTAGAATCCATTTTCAGAATCAGAATATTTATTGTAAAAAAATTCAAATGAAAGAATACGTAAAATTTTGGAAAGCTGAAAAATCCTGATTTCACTATCACTTAATGGAATGTAACCCCTGTAAATTTATGGGAATATTTTAATGAACCTAAAATCTGACATCTAAAGAGATAAAATTTGTAAATAATTTTGTCAATTCCTGCGGACTTGATTTAAATGGAGAAGATCTGTTGGAAATCACAATGAGACCACATGATTTAATTTTTTTGTAGATCATATTCTAAGGTATCATCAATTACAGAAAATTCAAGACCTAAAATTCAAAATTCAGAGAAAATGAATTTTTTTTTAATTTCCAGGTTTTTATTTTGACGTGTTAAAATGATTTGACAAATTTAAGGAAGTTCATTGCCACACTATTTTCAAAAAAAATCTCCCCTCCCTCAATCCCAACCCACGAAATAGTCAAATAGACAAATAGTCAATAATCCCTTAGGCAACGAACTGAAAACCCATCTCCCATATCGTGGCCGTCGTTCCTGAGCTCATAGCCACCGTTGGTGTCCAGGTGAAGGTAGATAACATTGAAATCATAGTACACCGAAGAACTCCACCAAAGACCAACCAAACCCAGGGAATAGAATTCACCAAGATAGTCACGGAAGCCGCCCGGAAGGCCATTAAAAGAAACCTCATTCTTACCATCCCAATCATCTTCTGATTTTAAAATTTCAAACGCTCTTGGTCCAAGATAATCTAATAATGAACTCCATTCGTATCCGTCTGGAATATTATACCCTTCTGGTGCCAATCCTCTTGAATCATTGACAGCATACCTATTATAAAGTTTTCCGTACTTTTTTCCATTTTTAGGGTCATTGTCGTAATAACACCAAGCTGGCTGACCATTTTCTCCGGCCTTTTTCCATTCTTTATTTGACTTAACATGTGGGATTAAATCACCATTCCGGAACCGATCTACATCAAGATTTCTGGTTATCCATTCCTGATTTCCTATTCTTACACTCTCATATTGTGGTTTTATCTCGCTCAATATTTTTTGTGTAATGGATAATAGTTTCTCTGTTTTGGCAAGATTTGAACTTCCTTTAGATATTAAAGATTTTCCTTTTTCATTATCCATTTCACTTCTTTTTTTTCAGGTTAAGAGTATTTCTCAATGATGAAAGATGGTCTTTTAATTGTTGTCGAAGATTCTTGAAATATTGGTTAAAATCCTCAATTTGAATGATTTCTATGTATTTTTCACTTTCTCTAAGGTTATTCAAATCCACCTTTAACTTGGTTATTTTGTTCCTTAAGAATTCCTTTTTACTTGCCAATTTAATTTTGTCATTGGATTCTTTTTTCTTGAAATTCATAAAGGAATTATTATCCAACATATCCATTATTCTTCTCACCTCATTTATATCTTGTTTGTCATACGCCTCATCCAAAGATTTATAAATCTCTGTTACCATATCAATTACCTCCTGACCCTCATTTTGAAATAAATCAGGATGACATTTGAATACACCCTTTCTATACATTTTCTTTAATTCCACTTTCTCCTCTTCTGTAAGTTCAAACTTTACCTTCTTTTCCTCCTCATCCACTTGTTGTCTATATTCCTCCTCTTCCTGTTTAGCCTTTTCATATTCAACTTCATCATCTTCAACAAGTAAAGATTTTATATACAGAATTTCCAAAACCACATCTCCTAATTCTCTGGTATATTGGTGAATAAAATCTGCTAACAACTTTTCAATACTCATTTTCTCCCCTTCCAAAGCTGCCAGTTCATTCTCTAAAATCTTGAGTTCAATCTTTATTCCTTCAAGTTCATAATCAATCCATGTAACCATACTTTGGGATAGGGTTATGAATGTCTCAATCTTTTTTATAGCTGACCCAAAATTTTGTTGTTTGATCTCATGGATAATCTCTGATATTTTATCGTCAAAGTCAAAAGGGATTATTTTTCTAATTTCACCATCCAAATCTTCCATCTCCTCAAGAATGATATAATTCTTGATAATCTCCAATCTTTTCAGAATCTTAGAAAGAGGTAATTTCTTTTCATCGGTCAATAACTCACCAATGATTCTATTGATTTCTTTTTTAAATTGGGTGGCCAGTTCCCCATCACCAGTAGTGATAACCACATTTTCAAAGTTGGTTTCTGCCTTGTAACTCCAATTATACGAACCTGTAATTACCACATAATCATCTATGATGCAGAACTTGTTGTGCATAAATGACTTATCACCACCAATCCAAAAAAACTTTGATTCACCCTTTTGTATGTCATTATAATTAATACTTGAATTCCTATTAATTTCATTATCACTAATGACCAATATGATCTTAACCCCTTCTTGAGACTTTTTCACAAGGGAATTAAATAGATTTTTATTGGTAAACCATGCTACAGCCAGATAAATATCCTTTTGGGATTTATTTATTTCCTCTTCAATACGTTCAGCAATGTTCTCAAAAATACCTTCAGATGTCATACTTTAAATCTTTTTAAATCCTCTATATTGAAAAAAATTCTCCCCTCCCTCAATCCCAACCCACCAAATAGTCGTCCCTGAGGCAACGAACAGAGGCGCCACACGACTTAGCGGTGAGATGGCTGAATCTGTAAACAGTGGCAACGCTTTTGGACAGGTTGTGGGACCAGGCGAAGTAGTTGTTTGCGCTCTCAACAGCACTCCAGAAGCAAGCGGAGCCTCTAATATTGTAGAAATTACCACTCTTTTCTCGAAAACCACTTGGGAGAACATTGAATCCTGACGAATTGTCACCATTCCCATTTTTAATTTCTCCGTAATCATCCATCCAATCATCCCGACCATTATATGATTTCATTTTATATCCAGCAATATCTTTACCCAAAAAATCCTCAAGAATATTCCATTCCACATTTGAAGGTATGTGCCAACCTGCAGGTGACAGTCACCTTGAATCATTGACAGCAAACCAATTATAGAGTTTACCATACTTCTCCCCATATTCAGGATCATTGTCATAGTAACACCATGCAGGTTGACCATTTAGTCCAGCCTTTTTCCAATCCTCTGCCGATTCAACATGCGGAATTAAATCACCATTCCGGAATCGATCCACATCAAGATTTCTGGTCATCCATTCCTGATTTCCAATCTTAACACTCTCGTATTGTGGTTTAATTTCACTCAATATCTTTTGAGTGATGGATAATAGTTTCTCTGTCTTGGCAAGATTTGAACTACCTGTAGATATTAAAGATTTATTTTCCGAGTTTTCCATAGGTTTTGAATTAGAGAGGCAATTTGATTTGAATGAAAAATGACCTTTCTTTATTTTGTGGTTAATTTGATTTCAGTTGAAGTTACTGAAATATTTCAGGAAGTACCTTTGCCATACTATCTTAAACTAACTTAATTTATCTTGAGATTATTTAAGTTTGAGACCAGGTGGTATATAAGGTTTTATAGTCCCATTCTTAACAGCTTGAACCCAATTTGAGTCACTCGAATCTTTTAAACAACGCACAGAGGCTCCGAACGACTTGCTTTCGTTGGAACTGTTCAAATAATCACTATTGTACCTCAGCTGCCGATAATGTGCGGAGGTATTGAAAAGCTTAGTAGAACTCCAAAAGAAAGCATGAACATTAACTTTAAAAAACCTACCACCATTGCTACAATACCCACTAGGAAGAGCATTAAATTTAGATGAGTTGCACCCATTCCCATCTTGAATTTCTCCGTATTCATTCTCAAAAGCTTCCCAACCATCATGCGATTTCATTTCAGTTCCCGCAAAATTTTCACCCAAGAATTTCTCCAGAATAGCCCATTCCTCAACTGTGGGAACGTGCCAACCTCCAGGTGCCAATCCCCTCGGATCATTTACAGCATGCCAATTATAAAGTTTTCCATACTTCTTTCCATTATCAGGATTGTTGTCATAATAACACGACGCCGGTTCACCATTTTCTCCAGCCTTTTCCCATTCCTCATATAACTCAACAAGTGGAATCAAATCACCATTTCTAAATCGATCGACATCAAGATTTCTGGTCATCCATTCCTGATTTCCAATCCTTACACTCTCATATTTAGGTTTAATTTCACTTAATATTTTTTGAGTGATGGATAATAGTTTCTCTGTCTTGGCGAGATTTGAACTACCTGTAGATATTAAAGATTTATTTTCTGAGTTTTCCATTGATATAAATTAGGGTGGCAACCGGGTTTAAATAAAAAAATGATCTGACTTAAATTTTGAAAAGACATTAAATAGTTAAAAATGATTTGACAAATTTCAGGAAGTTGTATTGCCGCACTATTTTCATTTTTTTCCTTTCAATCTATACCTTAAAAATTCAAAATTTAATACATCGGATGGAAGCACCTGCTGATTTAACTTTGAAAAGGTCGCTCCTAGTCATAAATTCTCTGTCGTTAAAAACTTTACAAAGCCATGCGCAGTTAACAACACTTACGGAAGAACTCCAAAAAAATGCGCTGTTTTTAATTCCATTGAAACTTCCATTGCCTCTTCGATAACCACTAGGAAGAGCTTTAAATCTTGATGAATTGTCCCCATTCCCATTCTGTAATTCTCCGTCTTCCCATTCTAGCCATTCTACCCATTCTTCCCAACCCTCAACTGATTTCATTTTATGGCCTGCAAAATCTTTACCCAAAAAATCCTCAAGAATAGGCCATTCGTCGGAAGTAGGAACGTGCCAACCTTCTGGTGCCAACCCCCTTGGATCATTAACTGCACACCAATTATAAAGTTTTCCGTACTTTTTTCCATTTTCAGGGTCATTATCATAATAACACCACGCCGGTTGACCCTTTCTTCTAGTCTCCTCCCATTCCACATCCAATTTAACATGTGGAATTAAGTCTCCATTCCTAAATCGATCCACATCAAGATTTCTGGTCATCCATTCCTGATTTCCTATTTTAATACTTTCATATTTTGGTTTGATTTCACTCAATATCTTCTTGGTAATTGATAATAGTTTCTCTGTCTTGGCGAGATTGGAACCACCTGTAGATATTAAAGATTTATTTTCTAAGTTTTCCATTGGTTTTAGTTAGGGTGGCAATCGGATTTAAATAAAAAAATTACCTGAACTTATTTTTTGACTAAACTTATAGAGGTTGAAGTTACTGAAAAGTTCAATGAAGTTCATTTGCATGCACTATTATTCATAAAATTGCTCCTTCTCTAAAACTAAGTATCCGTCCGTCCAAGTACATATTAATTGTTTAAAATGGCCTTTTTTGCTTTAAGGAAACAGATGCGACAAGTTTATACAGAAAGTCAGAAATAGAAATTTGTCCAGGCTTATGAAGAATTCTTTTTAATGTTGCAGGGTTATTGTAAGTAAATCAATAAATCTCCTTCCCTTTTTTACCACGCGAGAAGGTTATTGGTAAAGGAATAATCACTGAGTAAGAAGGTTTCTTCTTCTCTTTTTCATCAAATTTTCAAGACAACGGGGGTCTGGATTTTCACTCATGCTTCCCAATGAGATAATGATTGGTCTGTAAGGACTTAATAAACATACGGTAAGCAAGTGGTGCTAACCTACTTTATATTCAATAATTATTAGGTCATAGTAGCTGCAAGACGACTGAAATATACACTCATGTTAGTACCAAGAGCATCCAGCAGATTAAAAGTCCATTTGATGATTTGTAAATTATTTTGTATATTGGATATGAAATAAAACAATCCTTCGCTAATACATACCAAAATGTGTGGCTAGACGAAAGGTTGTTTCGGGTATAAACGAGTTGTAAGCAAGCCTAAAGAACGACCGTACTCCGAAAAAACAGACATCTAAAAAACGAACTTTGACATCTCAAAAACAACTAGCGAACAGACTTTGGCGACACACAATTCGACCCGAATGTTTTAAAAATTTATCCCACCGCACATTTTAAAAAATAATTTTAGCCACTCACATTGGCACATTTGCAAAACCTCACAAGCCGACCCATAATCCAGGTTTTGCAAAAGAGGCAAATTCCCACCGCTCGAAAAAAAAAGAATGAAAAACTAATTCACTTTCAAAAAAGTGTTTTATATTTGTCAAATATTGACAAGTCTAAATTAACAAGTCGAATGAAAACCAGTTTTGGAGAATATATCAGAAAATTAAGGACAGAGAACGGAATGACTTTGACACAGTTAGCCGCTCAACTGGAATTGGACTCAGCTAATTTGAGCAAGATTGAGAATGGAAAGAGAGAGTTTGACGAAAAACGACTTGAAAAACTTGCAACAGTTTTCAGTCTAAAACTTGACGACATCAAAACAGAATTTTTCAGCGACCTTTTCGCAAAAAAGATTTATGAAAATAATTGCTCACTAGAAACTCTGATGGTAGCAGAGGAAAAAGTAAACTACCTAAAAAGCAAGAATGTAAAACAAGGAGAAATAAAGTTTAACACGAATGAGTAAAGTAAGACCGACAGTTATAGATTTATTTTGCGGTTGCGGAGGACTTTCGTATGGCTTTATTGAGGCTGGTTATGATGTTGTTCTTGGAATTGACCATTGGCAAGATGCCATAAAAACCTTTGAACACAATCACAAAGGTTCCTTAGGTTTGGTTGCTGACTTATTTAACGAAACACCAAAAGAAATAAGCAAAAAGACAGGAATAAAAAAAGCTGATATAATTATTGGAGGTCCGCCTTGTCAAGGGTTTTCTATTGCAGGAAAAAGAATTGTGGATGACGAAAGAAACAAGCTTTATAAATCATTTGTGAGTTTCGTTGAGTTTTACAAACCTCAAGTTTTCCTAATGGAAAACGTGCCAAACATTGTTTCAATGGGCAAAGGTGTTGTTAAAGACAACATCATTGAAGATTTTCAAAAATTGGGCTACAATGTCGTTTACAAAGTACTTTTAGCATCTGAATTTGGCGTTCCCCAAAACAGACGGAGAGCTTTTTTCATAGGAACAAAAGGAAAAGAAAACTTCAAATTCCCTGAAATTAAAAACCCTGAATTTGTTTCATCAAGTGAAGCAATTTCTGATTTACCTGAAAAATCAATATCAGACGGAGCAAAATATCCGCTAAAAGCAAAATCTGAATATCAAGAAAAAATTCGTGAAGGCTCAAAAGGTTTGTTTAATCACGAAATCACAAATCATAACGACCAAACAATTGAAATTATTTCTATGGTTCCAGATGGTGGGAATTATAAAAACTTACCCGAACATCTTCACAAAACTAGAAACGTAAATATTGCTTGGACAAGGCTAAACAGCAAAAAGCCAAGTTTTACAATAGACACAGGTCACCGACATCATTTTCATTACAAATTTAATCGTGTTCCGACAGTTCGAGAAAGTGCAAGGATTCAATCGTTTCCTGACATTTTCATTTTTTTAGGGAGCAAAACAAGTCAATATAAACAAGTTGGTAATGCTGTTCCTCCCCTATTGGCGAAGGTATTGGCTAAATCATTGAAAAAATATTTATGAGTAAACAACAGAAATATAAAATTCCTGACGAATACTTTTTTCGTTTGCATCACGTAAGACCACGTTTCAAAAATGATGTGGAAGAAGTTTTACTTTATGTGGCAACCTCTATTTCTGAAATGGAAGTATTGCCCGAAAGAGAATTTAATGCGGTTTTAAACAATGTGCTTTTTGGTTTTAAGAAAAATGCTTCTTCAACTCAAAAAACCATAGATAATTGGAGAACTGAAATTTCAGCCCTTTTTGCTTTTATTCAGGAAGAAGATAAACATCTTCAACCAAGCAAAATGGCAATCAGACTGGCAAACAATCAATATTTGGACGAGTTCTTTAATTACTTCCTTTACTCATTCCAATATCCAGGCGGACACATTAAATCCCACAACATTATTAAGCAAATTGAAGCAGGTGTAAAATTTAAACCTTGCAATTTTATTTTGCAGTTATTAATTGAAGGTGAAAAACTCACAGGAAAGCCATTTAGCATTACCGCAGAGGAATTAACTCAATGTGCTTACTTTGATTTGAGAGTTACACGAGACGGAAAACATCCAAAAGATGTTGCTAAAATGATTCTCAAACACAGAGCTGATAAAATTGAATATGACCACCATTACGACCAATTAATAAACGAAAAAACGGGAGCATATCCTTCAAATGGTGATGTTTGCAGATATGCAGGTGATATTTTGGATTATATGGTTTTAGCAAACCTTCTGCAACACAAAGGAACTGGTTATTACTATTACCTAAATACCGAAAATAAAGAAGCGATTGATTATCATTTGAGAAATGCCGTTTGGTTTAACCAATACGACAGATTTTATACACAACAAGAAATTTCAAATTCTGAAATTTCAGCAGTTGAAGAAACTTGGTTTTCTTTTGTTAATCAGTTTGATGGTATAGAAGCCTTTGCTCCGCACCTTGACCAAGCAGAGCAAGAGAATATTTCAGCTTTAATTCAAGAATACTATTCTCGAATGACTGGCGATAGAAAAGTGCCTACAAAAATCATTGGAGATTATGGAGAAAGTTTGATTTTGGCTCACGAATATTTGAGAACAAAAGAAAAATCAAACAGACAACATTTGATAAATAAAATCCCTACTCCACTTGGGGTTGGTTACGATATTCAAAGCGTTGAATTAGAAAAGAAGAAACGCTATATCGAAGTAAAAACAACTAAGTCAAGAAAAGCTATTAACAACAATCGCTTTAAACTTACACCAAACGAATGGGACACAGCCGAAACAATGGGTGATAATTATTTCATTTATTACTTGGTAGTAAATGACGACACCAAAAACATATTTATGATTCAAAACCCTGTTAAACAATATGAACTAGGGAATTTGAAAGTTGATAAAAATTTAGTTGTTGAATTTTCTAAAACATCAGGACAATGGGAAAATCTATTAGAAATAAGAAACTAAAAGTAACTTCATTATTCTGCGGATGCGGAGGAATGGATTTAGGAATTCAAGGAGACTTTAATTTCCTTGGAAAACACTTTGCTGAATTGCCGTATGAGGTTGTATATGCAGCCGATAATGACAGTTATGCAACTGCTATCTACAACAACAATTTTGAGCATAAATGCGAAACTAAAGATGTTAGAGATATTGAACCGAGTAAAATTCCCGACCACGATATTTTGCTTGGTGGCTTTCCTTGTCAATCATTTTCAATAAGTGCTCAAAATCCGCCAAGGCTTGGCTACAAAGACGAAAGAGGGAAATTATTTTTTGAAATGGTTAATGTGCTGAAAGTAAAAAAACCTCGTTTTTTCATTGGAGAAAATGTGAAAGGACTTTTATCAGCAAACAAAGGACAAGCATTTCCAATGATTGTAAAAGAATTTGAGAAAGCAGGATATCATATTCATCACAAACTTTTAAATGCTTCTGAATTTGGCGTACCACAAAAAAGAGAAAGAGTATTTATTGTTGGTTTCAGAGAATTTGATGATTATTTCAATTTTCGATTTCCGCAACCCAACACACTTAATGGCTCAAAGGTTAAACTAAAACAAGTGATTGACACCAATGCAGACCTTGACGATAAATGGTTTTTCAGTCAAAGAGCAGTTGACGGAATGCTTCGAGTTCGTGAAAAAATGAACAAAGGGAGAGTACAAGATTTGGAGCAACCTTGTAATACAATCAGTTCACATTTAGCAAAAGTTAGTTTAAACGGAACTGACCCTGTTTTGATGGTTGACGGAAAATACAGAAGATTTACTCCGAGAGAAGCGGCAAATATTCAATCCTTCCCTGAATCATTCAAATTAGAAGTAGTTTCAGAAAACAGACAATATCGAGCAATTGGAAATGCAGTTCCTCCAGTTTTAATGTGGCACGTTGCAAATGCTTTGGTGAAATGTTGTTCGGTTGAACAACCTAAAGAAGTGAAGGATAAAAAAGAAGAACTTATAAAATAAGAGATATAAGACAATAAGTGAAGTTTATTGTATGAGCGTATAAAATAGAGACTAATAATGAGAATTAGATTACAAACTGTAAGGATAAAAGGTTTTCGAGGCTTCAGGAATATTGAAGTTGATTTTGAAAACACAACTGTTTTGGTTGGCACAAACAATGCCGGCAAAACTACACTATTAAAAGCCGTACAGCTATCATTAACCAATTCTCATTTTATATCAAATGATGATTTTTTCTATTGTGATGAACATATTGATGATGCAATAATTGTAGATGTTTTATTTGTACCACTTGATGAAGATGGCAATATAACAAATGAATTCAATGAGGTTTGGAATGATGTCTTTAAAGCTGAAAGAATTGGTATTTCAGCAGACGGTAAGCAAATAATGGCTTTTAGAACTATCATAAAAGAAAATAATAAATCTTTCAGAAAACAACAGTTTTACATTGACCAATGGGAAGAGTTTGTGAAAGAAGAAATTAATTGGTATGATAATGAATATGATAAAGAACTAAGCTTTTATTTTGATGAAATACCTTTTTTCTATTTAGAAGCAAATAGGGATATTTTAGAAGACATAAAATCTAAGTCATCTTATTTAGGGCGGATTTTATCGTCTTTAGAATTTTCATTGGAAAACAAACGAAAAATTGAAGCACTAATTTCAGAGCTGAACTCAACAACAATTGGAAGTTCGGATATATTGACTGTGTAATCCGGTGAAATTGACCACCCAATCCGGTTTAAATTGACCAGGGTAAAGAATGGTTTTTAAAGGTAATTATTTGTTTTATTATTTTATTAATCTTGTTTAAAACAGTCTGCACTTTTTTGGCGCGATTAGCTTTTGGGTAGCCCACGTAGGGAGCCCGTAGGGCGACCGAAGTGGGCTACCCAAAAGCTTGGGTTTTTGCGCCTCGCTCCCTCATAGATGGCCCTTTTAATTCTATTTTGTGTGCATTGTATATTAATCTGTCCATGATTGCATCGGCAAGCGTTGGGTCACCAATATATTCATACCATTTATCTATGGGGAGCTGGCTGGCTATTATCGTTGATTTCTTTTTGTAACGGTCTTCCAGTATTTGTAACAGGGCCAGCCTGGTATCCGATTTTAGAGGCTGTAGCCCAAAATCATCCAGGATCAATAATGCATTTCTTTCTAATCTACTCAGTTGTTTGACGTACGTTCCGTCTATTTTTGATATAGCTATCTGTTCTACAAATTTATTCATATTCAGATATAGCGTTTTATGTCCTAAACTGCATGCCTGGTGTGCAATGGCGCATGCAAGATAACTCTTACCACAGCCAGTAGATCCACTTATCAATATGTTCTCTCCTCGTTTTATAAAGTTACAGTCTGCCAAGTGTGATATTATTTCTTTACTCAGATT
>Ga0315904_10010117_pt1 | contig 12236 bp, 7 predicted proteins | sample LakEriMetagenome_6_FD_203529 | JGI IMG/M metagenome (GOLD analysis project Ga0315904, IMG submission 203529) | Freshwater fungal communities from buoy surface, Lake Erie, Ohio, United States - Buoy 12 MA120 | ecosystem: Environmental > Aquatic > Freshwater > Lake | place: USA: Lake Erie, Ohio...
AACTTCGCGCCGCAGCCGTTCCGGTGAGCGGTACTTTTTTTCAAGCAACTCAACCTGTCAGTATCGCAGCGTCTGTTCCTGTTACAGGTCCGTTGACTGACGCTCAACTTCGCGCAAGTGCTGTCCCGGTGAGTGGCACGTTCTTTCAGGCAACACAGCCAGTTTCCGCAGCATCGTTGCCGCTGCCTTCCGGCGCATCAACAGAAACCACTCTGGCAGCAGTCGAGGTGAATACGTCGACCATTGCGTCATCTACCTTTACCATTGACTCCAAAACACCCGCTCTTGTTTCCGGCCGTGTTCCGGTCGATGGCTCTGGCGTCACCCAGCCGGTGAGTGGCACGTTCTGGCAGGCAACTCAACCCGTCTCCGCTGCTTCCCTTCCGCTGCCGTCTGGAGCAGCCACCGAAACCACTCTGGCAGCCGTCGAGGTAGACACCTCGGCCATTGCGACATCGACCTCCGGCATCAACGGCAAACTCGCCACGCTATCGACTCGCGTTCTCGACAACGAGGCTTCCGGCGCACCCGTCCGCGCAATCGGTCAGGAAATCTGGAACGTGTCGTTTTCCGAGGTTGGAGCGTCGGTCATTTCCAACCAATTTCAGACACCGACAATCGGAACAGGCGTCTCATACAACCAAGCATCCGGCGCACTCAACATTGTTGCAGGAACCACTGCTAGAGCCGAGTTCTTTACCCGCAGCGTCCAAAATTGGCGCGGCGCAATGCGCCTCAAGTTCTCGATTGTTGCGTCACAACGTATCGCCAACAACAACTTGGCCGTCATGCTGGCCGATCTGATTGGCGAAGGTCTGACCGTCACAATCAACTCGGCTACAAGCATCACTGTTGCCCAATCGGGTCATGCTTTCGCTTCAACCAGCGTCGGCCAGTTCGTTCAAGTCGGCAATATCGTCGGTGCCGCTGGTGTTCCCGGTCGTTACGCTATTGCATCGGTCGTTGCTGGTACTTCGTACACACTCACCGTGGCTGGCTGGCCTGCATCCGGTAGCTGCACAGCGACGGTCTTCGGGCATTCGTATGTCCGCAATCTTGTCACCGGTACGACGGCCACAAACATCAACGTCGATGCACAGCGTCGCGGTTGGGCTACTGGCGACACCGCCGCAACGATCAACACAACGGCGTCTCCCGGTACGATTATCACTTGCGAGTTGACCGGACGCGAAGTGTTTTGGGCGGATCAGCTTCGAGCGACAACGACGACGCCTACTGTTAGTCTTCGAGCCAACCGCCTCGAAAACATTCCAGACGACAATCTGGATCTGTACCTGTTCGTCTGGTCGTTCAACGGCACGACCGCACCAGCCACATCAACGACATGGACAATTTCGTTTTGCACGGTTGAGAAGTTCGCCAATATGCCCGTCTATATTCAGGGCAATCGGGCGCAGGGCGCGATGAATCCGCTGCCGGTGACACAATCGGGAACGGTAACCGTAAGCGGTACTGTTACTGCCAACATCGGCACAGGCTCAATTGCGGCAGGAACAAACGTCATTGGTGACGTAGGCCAACAATATCGAGGCAACGCCACAGGTGCCGCCTCGGGAGCGCATTTGGTGAGCGCAGCAACAACCAACGCCACCATTGTCAAAGGTTCGGCTGGTCGTGTTCTAGGCTGGGCATTGGCCAACACCAACGCAGCGTTTCGATACGTTAAGCTGCACAACCAGACCACAACTCCGACCGCAGGAACTGGAGTTGTCCGCACAATTGCCATCCCTCCAAACAGTTTGGCTCAAATGAAACTTGAAGGCGGCATCGCATTTTCCACGGGCATCGGCCTTACGACCGTCACTGGAGCCGCAGACGCCGACACAGCGGCGGTCGGGGTGGGTGACATCGTTGGTGAACTTTTCTTTGCGTAAAATGAAGGTCCTGCGTTTTACTCGAGACTGCTGGGTAAGCGGCGTGTTCTACGCAGCCAACCAACCTGTTGCGTTTGGAAACCCTCCTTCTGATCAGCTCATTTCAAATGGTGACGCAATAGAAGTGACTGGAATTGGCTGCTGGACAGACCACGAAACTAATCTAGGTCGATTGGCGTAATGCTCCTCACCATTCTTTCAAACCAAGGATCTTCGCCATCCAACAAGTTCTGGATCAAAATATCTGGAACTTGGAAGGAAGCGATTACTTGGATTAAGATTTCGGGCGTTTGGAAGCAGTCTACGCCTAAGATTAAAATTGCGGGAATTTGGAGATAAGAGGACCATTTTTATATGAGCTGCACCAACCCATACGTCGTCAACATTCCAGGCCCTCGCGGTCAGGCTGGAACGAACGGAACAAATGGGACGAACGGCGTTGATGCCTTCACATACACGACGGCTCAATTCTTTGTTCCTCCTCTTGGCGGATACGTTGTTGTTCAGGTCGATAACAGCTCGTTTTTGCCGGAATCCATTCAAGGTCAGTTCTTTGTTTCTGTTCAGGGATGCGGATACATGCAGGTTGCGGATGTCGTGGGTTTGAATGTAACGCTCGGTAATCCTGCTGCCGGTCTTCTTGGTATTCCGAATGCGATTCCTACAACCCTGATTCCTGTAGGAGCGTTGATTACGTTGGCTGGAGCGATTGGGCCTCAAGGTGCTGCCGGTGTGTCTGGCGGTGCGCCGGTTGGAGCTTCATACATCTGCCGGACATCGGACGTAACTTTGACAAACGAGACAGCTCTTGACTCGCTTGCTGCCGGTTACATGAAAACCGCTGGGTCTAGCGGTGCTGGTGCTGTCTCGACCGTTGCTACGGTTCCGGTCGGCGACATCAGCGGTACGTTGCCGATTGCAAAGGGTGGAACGGGCGTAACCACAGTTCCTACTAATGGCCAACTTCCCATCGGAAATGGAACCGGATACACGGTGGCCGCATTGACGGCAGGTTCTGGCATCGCGATTACGAATGGAGCAGGGGCGATTACCATCGCGGCAACCGCCGCAGCATCGTTCAACTACGTCACGTTTACGCGGAGGGTGACTGGAACACCCGGTTCTGGCGCGCCTGACGTTGGCGCAAGTCTGACTAAGAACCCGTTTAGTTTGACCGATTTCCCGTCTGGATCTTGGAACGGGATTGATACTGCATCTGGATTTACCGCATCGACCGGACGGTTTACAGCAGCTCTTTCTGGATATTACAGGATTGATGTTGCGCTGATGTTAAGTGCATACACGGGAACCGCGTCTTCGGTTTCTTTCAGAATCAGAAAGAACGGAGTTACGGACATAGGGCCTACAAATTCTCAATCAACAAACTCTACAAGTATTTCTGGTCCGTTTTTCATTCAGTACATCGATCAAGCGTCTGCTGGCGATTATTACGAGGTTTTGGTTACAACCGGACCGTTGAACGGGTATTACGTTCGAGAAGGGGCATCGTTCTCCATCCAGCGTATTCAGGCTTAAACCATGAGCGAACGCGCACCACGCAGGTACACGGACGGATCTGTTACCTTTGAGGGTGGCATTGATGCTGGCGTGATGCCTTCCGAGGTGGAAAAGAATCAGGTTGCGTTCGCCGTCAATGCCAACTTCCGCGAAGGATTTGTCTCTCCTCGCCCCGGTTACGTTCAAAAAGACTACGACCTCTGCGTCAGTATCACCGCTGACAATGCCGAGATTACCGCAGATCAGACGAACGTGACGGCGGACGGTTGGTCGGAGGATTGCTACGGCCCTCAAGGTCTTACCGGCACGTTCCAATGCGCGCTGCCATACATCTCGGACGATGGACGTACGTTCATCCTGATGCTGATCAGTGGTAAAGTGTGGCTTTACAACTGCCTTGAGAACAAGGCGCAAAACCTCACGCTGTCCGCTGACTTAGAGAATCCTTCCAACCTGCTCGATGGCTGGATGGTTCAAGCTGAGAACTTCGTCGTTATCCAAGACGGCTTCAGCAAGCCGCTCATCTTCAACGGAACAAGCCTGCGTCGAGCTAAGGACGATGAAATCAAGTGCGGCAGAGTGATGGCCTACGTCAATGGCCGCATCTGGTACGCACTGCCGAACGGCTTTTCATTCCGAGCTACCGACATCGTTTATGGAGACGGTACGCGAGCCAGCGTTCTCAAAGAAACCGAGAACACCTTCCTCAATGAAGGTGGTGACTTTGCGGTTCCGTCGGATTCAGGCGGCATCACGGCAATGGCCGTCCCAGGCAATCCAGACACATCGCTTGGCCAAGGACCGCTTCTTGTCTTCACGCCTCGTTACGTCTTCAGCGTCCAAGCTCCTGTAGACCGTGATGTTTGGAAGAACCTGAACTATCCCATTCAGGCTATCAGCTTGCTGACCAGCGGCGCGTTAGGCGCACGGTCGGCCATCACCGTCAATGGCGATGTTTTCTACCGAGCTATCGACGGCATCCGTTCGTTCATCATTGCTCGCCGGTCGTTCACCGATTGGGGCAACACACCGATCAGTGGGGAGATGACGCCCATCGTCGAGAACGATCAGACAAACCTTTTGTGGGCCAGCTCTGCGGTTGTTTTCGATAACCGTTTGCTGATGACCTCTCAGCCTCGTTTCGATTCAGAGGGAGTCATTCACAAGGCTATATCCGTGTTGGATATGGAGCTTATCACTTCGATGCGGAAGAAAGCTCCTCCAGCTTGGTCGGGAATCTGGACGGGCTTGAACATCTTGCAGCTCGTCAAGACCGAGAACGCTTACGGAGACGCTTGCTTTGCGATTGCTCGCGGGTCGGACGACACGATCCAGATTTGGGAAATCACCAAGTCTGAAAGGTTTGACATGAACTTGAGTGCGACTCCCAAGAAGGAAATCGAATGGCAGGTGCAGACTCGCGCCTACAACTTCGAGGTTCCGTTTGGCTTGAAGCGACTCGATTCCGGTGACTTGTTCATTGATGAGCTTGAGGGCGATGTCTCCTTCAATGTCACCTATCGACCGGACCAGTATCCCGGCTGGATCGAGTGGATCGACTTTGCTGAATGCGCGACTGTGACGCAGTGCTTGGATCTTTGTCCGATTACGAACTTCAAGGCGCAGTACCGGCCTAAGATGCGTTTCCCGACTCCATCGGATTTGCCGTGTAACGCGACGATCAGCACTCCCGCTCGCAATCTTTACGAGGTTCAGGTCATGCTGACTATCATGGGGTATTGCCGTATCAAGAGTCTTCGAGTTCACGCCTACGACATTCAGGAATCGAGTGTTGGCGAGTGCCGAACTGCCTTCCCTGCTTGCACACCGCTTGATGTCTGCGATGTCAATCCTCTGACCTACTCGTCAGAATAGTCTTAGAATTATGCCAAACCTTACTCTCATCACTCTTACTCCGCCGAGTCTGCCGGTTGGATATTGTCCGCTCAATTACCAGACGTTGGCCAACGACATTATCAGCGGCACTCAAGCGACGTTCAACAGCTCGATTGGAAACTCGTTCTTCAATTACGGGGCATCGACGCCTGCGCTGAACAATCAGGTTTATCCGTGGTTGGACGAGAACGGTGAGTGGTGGGTGCGCGTCAGTGGATACTGGGCAAGAAAGAATCCTATTCCTGCCAACGGTCCTGAACGGCGCATCTTCGTTGGTACTGCTGCTGATGTCCTAAGCTACGACGGTGGCGACGGAACCTCGACATCAACAAATGTGACTTCCGGCCCAATGTGGGAGGTTGACACAGCTTTCGATGCTCGATTCCCGGTTGGCGTTGGAGCTTTTGCGGCAAGCGGTACGGTGAATGTTCAGGGGACGACGACCACCACATCTATTGCTGGTGAAGACAAGCATACCCTGACCGTTCCTGAAACCGCATTCAACGAGCATACTCACGGTGTTGCTCAACTCATTGCCCCCGCAAACGACGATTACTACCTCGTCAACAAGTCATGGACTGGACTTGGTTCGTACCCGACACAGATCCTTCAAGGTGCTGCTGGAACAGGTGGCGGCGGTTCTGGGCCGAGTATCACGACCGGAGATGTCGGAACAACGAACGCTGACAAGACTGGCAACGACAGTCAGAACGCCATCGGGCATAACAATCTTCCGCCATTTTACGGTGTTTACTTTATCAAGCGAACGGGCCGAGTCTACTACACCAAATGAAGCTTATCGTTCAGGACATCCGCTCGACAATCGCTCGGGTTATCGGCACATGTGTCGATGATCAGCGCGTTTACGACTACATCAACCAAGCGTGTCGAAGGCTTCTACACAAGGGCTTGTGGGCGGGTTCTTACGGACGATTCACCGTTTGCACCGTAGACGGATGCATCACTTGGCCTCGTTCAATCGAAACCATCGAAGCCGTAGCAGACTGCTGCGGAACAGGATCTGTTCGCAACCAATGGTATGAATTCCAAGAAACCGGATTCGGACTCCTCAGCGGATGCAACCCGTGCGCGGGAAAACAGCTCGTTGATCGTGGTACTGTTGTTTCATATCGCGATATGTCTGGCGGCATCAACAGCTACATTCGAGTTTATCCTGGCGATGCTTCAGATGTCGGCAAAACGATAACGCTCCAAGGCTACGACTCGAACGGACAATGGATTCGCACCCAATCAGGTGGCGCATGGATTGACGGCGAAAAGCTGACGCTCGCTTTGCCGTACGTTCAGTCTTCCAAGAAATTCACCGCACTGACCGGAGTCATCAGGGAGGCAACAAATACCGCATCGCGGCTCTACGAGTACAACCAGACAATTTTTGCCGAGGTAGATCTTGCCGTGTATGACCCGGACGAGACGTTGCCGCAATATCGCCGTAGCCTCTGGACTGGTCGAAACAGCGATTGCTGCACTCAGACTGTCACGGTCATCGGCAAGATGCGTCATATCAACGCGACGAGCGTGAATGACTACCTCATCCCCCCGTGTCCCGATGCCATCAAGCTGATGGTTATGGCCATTCGCAAGGAGGAGAACGATTTGATTCAGGAAGCAGTGGCCTACGAAGCCAAAGCTGTTCAAGCTGTGCAGGAGCAAACGATGCAGTATCTGGGTGACGCAGTCGCGACGATACGCATGGTAGGCGTCGGATTGAACGGCGGAGGGTTTTCTCAATGGTTCTGAACCAAAAGGATAATTTATGGCAATAGGTGCAGCAATTCTTGGTGGAGCGGGAATCTCCGCTGTCGGCAGTTTGCTTGGCGGGCTTTTTGGTGGCAAGAAGCCGAAGGTTCCTGAGCTGAAGCCAATTAACTTCGAGCAGGAGCAGACCAACGCTATCCGGCAAAACATTGCCGCGCTTGAGCCTGCCACCAAGTTGGCCGAGAAGACTACATCCGCAGAACAGTCATTGCTTGAAACTCAGCTTCGCCGTGCGATTCCTGGCTATGACCAGATCGTTCAGCAGGCTGGGCAGAATATCGGCGCAGCCTTGCGCGGTGAGCTTTCACCCGAGGTTTCCGCTCAGGTTCAACGCTCGACTGCTGGACGCGCTTTGTCTGGTGGATTTGGAGCTGGTTCTGGATTCGGTCGTTCGCTTACCGCTCGCGATTTGGGTCTGACATCAATGCAGATCCAAAATCAGGGTCTTGCTCAAGCTCAGAACTTCATCCAGCAGCAGCGCACGTTTGGCATGGCGCAACCGTTCTCCGTGAGCAGCATGTTCATCACGCCGTCTCAACGGATTGGGGCGTTACAAGAGCAACAGTCCAGAATGTACGGACGCGATTTGACTGCTGCTCAAGTGGCTGCTGCTCCGTCGCCGATGCAGCAGGCGGCGCAGACTGCGTTCACCAACTTTGGCGGAACTGTTGGTGGCGCATTGTCGCAGTATGGCCTTTCCAGCGCATTGATGTCTGATTACTCCAACATGATGCGCCAAACGCCTCAAATCGATGTTCCGAATCTGATGGCTCCGCCGCCTTCAATGTCCGCTCCTAGTGTCAGATTCGGACCTTAAAAAGATCATTCTATGGCCGACCAATCTCTTCAAGCATTTCAGTTAGGTGCAAACCTGTTCGACCGCGCACAGACGCAGAAGCGGATGATGGAGCAGTTGCAGATGCAGACTGCCCAGCAGGTCATGCAGCAACGTCAGTACGATCTTCAGAACAAGATTCAATCGAACGCTTATGCTCAGGCGTTGGCGGAGCAGGAGGCTCAAGCTGCGGAATATGACACGTTCCAAAAGTTTAATGAGGAAGTTGGAACCTATTTTAATGATCCTGAACTGAAGGCGGCTATGCCTGCGCTTCCTCGCTTCAGGTCAAAGGTATTCAACCAACAGGCAACTCAGGCATATCAAGGTCTTCAGCAGTATTCTCCGCGAGCGAAGATTATTAAGGCTCGCGAACAATTCGACAAACTTAGAGCGGATAGCATCGAAGCGATGCAGAATCAGGGCATCGATGTTTTTGATCCTCAGACAGGTCAGGTTAACGAGGAGGTTTACCGCACGAATCTTCCTATCATTAGGGAGCAGATGAAGGAAAAGGAGATTGTCGGAAAACTTCCGCAAGACGTATTTACCGAAGTGTCTCTTTTGGACAAATCTATCCCTCTTCAGGAACGAATTAAAACCGCTCAATTAACTGTCGAAAGTAAGAAGAGCGCGCAAATCCCTGCATCTGAACGCACCAAAATGCGCTTGTCTGAAAGAGCTGTCAGCGAATATGAATCGTTGTTTGGAAAGCCTGACACACAAACGGCTGACATCATCGAGTCCAACGCCATGAGCAATTCATGGAAGTTTCCTGATGGAACTGCTGAGAAACGCATCGGAGGAGATGAAACGATTGCACGAAAGTCTGGAGAGCTGGTTAAACGGCTTGATGACTTTGAAAAAAACTACGGACCTCAAGCTATCCAAAAGTATGTCGGAATTATTGACGGTAATGTGACTGACATTAAAAAGCGATTGGCTGGCGCAAAAACCAAAGAGGAAAAGGACGCTTACGCATTGTTGCAAAGATTCCAAGATGAGTTCAATCAGGTTGCTTTTGAGCGTTCTGGTAAAGCCGTGACAACCACGGAAATGCAACGACTCCAAGCCGCTCTTGGAAATGTTAAGAGCCAGAATTTTGCGGACGATGTTCGAAACTTCTCAGCAATGGCTGCGGAAGATTTGTACGGAACGATTCGTTCTTTCAAGGATCAGTATCGAATCCGTCCTGAGCAGGTTAGGTTGGCCAACGAACTTGTCACCAAGTTCAAGCTTCCTCTGATTCCGTTTGGACAACAGCAGCAATCAGCTCCGACTCCTTCGACTGGAACCGCTCCGTCGCTTCCTCCTGGCGTAACCCCACGCACGAACGCAACAAACTCAACCTCTGGAGTTATTTACACTCCGTAATTATGGGAACAATCACCACTCCGTCTGGAAGGGAATACAATTGGTCTAATCCGAATCCTCCAACGGAGGCGGATTTTAAGGCCATTTTGGATTACGAGGCAGCGCAAGGAATCTCAGCTCAACCACAATCGCAAGGTCCAGCCACCATCGCCGAGATGCGTCGGCGTGAGGAAGCTGGCCAAGTCTCCGCGCTGACTCCTACCCAAGTTCAAGCGCAAGTTGGTTCTCCTCAGCAGCTTGAACAGGCGGTTCAGGATTCAGGTAAGGTTGGAATGATGGAGAGGTTTGGTAAGGCAATCGAAAATTTGCCGTGGGAATATGGACAGCTTGCTGACCCTGTTGGAATGCTTGCGCCAATGGAAGGCGGTCGAATCGCTCCTTCTGGAGAGCTTACTCCATTGGCGCAAGCTGAGGCTCGCGGAATGATGCGTGGAACAGCCATGGGCGCTAGGGCTATTCCCGCTTTGCTTGCTGCCCCCGCAAGCAGTGGAGCATCTATTCCTGCGATGATGGGTACTGGCGCTCTTGCATCTGCAATAGGCGAGGCGGTCGGTCAAACAATCGAAAAGCTTTTTGGGATTAGGCAAGATGTTTCAGGGCGAGAAATTGCTGCATCTGCTGTTACTGGTGCTGCTCCAATTATTCCAGGAGGAGGTTTTCTTAAGCCGTTGGCAAACATCGCCATGCAAGGAGCTGGCGGCGTTGCTGGAGAGGCTGTTAGAACTGGGGAATTCGAACCGGGAGCTGGCATTGTCCCTGCCGCGTTAACTGCCGGATTTCAAATCCCCGGAGCAATCGCTGGCCGTGCTGGCGCGGGATTTGAACGTGCTGCCGAGCGAGCAGCCACGGTGGAAAGAATTGGTGAAGGAGTTCAACCTACGTTTGGTCAGGCGATGCCTCGTTTCGCTGGTCTTGAATCAAGAATTGAATCTCGCGCTGGGATGCCTCCAATCACCGAGCAACTCGCTCGTCAAGGTGAGCAGATTAAAACCGCAGTTCAAAAGCTGACAGGTGTTGCAGCCGAAGGAGCTGACACGGTGACTCAAAAACTTCTTGGCGCACTGAGTGCCAATGAAATTGACGACATCGCAAACGCTTCAAGAAATCTAAAAGACGCTGAAACGATTTTGGAATCTGCTCGCGGACAAGCGCAGAAACAGGCTCAGCAACGAGCAGTAGATCAGGCGCTTCAGGCATATCAGGACACGGTGAAAAATACCTTGTTCAAAGGTCAGAACATTTCCGCGTTTCGTGTTGTTCCTGCTGGCCAACAAATTGAATCGCTCGCCGATCAGGCTAAAAATGCAATCAAGGCTGAAGCAAACAGAATCTATGGACCTGCCAACGCGGTTGAAAACGATCAGAAATTCAACCTTTTCAAGCCTGTTGGAAACAACCCTTCTTTTGCGGCTCAAGCAAATGAACTGTTGGCCCAGATTCCAGACATTCACGCCTCTGGCTTGAAAGAGGCCAAGAAGCTTTTGTCGAGAACAGAGACAATGATGACTCCATCATCGATGGACCCAACGCGGCCCGTGACAGTTTCAGTGCCTCAAAAGGCCAGTTTGAAGGAGCTGAAAGACCTTCGAGATGAGCTTTACGATTTCGCTGATTATGCCGGTGAAGCCATTGGAAGCGGTCAACAAAGACAGGTTAAAAATCTCGCAACCACTCTTTCCCAAACGATTGCCGATCAGGCTCCTGAAGCCATAGGCGCTGAAGCCGCTGCTGCAAGAGCTGCTGGTGATGAGTTTTATGCGGCGACACGACCGAAGCTGAATCTTTTCGGAGTTCGCAGGGCGTTCGCTCCAGAAACCGTGGAGCGTGGCCAACTTGGTCAGGCAATGGTCAGCGGAGTCAAAGCTCAAGGCTTGCTTGCCCCTGAATTTGCGAACGTCGAATCACTTGTTAACACGCTGAAATCCCGTGGGGTTGCAAACGCTCCCGATCTTCAAGATGTGTACTCGTCTATCCGGTCTGGGATTGTCAGCGACGCAACGGACAAAGCCACTGGGGCAATCGACTACAAGAAGCTTGCCGGAACAATCAACAACCTAGAAACGCAGAGTCCCGGCGCACTTGAGAAGGTTGGTCTTGGATCAAAAGACCAGCTTTCCAAGTTCGTCAATTTCCTTGAAAGCACCGGCCAGAAAACTGGTCCTCAAGCGTTGCTGGACATTTTGCAGACCAAAACACCTGCCGGATTTGCTGTAGCATCTGAAGCGGTTCAGTTGCTTCCAAATGTGAAGGATGTTGGATCTGTTGTTCGGTATCTTGAACGCGAGGCGGTTGCTGGAAACAAGCTGGCCAAAGAAGCGTTGATTTCGACTCGCGCTAGAGAGATTGAAGATATTCTTTTGGCCGAGACTGTTCTCGGTGGCAAAGGGCCGAATCTCAAAGGTGTTTTCAAAATAAATCGAGCTGAACAGATTCTTGGGCCGACTCTGTACAAGCAAATTGTTGACGACATCATTCCTGGCTACAAAACCATCTTAATGGCTGAACGTGCTGCTGGTGGAGGCGGTGCGCTTGTATCTGGTCAGGCTGCTGAAGAGTTGGTTGCTGGAATTCCTCAATCAGCTCTTAAGGTTGCCGCTGGAAAACCAGTTGAAGGAATCATGGGTGTAATCGGAACTGCGGTAAATGCTGGGTTCTACAATGTCGCAGCAAATGCGCTGGCTCGCGCATCTGGATCTGCTGGTTATCGTAGCGCCGCAGATACGGCTCGAATTTTTGAGAAGTTCTCAAACATTCCTCGGGCGTCACTTTACGATGCTCTGAGCAAGTACGCTGACACTGGAGAACTTCCGAAATGAAAACCTCCCTCTCCAAAAAAGGTAACACTTGGCGTGGTCGTAAGGTGACGCTCAATTCACCTCGAAAGATCGAGGGTGTTACTCCGTATCCGAAGAAGAAAACGGCATTCGTCAAGAATTCCA
>Ga0315904_10010118_pt1 | contig 12235 bp, 8 predicted proteins | sample LakEriMetagenome_6_FD_203529 | JGI IMG/M metagenome (GOLD analysis project Ga0315904, IMG submission 203529) | Freshwater fungal communities from buoy surface, Lake Erie, Ohio, United States - Buoy 12 MA120 | ecosystem: Environmental > Aquatic > Freshwater > Lake | place: USA: Lake Erie, Ohio...
GCGTGTTTGCCGCGCATTTTCGGAATGGCGCAAAAGGTACAAAGCCGATCGCAGCCCTCGGATATTTTGAGGTAGGCAAAGTGCCGTGGGGTAATGCGAAGGCGGTCGGTGTCCGGTAGGGCCCGAACGGGGGCGGGCTGGAAAATCGTCCGTTGTTCCTCGTGATTGCCGAGGATGCGGTCGGCGATTTTGGTGATTTCTTCCCGGCCGAAGACTCCGACCAAGGAGTCGATCGCGGGGCGTTCGACGAGGAGATCCTCTTTTTGTCGTTCGGCGAGGCAGCCGGAGACGATCACGCCGCGGGTTTTACCCTCCGCCTTCAGACGCAACATCTCGTCGATACTGGCAAACGATTCCGTCCGGGCCCGCTCGATGAACCCGCAGGTATTCACGATGACAAAATCGGAGCCCTCGGGGTTGGAGACGAGGCGATAGCCGTCGAGTTTCAGCAAGCCCATCATCCGCTCGCTGTCGACGGTGTTTTTCGGGCAGCCGAGGCTGATGAAAGCGTAACTGCCCTTGTAATCAGGGTCGCTGGTTTGAGCGCGGTATTTGGAATTCACAGGCAGGTCCCAGAAGAAAATCGAATCCCCAATCGTATCAGACCGAGGGCAAGTTGGGGAGCGAAAAAAGCGGGGAACCCTCGCGTTCGTGCGATTCCCGGTCCGAAAAGTGCCTAAGCGTCGGGAGCTTCCTCGGGCAGCAATTGTCCCAGTTCGAGCAGAGCGTTTCCGGCGGCCCGCTGCTCCGCTTCCTTCTTGTTTTTACCCCAGGCGTTGCTGAAGCTCCGTTCGCCGAGTTTCACGGCGATACAGAAGGACTTGTCGTGGTCGGGGCCAGACTCCTGCACGACCGCGTAGACCGGCGCGAGCCCTTCCTCGCGCTGGGCATACTGCTGGAGCATTGACTTGAAATTCTTCTCGCTGTTCCTGCGGGCGAGTCGGTCGATTTCTACCTGAATCCGAGCTTCGAGAAAGACTCGAACGGGTTCCAGGCCGGCATCGAGGTAAATTGCCGCGACGATTGATTCGAACGCGTCGGCCATCAGGGAGGTGGGGACATCGCCATTGGCGGTGACGCCTTTGCCCACGATCAGGACTTCTCGCAGCCGGAGTTGCTCGGCCCAGAGACTGCACGTTTGGCGGCTGACGATCGAAGACTTGACGCGGGTGAGATCGCCTTCGAGCCAATCCGGAAATTGCTTGAACAAGGCTTCGCAAACCAGAAAGCCGAGGATCGAATCGCCGAGAAACTCCAATCGCTCGTTGGATCGCAGGCGCGTGTTGGCTCCAGAGGCGTGGGTGATCGCTTCATTGAGTAACGCCTTGTCGGCGAATCGATAGCCGATCAGTTCCTCGCACCGCGTGACCGACTGGGGTGGGTTGGGCGGTGATGGTGTGGAATCAGAGGCCATGGAGCGGTGAAGGTGTCCAGACGTGGAACGAGACTGCATCAAATGTAGCAAATTGCCGACAAACCGGGAGAGAGCAGAAGAGCCAATCAGCAGGAAAAGCACCTCGCCCTCGGGAGTTGGGCGACGGGCAGCAGGTAGCCCTGGGGTTCAGGGCTGACTGCGGAGTTTCTCGGCGATGAGAAACGCGAGTTCTATCGCCTGGTCGTAATTCAGGCGAGGGTCGACGGCGCTTTTGTACGCGCGATCCAAGTCAGGTTCCGCAAGTCGGCCCGAACCGCCGACGCATTCGGTCACATTGTCACCGGTCACTTCCAGATGCACCCCGCCGAGTCGGGAGTTCAGTTCACGATGCAAATCGATCGATTCAACCAGCTCATCGACGATTCGCTCAAAGTCGCGAGTTTTCACGCCGCTGGAGGTGGAGTAGGTGTTGCCGTGCATCGGGTCGCAACTCCAAAGGACGCGGGCCCCCAGGCGCTGGACTGTCTCGACCAAAGGAGGCAGGTATTGCCGAACGCGACCGGCGCCGAAGCGATGAATCAGGGTGATCCGACCGGCCTCATTCGCCGGGTTGAGCACCCGCAGCAGGTCGGTCAGGTAGTCGGCTGTCGTATTCGGCCCCAGCTTGATCCCGATCGGGTTTTCGATACCGCGAAAGTACTCGAGATGGGCGCCGCCCAGTTCCGCGGTGCGGTATCCAATCCACGGCATATGCGTGCTGAGGTTGTACCAGCCGGTGCGGCGCGGAACGTGCCGCGTCTGGGCTTGCTCGTAACTCAAATGCAGGCCCTCGTGCGACGTAAACACCTCCACGCCGTAACTTTCGCGAATGGAAGTATCGAGGACTGCCTCCATGAAGCGGAGGGACTGCGTGATTGACTCGACCATTTGCCGATACTGCCGGGCGCGGGGAGAGTCGACGCCGAAATCGAGTTCCCAGTTTTCAGGGTGGTGCAGGTCGGCAAAACCGCCCGCGATCAGACTGCGGATAAAGTTGAGGGTCAGAGCCGCTCGCTCGTATCCGCGCAGGAGCAACTCGGGGTTGGGTGTGCGGTCGGCCGGGGTGAAGCCGCAGCGGTTCACCAAATCACCGCGATAGACCGGAAGCGTCACGCCATCGCGAGTTTCCGTATCCGAGGAGCGGGGCTTGGCATACTGTCCGGCGATTCGGCCGACGCGGACCACGCGCTTCATTGCTCCGTGGATCAACACGAAGCTCATCTGCATCAGGACCTTCAAGTTGCGGACAATCGAATCGGTTTGACAGTCTTCGAGACTTTCGCTGCAGTCCCCCGCCTGCAGCAGGAAGGCTCGGCCCTCGGCTGCTTCGGCAAGATGCCCTTTCAGCTTTTCGATCTCCCAACTGGTCACCAGGGGCGGCAGCTGATTCAGCCGAGCGAGGGCATCCTGAATTTCTGTCTGGTTCGGGTAGACGGGTTGTTGGGCAGCCGGAAACCGGGTCCAGGAATCGGGCGTCCAAGGATGCTGAGCAGTGAGGGGATTCATAACAGGGGCTGTCGAAAAGAGTCGAGTCGAAAGCATGCCGGCCGAATGTTCCCGGGAAGGGGAGTTCGGGGGTGACCGGATTCGGACGGTCAAAAATCGACCGCACCAATCGCCTCACGAAGTATCGGCTCTGGTTGGAGTTCTTTCGCGAACTCTGTCAGTCGAGGGTGCAGGAACAGTCGAACCTGTTTGACATAATCGTCAAATTGTACCTCCGCGAGGGCTTGGACGACTGGGGAGAGCTGGCCCAGCGGGCGACAGGTTTCTGTTTTGAGGTCGCGCACTTGAATTGCGAATTGGACCTCCAGTCCCGGCGGAGGGGCATCCAGCAGGACATCCAGTGGCGTCACTGGGGTGCCCCAGCGCCGGTTCAGGACCGCGGCGACTGCGGCGGCGACCTGAGCCAGTTTGGCAAAGGGTTGACGGGCCAGTTGGACAAAAATTTCCCGGTCGGCGAAGCAGGAGAACTGGCCCCATCGCTTGTAAAGCTGACGCCGGTCACCAAACAGGTGCTGGCATAACTCTCCTGCCGGTTGGTGCATTCCGGCCGCGAGCATCGACTGGGCGAAGGGTTCGTCGCTGAGCGTGACCAGCCGTTCGATGGGCAAGTGACTGCGCAGTTCCCAGAAAGCCCGCTGGAACATGGCTGTGGCTGAGCGCGCGGCATGGTGCCAGTAGACTTCGCTGAACATCACATACCGGGCAAAAACAAACAGCTCTGCAGCCGTTCGGCCCTTGGTGCTCAAGGCGAGACCATCTCCGCTGGAATTGAGGCAGAGGCTGGAAATCAGTCGACTGGCGTCGAAATTGCGACCATAGGGGACGCCGCAGTGGAGGCTGTCGCGCGTCAGGTAGTCGAGCTTGTCGACATCGATTGGACCGGAGAGCAAGGACCGCGCCAGTTTCACGGCGGGGGTTGGATCGTCTCCCTCGAGCAGGTCGCAGACATCGTCCGGTGTCAGGCCCCAGTCCTGTCGGAGCAAGTCGCTCATCTCTGGAGTCTCGAGGGCCCGCCGCGCAAGCGACTCATGCGCCGGGATTTCAGGCAACTCCAAATCTTCCAACGGGTGGCAGTAGGGCCAGTGTCCCAAATCGTGGAGCAGCGCGGCGACCAGAAATTGCTCGCACCAGCGGGAGTCGACTTGCCGAGCGAAGTCGGGCTGGGGCAAGAGTTGGCGGAGAAAAAGCAATGCGTTACGGTAAACTCCGAGCGAGTGCTCGAACCGGGTGTGCATCGCTCCGGGGTAAACGAGGCTGACGAAACCCAGTTGCCGGATCCCGGCGAGGCGGCGAAACGAGCGAGCATCGACCAGCCGGGTCACCCGAGGGGTCAGTGGGACATCCATTTGCTCGGGAATTCGCAGCAATTGGCTGGGGCGGTCCAAAGCTTCAAGTTCAGGGAGGCGAATCATTTGGCGACCCAATCGAGGGAGGGCGGGGGAGCTTCCCCTGGCGCAGGCTTCCGATTATACGAAAGACTCCTGCGGCGCTAGGTTCCCTGCGACCGGAATGACCGTTGCAGATCGCCTGCAAACCAGCAGCGGAATGGCGAAATCGAGAATTAAGCAGCACGATTCGGGAAAAAAAACTAGTCTTTCGGAGTCCCTTTAGCCTCCCCAAAGCGGGGAGCTGCTTCGGTATTGCGGGCTCGACTTCGCCGTTCGATAACCGTTTTTAGAGATTTGAGACAGACATGGTAGCCTTACTCTTGCGACAAGTTGAAGCTCGTTCGATGCCGTTGTGGTTAGCGGTCGGTGCGAGCATCACGCTTCTATCCCTCGGGCAATTTGGTTTGGTCCACGGCCCCCAGGCGGCCGTCTTCCTGAATGCGGGCGGCGTTGGGCTGATCGCCTGCCTCGCCTTGTCCGAACTGAGGCGTCGATCCGGTGAAACGGAAATCGTTCGCTTGCGGGAAGCGGCGATCACCGACCCGCTCACGGGCGTCGGCAACCGCCGATCGTTTGAGCAGGACGTCACCCGCCGGATCGCCACTTTTCGGCGTTTTCAAACCCCCTGCTCGCTACTGGTGATCGACGCCGACCACTTTAAGGCCATCAATGACACCTACGGGCACGATGTAGGCGATTTGGTACTCAAATCCGTGGTCCGTTCGATTCAGGCAACTTTGCGAGACATTGATATTCTGTTCCGCATGGGCGGCGAGGAGTTCGTCGCGGTGCTACCGGAGACGGAAGCAGCCAACGCCAAGATTGCTGCGGAACGGATTCGTTCGGCGGTCAGTCAACTACGAGTGGCCGTAAACGGGCAACTTCTGAAGGTAACTGTCAGCCAAGGCGGCGCCCAACTCACCAAGGCAGATGACCTCGGCACTTGGCTCAAGCGGGCCGACCAGGCGCTGTACGAAGCGAAGCGAAACGGCCGGAACCGAGTCGTGATTGAAATGCCAGAAGCCGAACAGTCCTCGGCGAGCACGCTTCGGGCGAAGCGTTTCACTCGCGTTGGGACTTAGTCGCGGCTGGGGGGAACGGTCGCAACTCGTTTCGCGCACGTTTCGGCGAGCCGGAACTCACTCCGGGCGGGAGGTGGATTAGCTGCGAGTCGAACATCCGCTTGGCGGTTGAGCCCGCAGCTAAAATTCCCGACTCTGTTGTCGCAACTCTCTCGGTTGGGCAACCGGTCCGCTGGGGAACAAGCTCAACCGAGTCCCCAAAATGGGACGGTTCCCAGCAGTTGGGTTGTCCAGTCGAGCCACTCGCCGCTGAACTGAACGGAAGTGGAGCTTGGGTTTCCGGAGGGCAGCGCATCGTTCTGCCCCGGCATGATTCCCCAACCGGCCAGCCAGCGGAGCAGCACCGCGCAACAGAAAAACAGGCCGTAGTGCAGCAAGCCCGTTGGCCAATCCAATTCAAATGAGACCAGCCCCGTGGTCGTCCCGACCGCGAACATCAATCCCGAGCCGACCAGCCAGGCTCCGAGTTCCCAGCGACTGTTGAAGGCGTACCAGCCGGCGTACATCAAGAGCCACGTGGCTGCGTAGATCAGGCCGCAGGCCAGAGCGCGGAGCCAGAGTTCCCGCCCACTGAAAAAGCCGCGCTCCTGGTCTCGCAGAAAGGTGTAGCCCGAGTACGCCAGCACCGGACCCAGCAGGGTCACTCCCAGCGCCGGGAAAAAGGACGGCAGCCCCACGCCGGCGGGATAGAGGAAGCGGAGCAAAGCGGCTGTGACCAGAAACAGGGCCAAGCCGCAAACGATCAGGGTAATCTGCACCCCGGAGAGCTTGGTCTCCTCGCGGGCAATCGGCTTCAGGACCAGACGCCCCTTACTGTCTTTGGGGCCGGACATCTCCGGAGCGTGTACGACGACTTCTTCGTTCTTGTCCGGGATCCGGATCACTCCCTTGCATTTGGGGCAGGGCCCCTCGCGGCCAGCAAACTTGTCACTGACTTCGAACCGTTGATGACAACCGGGACAGGTTACGCGAATAGCCATGACAATTCAGGTTCTCGATGGGGAAGAAGCTTGCTTGCGCGGGTCAGTCGTCGGCGACTGGCCACCGCGTGAGGGTGGAGCCTCGGGGCCGTCAGCCCATTTCACTCAGTTCCTGTTCGCTCAGCATCTTGAAGCCACGGGCAGCCAGTGTTTCCTGGGCTGCGTCGAGATTGTCAACCATCAGGGCAACCGCCGTTCTCCCGGTCAGGGGCAACATCAGCGGATAAGTTTGGACGAGATTGATCTCGCCCTGAAGCAGAGCAGAGCAGACTTGCAGCATCGGTTGATCTTCTTCGACTGGCAATTCGAGGGCGATCAGGTCGCTCTCGATCATCGCCAGTCCGGCGCGCTCAAAAATCTCTCGGCCCTGCTCCGGGTGTGTCAGGACGAAGCGCACGATGCAGCACTCGGTCGAATCATGAATGTTGAGAGCGATGATTCGAACGCGACTCCCTTTGAAACGGCGGAGGACTTCCAGAAGTTGTCCGACTCGGTTTTCGAGGAAGACGGTGAATTGGCGAATCGAAGGATAGTCTTTGCCCCGCGCCGTTTGATAGCCCAAAGCGGACCCGGAATCTTCACCTAAACTCATGCTGGTTCGCCGCCTCCCTGTTGCGGTGTTGGTAGTTAAAAAAACGGCTTGCCCCAAGCCGCGTGAATTGGCTTGGCTGACTCGAGTGACTTGCGCTGGTCGCCGCGGACAGCTACCGGGTATCTCGTTCCGTCCGGGCGGTCCCCATCTCACGGGGGCTCCACAATGGACAGGCCCACAATGGACAGGCCCACGATGGACAGGCCCCACGTTGAATAGGCCCCACGTTGAACAGGCCCAGCGGTTTTGGAATCCGAAGGTCGATTCGGCATCCGGCCAACTGGATTGGCACAGCGGACCACGAACCTTTTGGGACCAATTCCGACTGAAAGCCACGACGCCGACTGATTAAGCCCCACCGACTGATTAAGCCCCGCCGACTGATTAAGTCCCGCCGACTGATTAAACGCCGCCGACGGGCTGAGCTGCGCACCGGAATGGCTGGCGGCCCGCGGTTCACGGCGCAAAGTTCATCGCGACGGGATTTCAGGTTTTGCACTTGGGACTAAGCTTGGACGGAGATCGCCAGGCAGGAGTCGACCTCGGGGGCAGCTTCTGCCGAATCGTTCGCCGAGACGCTATAGTTTAAACCCTGTTTCGCCCCGGGGACAGTCGGCCGCGCGAAGACTCCCGGTGCTTTTCGGAGAGTTTTCAGCCGGCTCGGAACGGCTGCGACCTTTGTTCAGGATGCTAACTCCTGAGGAGGCGAGGCGGGTGGGGGCCAAGACTTGGGCCTGGTCCTCCACAGCCTCGGGGGCCGTGTCTGGGCCCCGCTTTTTGGGCTCCGATGTCTGGGGTTGTTTCCCGACGGATCGCGGTTCTTGGCCGAAGGTGGCCGAGCCAAGTGTGGTTTGAGGTGGAAACGGAGTGGCTGGAACGGGACCAACCGGATGGGTCGTTGCTTTGCGTGATGTTAGAGGAAGGGACTGGAATGTCGTCTAACCATTTTCCCCTCGCTTCTCATGAGATCGAGATTCGCGTCCGCTATCAAGAGACGGACGGGCAGGGGCGTTTGCATCACGCCAACTACATCAACTACTTTGAGGTCGGCCGCGTGGAGATGCTTCGCGCTGCCGGACACAATTACCGCGAGTTAGAGCGGAGTGGCATCTACCTGGTGGTCGTCGAGGTCGAATGTCAGTACCGAGCGGCCGCTTGGTATGACGACCTGCTGACGGTGCGGACGAGTGTGGACTGGGCCAAGGGGACCCGAATTCGGCATTCTTACGAAGTCAAACGGGGCGAGGAAATCCTCGCAACTGGAGCGACCATCGTGGCCTCGGTCAGTCCCGAGGGGAGGGTTTTGCGACTTCCCGCCTGGCTGCGGTATGAGCCGGGCGGCGAGTAGCCGTGGCGGGGGAGCGGGTAAACTTGGCCGGGCCGAGGAACCGATGGGCTCCAGCGTTTCAGGAGATGGTGAGTTTTTCGCTCGCGAGTGCGGGCTAGGAATTGTGAACAAGGGAATGCCAACCCCGGTTGGCCCGGGGACAAAGGAGCAAACGAAATGAAAATCGTGGTGTTGGATGGCTACACGCTGAATCCAGGTGATAACCCGTGGGATGCGGTTTCTCGGCTGGGGGAGCTGGTCGTATTTGAACGGACTGCTGCTGCGGACGTCGTTGAGCGGGCCCGGGGGGCGAGTATCCTGTTGACCAACAAGACGTCCCTGACGCGCGAAACCATCGCGGCCTTGCCGGATTTGAAGTTCATTTCCGTATTGGCGACCGGTTTCAACGTGGTCGATGTCGCGGCGGCTCGGGAGCGGGGAATCCCGGTTTCCAATGTGCCCGTCTACGGAACCGACGCGGTCGCGCAGTATGTTTTCGCGGTTCTGCTGGAATTGATTCACCAACCGCGAGCGCACGATGCAGCGGTCCGCGGGGGGGAGTGGGCCAAGCGGCAGGATTTCAGTTTTTGGTTGGGACCGATTACCGAATTGGCCGGCAAGGTTTTCGGAGTGGTCGGTTTCGGTCGGATTGGTCGCCGGGCGGCGGAGATTGCCCATGCGTTTGGGATGCACGTTTTGGCCCACGATGTCCAGCGTCACCAGGCACCCGACTGGGAGCGATTCGCTTGGGCCGAGTTGGAGGAACTGTTTGCGCGGTCCGACGTGGTCACGCTGCATTGCCCGCAAACCGATTCCAACAAGGGCTTTGTCAACGCGCGGTTGCTGCAATCGATGAAGCCCACCGCGCGATTAATCAATGCGGCCCGCGGGACGCTGGTCAACGAACATGACCTCGCGGCAGCCTTGAACGCCGGGAAGCTGGCCGGTGCAGTGCTGGATGTGGTCAGCATCGAACCGATTCTGCCATCCAATCCGTTACTCGAAGCGAAGAATTGTTTGCTGACTCCCCACCTGGCTTGGGCAGCCGTCGAGGCTCGGCGGCGTTTGATGCAAACCACCGCGGACAACATCGCGGCCTTTCAACGGGGAGAGCCGATGCACGTGGTGAATGGCTGAGCTGGTTTCCTTGTGAGAGCCGGGAAATGAGAGCCGGGAGGTTGCCCCCTGAATTCAGGAGGCGCACGTTTTTGTGAGAATTGGCCCGCGATTTGAATTAAACTGATTGGCTGCAATGGACCCGACTTCGGATCGGGGATCTCGCCGTTCAGCATCAGGAGTTCAGCAGCATGTGGCAGCCAAGTCGAGCAGTAAAGATTTTGGGGGCGATCGCGGCTTTGTGGATGGCGGGTGAACGGCTGGTCGCCCAAGACCCGCAAAATACGCGAATGCTTGAATCGCCGGCGGTGAGTGCGCGGCAAATTGCGTTTTCCTACGATGGCGATTTGTGGGTCGCCGATCGCGACGGGGGAAATCCGCGACGCTTGACCCGGCATCCCGGAAACGAGACCAGCCCTCGATTTTCACCCGATGGAATGTCGCTGGCTTTTTCGGCTGAATACGACGGGAATGTTGACGTCTACCTGGTTGCCGTGAGTGGCGGTTCGCCACAGCGCCTGACCTACCACCCCGACGCGGATGTGGTGGAGGGATTCACGCCGGATGGAAAGGCGGTCCTGTTCAGCAGCGGGCGAAACAGTTTCACCAGTCGTTATCGACAACTGTTTACGGTCCCCGTGACCGGAGGCTGGGAAAGCCAACTGCCGGTGCCGAATGGATTGCGGGCGAGTTATTCCGCCGATGGGCGCAAGCTGGCCTACATTCCGATTCCGGAGCGATTTCAGCAGTGGAAAAATTATCGGGGCGGCACCTGCTCGCGGGTTTGGATTTACGATGTGGCCGACCATTCGGTTGTGATGGTGCCTCAGCCAGAGGGGCGTTGCAATGACACCAATCCCGTATTTATCGGGGACCGGGTTTACTTCCGCTCGGATCGCAACGGCGAGTTCAACCTGTTTTCATTCGAACCCGGGACCAAGGAAGTCAAGCAGTGGACGAACTTCGGCGAGTTTCCAGTACAGGACCTCTCAGGCTGCGCGGACGCAATCATTCTGGAGCAAGCGGGCTATCTGCACCTGTTTGACCCGGCGACGGGCAAGACCACTCCGCTCAAAATCGGGATCAGCACAGACGCGATCGAAACGCGGGCGCGGTTTGTCTCAGGCAATCAATGGATTCGTGGTGCAGCGATTTCGCCCAGTGGAGCCCGAGCGGTGTTCGAGTACCGGGGCGAGATCGTCACCGTTCCCGCGGAAAAAGGTGACCCGCGAAACCTGACCAATTCGCCGGGCGTGCATGAGCGTTCGCCGAGCTGGAGTCCGGATGGCAAGTCGATTGCCTGGTTTTCCGATGAAGGCGGGGAATACCATTTGGTCGTGGCTCCTCAAAACGGAGTGGGCGAACGGAAAAAAATCAATCTGGTTGGCAACGGCTTCTTCGAGGAGCCGAAATGGTCGCCTGACGGCAAGAAGATTTCGTACCGGGACAATTCCTGGAGTCTATACGTTCTTGAGATCGACAGCGGACGCTGTGAAAAGGTGACCAGCGAGCCACAATACGGGCCTTCCAATCTGCGCGGCTTGCATCACAGTTGGTCTGCGGACTCACAATGGCTGGCCTACACCGTCAACACTCCGGCGATGATCCAGCAAGCTCACGTTTACAGCGTGGCGGAAAACAAGTCGTGGCCGATCAGTGACGGGTTGAGTGAGGTCAGTGAGCCGACGTTCGATCCGAGTGGCAAGTACCTGTACTTTTTTGCCTCAACCGATGCTGGGCCGGTAAAGCACTGGTTTGCAATGAGCAATGCCGACATGGAGTCGAGTAATCAGCTCTACGTCGCCGTGCTGCAGAATGAGGGGCTGAATCCCTTCATGCGCGAGTCGGATGAAGAGACGCCGAAGGCCGAATCAGCGGCGGGCAAGAGTGCGGCTGCAAATCAGGCTGCTCCTACCAGCGAGAAGGCGGGAACCGAAGGGGATAAGGCTGCGCAGGGTTCGGCAACGTCAGCGGCCGGAGCGACTGGCCCTGCGGCCCTGCGGATTGATTTCAGCGGTCTGAACGAGCGCATTGTGGCGGCGCCGTTGCCGGCGGCCCGGCATTCCAATTTGTCCGTCGGAGCTGAAGGGCAGATTTTCCTGATTAAGGAAGAGCCGAACGGGAATCGCTCGCTGGTGAACTTTTCCCTGAAGACCCGCAAACCGACCGTCTTAATCGATTCCGGAGTGTCAGGCTTCACGCTGACTCCGGACGGCAAGAAATTCCTCTACGCCGCGGGGGGCAATTGGGGAATCGCCGAGAGCGGAGGGAAGCTGGCTCCCGGCGGCGGGAAGTTGAACACGGAGGCGATTCAGGTGCGTGTCGAGCCGCGCAGCGAGTGGAATCAAATCTTTGAGGAGGTTTGGCGGATTAATCGCGATTACTTTTATGACCCGGGGATGCACGGCTGCAATTGGGCGGCGATGCGCGAACGCTATCGGCAGTTCCTGCCGCATTGCGTTACCCGGGATGATCTCAACCGCGTGCTGATGTGGATGTGCTCGGAACTCGCGGTCGGGCACCATCGTGTCGGCGGCGGCGAGGATATCACCGAAGCGAAGCGAGTGCCGGGCGGATTGCTCGGAGCTGATTTTGAGATCGATTCCGGACGCTATCGGGTGAAGAAGGTTTACGGCGGCCTGAACTGGAATGGAGAGCTGCGCTCTCCGTTGACTGAGCCGGGAGTGCGGGTGGCTGCGGGCGAGTATTTACTGGCGATCGGCGGCGTCGAACTGCGGAGTGATGATAATCTCTATCGACTGCTGGAGACCACGGCAGGCAAGGTGGTCACGCTGAAGGTCGGGGCGAAGCCGGATGGATCGGACGCGCG
>Ga0315904_10010119_pt1 | contig 12235 bp, 10 predicted proteins | sample LakEriMetagenome_6_FD_203529 | JGI IMG/M metagenome (GOLD analysis project Ga0315904, IMG submission 203529) | Freshwater fungal communities from buoy surface, Lake Erie, Ohio, United States - Buoy 12 MA120 | ecosystem: Environmental > Aquatic > Freshwater > Lake | place: USA: Lake Erie, Ohio...
GCGGCCCTCTGGGGAGTGGAGCAGGACGGCCGCCGCACCGCAGATCCGGCGCAGGCCGCGAAGCCGTCGTTCCGGTTGGCGCTGGCGCAGGTCTGGACCGACCCGGACGCCCGACGCTTCACCATCTTCGTGTTCGTGTCCATGGTGGCGTACAGCGCGCAAGACCTGATCCTGGAACCCTTCGCCGGCATCCGTTTCGCCTTCACGCCGGGTGAATCCACGCAGCTCTCGGGTGTGCAGCATGGAGGCACGTTGGCAGGCATGCTGCTCGGGGCACTGGCGGGTCGACGCTGGGGCGGCATCTCCTTCGGTTCGTTGCGCGCCTGGATCGTGGGCGGCTGCACGGCTTCGGCGCTCGCCCTGGCCGGCTTGGTGGTCGGCTCGCTGCAAGAGGGCGTGGCCTGGCCCCTGCGCGCCAACGTCTTCATTCTGGGCGTGGCCAACGGCGCCTTCTCCATCGCGGCCATCGGCTCCATGATGGCCCTGGCGGGTCAGGGGCAGCCCTCGCGTGAGGGCGTGCGCATGGGGCTGTGGGGCGCCGCGCAGGCCACGGGTTTTGCGCTCGGTGGCTTTCTGGGCACCGCGGCCAGCGACCTGGCCCGCTGGATCCTCGGCTCTCAAGTGGCTGCCTACAACAGCGTGTTTGCCGCCGAAGCGGCCCTGTTCGTGGTGGCGGCCGTATTGGCGCGCCACATTGCATTGCCCGCCCCGTCCACCCGCACCACCGCGATGCCCGGCCCCCGTGCCGAATTCAGCCCGCCCGCTTCACGAGGATCGACATGAACGAGCCCCATACCTTTGATGTCATCGTCGTGGGCGGTGGGCCTGCCGGTGCCACGGCAGCCCACGATCTGGCCCGACAAGGGCGCTCCGTCCTGCTGCTGGACCGGGCCGGCCGCGTCAAGCCCTGTGGAGGCGCCATCCCGCCACGCCTGATCAAGGACTTCGATATTCCTGACCACCTGCTGGTGGCCAAGATCCGCTGCGCCCGCATGGTCTCGCCCACCGACCGGCAGGTGGACATTCCCATTGATGGCGGCTTTGTCGGCATGGTCGACCGTGACGTGTTTGACGAGTGGCTGCGCGAACGCGCGGCGCAAGCCGGCGCGGTACGCCGCATTGGCACCTTCGACAAACTCACCCGCGACGCCGACGGCCTGAGCGTGGTGCACTTCACCGCACGGGCCACCCAGACCGGTGTGGCCACTGGCCACTCCAGCGCGCGGGCGCGCTGCGTCATCGGTGCTGACGGGGCGCGCTCGGAGGTCGCTCGACAGGCCGTGCCGGGCGCGGAGCGCACGTCCTATGTCTTCGCGTACCACGAGATCGTGGGCAAGCCTCAGAGCCCGCCGCCAGGCTATGACGGCGCGCGTTGTGATGTGGTCTACAACGGTACCTACTCGCCCGACTTCTATGGCTGGGTGTTTCCGCACGGCGACACCCTGAGCGTGGGCACGGGCAGTGCCGACAAGGGCTTCTCGCTGCGCACGGCCACCGCCGGCCTGCGCCGTGCAGCCGGGCTGCACGATGCTCCCACGCTGCGTCGCGAAGGTGCGCCCATTCCCATGAAACCCCTGCCCAGGTGGGAGAACGGCCGGGATGTGGTGCTGGCGGGTGACGCCGCCGGTGTGGTGGCGCCGGCCTCGGGCGAGGGCATTTACTACGCCATGGCCTGCGGCCGCATGGTGGGCGAGGCGGTGCAGGAGTTCCTCCACACCGGCCAGGCCAGTGCCCTGGCCATGGCCCGCAAACGCTTCCTCAAGGCCCACGGCAAGGTCTTCTGGGTGCTCGGTATCATGCAGCGCTTCTGGTACAGCAGCGACAAGCGTCGTGAACGGTTCGTGGCGATCTGCCGCGATCGCGACGTGCAACAGCTGACGTTCGAGGCGTACATGAACAAGGAACTTGTGCGCGCGCGCCCCATGGCGCACGTGCGGATCTTCTTCAAGGACATGGCGCACCTGCTCGGGCTGGCCCGGGTATGACGCGCCATGGCCGGGCCGCCTGAGGCGCGGCCACCAGGGCGAGAAGTCGCCGCTGCGCAGGGTGGCCCCTCGGGGGTTCACCCTGCGCGCGTTCCGCTGCGCGTCGCGGGCATGGCAGCCTTCATCGCTATCGTGGTGGCCGGTGTCGGAGGCCTGGCCACCGACCTGGGCCCTTGGTACCGCAGCCTGGTCCAGCCGGCCTGGAAGCCCCCGGACCTGATCTTCGGCCCTGTCTGGACGCTGCTATACACCCTCACCGCCTGGGCCGGCGCCCGCGCGTGGTGGCGGGCCGGGCTGCCGGGTACTGCGGGCAACCCGCGGGACGGTGCGCCGTCACGCCAGCTCAGACGCCGCATCCTGGCGGCCTTCCTGCTCAACGCCGTGCTCAACGTGCTCTGGAGCGTGGTGTTCTTCCTGCTCAAGCGACCTGATTGGGCCCTGGTGGAGATCGTGCTGCTCACCGCTTCGGTGTGGTGGCTCATCGTGCTGTGCGCCACCGTGGACCGCCTGGCGTCTCGGCTGCTCTGGCCTTACCTCGCCTGGGTGCTGTTCGCCGCCACCGTCAATGCCGGTGTCATCCGCCTCAACCCCCTGCCGCCCGGCACCTGGGGAGTGTTCGGATGATCGCCCGGCTGCGGTCGGCCTCGGGCTGCCTGCTGCTGCTCTACGTCGTCACGCACCTGTCCAACCACGCCTTGGCCTTGTGGTCGCTGCGCCTGGCCGACGCCTGGTTGGAGTGGTTGTCAGCCGTGTGGCGCTGGCCTCCCGTGACCGTGCTGCTGCTCACCGCCTTTCTGGTGCACCTGTGCCTGGCGCTGCACTCGCTGTGGCGCCGGCGCACCTGGCGCATGAGCCGCTGGGAGTGGGCGCAGCTGCTGCTGGGGCTGTCCATCGTGCCGCTGGGCATGACCCATGTCATCGGCACGCGGGTGGCTCATGAGTTGCATGGGGTGCACACCAACCATTTCTGGGTGCTCTGGCCCATGGCGGTGGACCCGTGGCAGAACGCGCGGCAGATGGCGCTGGTCATCGCCGTGTGGGTGCACGCCTGCATAGGCCTGCACTTCTGGTGGCGCGTCAAGCCCTGGTACCCCCGGGTGCTGCCCGGGCTGTATGCCGGCGCCTTGCTGCTGCCTGCGCTGGCGCTGGCGGGGGCGGGCGTGGGCCTGGGCTCGGTGCTGGCCATCCTGGATGACCCCCAGAAGATGCAGGCCGCCGTCGCGGCCACCCGTCCACCCAGCCGGGACGAGGCGGCTGACCTGCACTTCCTGTCCGATCTGCTCAAGGCCGCAGCCCTGGGTCTGGTGATCATGGCGCTGGCCGCACGCCAGGTGCGCACTCTGTGGTTGCGGCGGCAGCAAGGTGTGAACTTGCGTTATGCAGGAGGCCCTACGGTCGCCGTGCCCATGGGTCTGAGTCTTCTGGAGGCCAGCCGCAGCGCCGGCGTGTCGCACGCTTCGGTGTGCGGCGGGCGCGGCCGGTGTTCCACCTGCCGGGTGCAGATCGGAGGGGCTGACGCGCAGCGTCTGCCGCCTCCGTCCCGCGACGAGGCCCGTGTGCTCGAGCGCCTGCGTGTGCCGCCCTCGGTGCGGCTGGCCTGCCAGCTGCGGCCGCCTCCCGGGGCTTATGACGTCATGCTGCTGCTGCCTTCCGACGCGCAGCCTGCCGATGCCTACCGCGGCACCAGCGTGGCCCTGGGCGAAGAGCGCACCATGGTCATCATGTTCGTCGACCTGCGCGGCTTCACCGCCCTGTCGGAAAAGCGCCTGCCCTACGACGTGGTGTTCTTGCTCAACCGCTACTTCCGCAGCGTGGGCCAGGCGGTGGAGCAAGCGGGAGGACGCGTCGACAAGTTCATCGGCGACGGGATGATGGCCTTGTTCGGCCTGAACTCACCTGCGCCGACGGCCGCTCGACAGGCCCTCGATGCCGCTTCTCGCATTGGGCGCGCTCTGGACGAGCTCAACACCGCCATGTCGGCGGAGTTCTCCTCGCCTCTGCGCATCGGCATCGGCTTGCACATCGGCCCGGTGGTCGTGGGTGTGCTGGGGCACGGCCCGGCCACGGGGCTCACGGCGATTGGCGACACCGTCAACACGGCCAGCCGGCTGGAGAGCCTGTCCAAGGACCATGGCGCGCAGTTGCTGGCGTCTCAAGCGGTGTTCGACGCCGCCGGGCTCGTGCCAGCGCCGGGCGAGCCGCATGAGGTCGCGTTACGAGGTCGCACCCAGACCCTCGCCGTGCGGGCGGTGGCCGATGTGGCGTCCTTGCCGTTATCCTGACATCCAGTGAGAAAACTCCATATGCAGCAACTTGTCCTGGCCTCCGCGGCCCTTGCCCCCCACAGCCCTCGCCATCCCCGTGGTACGCGAGGCGGCCTCGTCCGCCCGGCGGGTTCCTGGCGCATGCGTGAATGGCGCCCTTTCCTCCTGGCCGTGCTGGCACTGATCTCGCTGTGGGCAGGTGGCCCTGCCCACGCCGCCATGGGAGATCCGTCTCCCAATGACCCGCCCTGGCTCACCGCTGCACGCGCTGATCTCAAGGCGCAAAAGTTCGATCAGATGGCTACCGCGCTGCGCGCAGCCAACGCTGCGGAAAGCGCCGATTGGCACAACTTGCTGGGTTACGCCTTGCGCAAGAAAACGCCCCCCGATCTGGTGGCGGCTGAGGTGCACTACAAACGAGCCCTGGAGATCGAACCCAAGCATCGCCTTGCGCTGGAGTACTACGGCGAGTTGTTCCTGATGAAGGGCGATCTTGCGGGCGCTGAGGGCATGCTGGCCCGGCTCGACAAGGCGTGTCGGTTCGGTTGTGAGGAATACCGCGACCTCAAGGCCGCCATCGCCCGCTTCAAGGCCCAGGCCGGCAAGGGCAAGTGAGCCCCACACCCTCTCATCACCGTTGATTTCCGGAGACCTCAGATGTCGATGCTGACCGAAGACCAGGCCATGAGCTACATGCACAAGCTGCTGGCCGCCATGGTGCAGGCCGGGGGCTCGGACCTGTTCATCTCGGTGGGTTCCCCGCCCACCATGAAGGCCCACGGCACCTTGAACGCGCTGTCACAGCAAAAGCTCAACCCGGACGTCACACGCATCCTGGCGCGTTCCATCATGAACGACCGCCAACGCATCGAGTTCGACCGCGAGATGGAGTGCAACTTCGCCATCGTGGTGCCCGAGGTGTCGCGCTTTCGCGTCAACGTCTACGTGCAACAGACCCACGTCTCCATGGTGATCCGGGCTATCGCCAACGAGATCCCCAACGCCGACAAGCTGGGGCTGCCCCAGGTGATGAAGGACCTGATCCTCAGCAAGCGCGGGCTGCTTCTGCTGGTGGGCGGCACGGGCTCGGGCAAGTCCACCACGCTGGCCGCCCTGATCGACTACCGCAACGCCACCACGGCGGGCCACATCATCACGGTGGAAGACCCGATCGAGTACGTGCACGAGCCCAAGAAGTCTCTGGTCAGCCAGCGCGAGGTGGGGGTGGACACCCACTCCTGGGAAGCGGCGTTGAAGAACACGCTGCGTCAGGCGCCCGACGTCATCCTCATGGGCGAGGTGCGCGACCGCGAGACCATGGAGCACTCCATCGCCTTTGCCGAGACGGGCCATCTGTGCCTGGCCACGCTGCACGCCAACAACGCCAACCAGGCCATCGACCGCATCATCAACTTCTTCCCCGAGGAGCGCCGACCGCAGCTGCTGATGGACCTGTCGGCCAACCTGCGCGGCATCGTCTCGCAGCGCCTGATCCGCACCGAAGATGGCAAGGGCCGCAAGGCGGCCATCGAGATCATGATCAACACGCCCACCATCGCCGACAAGATCTTCAAGGGGCAGTTCCATGAGATCAAGCCGCTGATGGAGCGCGGCCGCGAGTCCGGCATGCGCACCTTCGACTGGGCGCTGTTCGACCTCTACAACCAGGGTTTCATCGGCTACGACGAGGCCTTGCGCAACGCCGACTCAGCCAATGAACTGCGGCTGAACATCAAGCTGCGCAGCAAGCGCGGCGCACCCGCTGCGGGGATTGGCGCCGACGCCGAACTCACCTTTGACCAGGGCGTCACCGCCATTCCGGATCTGGACAAGGCCCGCAAGGAAGAGCTGGAGCGCCAGGAGCAGCGCAAGCGCGAGTTCGAGAAGAAGCAGGCCGAGGCGGCGCGGCTGGCGAAGCTCGGTCAGTGATCCTGCATCCAAGCCCTGACAGCGCATGACGAGCAGTAAAGCGCGATACAGAGGTCAAGCCAGGCGCTGCGGCCCACAAAAAAGCCCGACGCTGTGACCCTCGGGCTGGATGTTTTGGTGGCGCTTCAGGGATTCGAACCCCGGACCTGCGGATTATGATTCCGTCGCTCTAACCGACTGAGCTAAAGCGCCAACAGCCCAAGATTATAGCGGCCGTCTACGCGCCATGTGCCGGTCTCCTTGACGGCATTCCATGTTCAGCTTCTTCAAGAAAAAGACGGCACCGGCAGTTGAAGCGGCGCCCCCCTCCCAGCCCCAGCCAACCATGCCGGCCAGCAAGCCTGGCGTGAACGCGGCAGCCATGAGTGCTGCTTCGTCAGGGCCGGAGGCTGCGCCACAGAGAGGCGGTTGGCTGGACCGCTTGAAGGCCGGTCTGCGCAAGACCGGGCAGGGCATCGCGCAGGTGTTCACGGGCACCCGCATCGACGATGCGCTGTACGAGGAGCTGGAATCGGCCCTGCTGATGGCCGACACCGGGCTGCCGGCCACCGAACATCTGCTGGCGGACTTGAAGCGCCGCGTCAAGGACACCAAGGCCACGGACCCCGCGGCCGTCAAGGGCTTGTTGGTGGACGCCTTGTCCGAGTTGTTGCAGCCCCTGCAGCGGCCGTTGGAAGTGGGCACTGCCACGCCTACGGTCTTCATGGTGGTGGGCGTCAACGGCGCGGGCAAAACCACCAGCATCGGCAAGCTCACGCATCACCTGGCCGCGGACGGGCAGAAAGTGCTGCTTGCGGCGGCCGACACCTTCCGTGCAGCGGCGCGCGAGCAGCTGGCGGTCTGGGGAGACCGCAACCGGGTGGACATCGTCAGCCAGCAGGGAGGCGACCCGGCGGCAGTGAGCTTTGACGCGGTGACTGCCGGGCGGGCACGCGGGTGCGATGTGGTGATTGCCGATACGGCCGGGCGCCTGCCCACCCAGCAGCACCTGATGGAGGAACTCAAGAAGATCCGCCGCACCATCACCAAGGCGCAGGACGGTGCGCCCCATGAGGTGCTGCTGGTGGTGGACGGCAACACGGGCCAGAACGCCCTGGCCCAGGTCAAGGCTTTCGACGCCGCCGTGCAGCTCACCGGGCTCGTCGTGACCAAGCTGGACGGCACCGCCAAGGGTGGTGTGCTGGCCGCGATCGCCCGCTGGTGCGCCGCCGAAGGGCGGCCCCTGGCGGTCTATTTCATTGGCGTGGGAGAAAAGCTGGAAGACCTCCAGCCCTTTGATGCACGGGAGTTTGCGCAGGCGTTGGTGCAGTGAGCCAACGCATCCACGTGGTGCCGGCCGGAGTGCCCCGCCCGCGGCCCTCCCGCGCGGCTTGAACTGCCCACTCCCGGGCGGCCCAGAGTGCCTCAGCGAGGCATGCCCGGCATCCCTGGGAAGCCGCCGCCCATGCGGCGCATCATCTTCATCAGGCCGCCGCCCTTCATCTTCTTCATCATGTCGCGCATCTGCTCGAACTGGTTGAGCATGCGGTTGACCTCCTGCACCTGCACGCCCGCACCGGTGGCAATCCGGCGCTTGCGCGAGGCTTTGATGAGCTCGGGCTTGCGGCGCTCCAGCGGCGTCATGGAGCAGATGATGCCCTCCATGCGCCGCACGTCGCGCTCGGCCTTGCCGAGGTCGGCGCCCGCCGCTTTGGAGGCCAGCTGCGACGGCAGCTTGTCCATCAGCCCGGCCAGGCCGCCCATGTTCTTCATCTGGGAGATCTGCGACAGGAAGTCGTTGAGGTCGAAAGCGTCACCGCTCTTGACTTTCTCGGCCAGCTTCTGCGCGGCCGCCATGTCCACGCCCTTCTGGACTTCCTCGACCAGGGCGACGATGTCGCCCATGCCCAGGATGCGCCCGGCGTGGCGCTCGGCGTCAAAAGCTTCCAGGCCGTCGATCTTTTCCGACACCCCAGCAAACTTGATGGGCACGCCCGTGATCTGGCGCACCGACAGCGCCGCGCCGCCGCGCGAGTCGCCGTCCAGCTTGGTCAGCACCACGCCCGTCAGCGGCAGGGCGTCCTTGAAGGCGCGCGCGGTGTTCACCGCGTCCTGGCCTTGCATGGCGTCCACCACGAACAAGGTTTCCACCGGGTTCAGCGCGGCGTGCAGCTGGCGAATCTCGGCCATCAAGGCTTCGTCGATGGCCAGCCGGCCGGCGGTGTCTACCAGCAGCACGTCGAAGTAGTGGCGCTTGGCGTGGTCCAGCGCAGCGCGAGCGATGTCCGCCGGTTTCTGATCAGGCGCGCTCGGGAACCACTCGGCCCCGGCCTGCGCTGTCACGGTCTTCAACTGCTCGATGGCCGCAGGGCGGTAGACGTCGGCCGAAACGGTCAGCACCTTCTTGCGGCGCTTCTCGATCAGGTGCTTGGCCAGCTTGGCGGTGGTGGTCGTCTTGCCCGCACCCTGCAGGCCGGCCATCAACACCACGGCCGGGGGTTGCGTGGCCAGGTTGAGGTCGGCCACGCCCTCGCCCATGGTGGCCGCCAACTCCCTGTTCACGATGCCCACCAGGGCCTGGCCCGGGTTCAGCGAGCCCGCGACTTCCTGGCCCAGCGCCTTGTCCTTGACCCGGGCGATGAAGTCCCGCACCACGGGCAGCGCCACGTCGGCTTCCAGCAAGGCCATGCGCACTTCACGCAGCATGTCCTGCACGTTGGCTTCAGTGATGCGGGCCTGGCCCCGCATGGTCTTGACCAGGCGCGACAGTCGATCGGTGAGGGTGGTGGCCATCGGGTCGGGCCGCCTGGGGTGATGGGGCGGCAGAGTGGCGGGGGAAGGGGGTTTTCGCAGGTGGTCGCCGGGCAGACCGGCACGTACACTGCGCCGAATGATTCTATCGACCGGGGTTCCAAGCGGGTGGCCATGGCTGCTGGCAGGGCTGGCGGCGCTGGCCTACGCGCTGTCGATGCTGGGCGGCTCCGGCCGGGTGGATCGCGTGGCCCTGCCGGCCTTCGTGGTCGCGGTGGCGGCACACGCCGCCATGCTGTTGAGCGAGATCGGCAGCCTCGGTTTCCATGGCGGTGCCGCGCGTCTGGGTTTTGGCCCCGTGCTGTCGCTTACCGTGTGCGTTGCCTTGGCCATCCATGCCCTGGACGGCCGTTTCATCACGGTGGTGCTGGTGCGGCGTCTGCTGGCGTGCATGGGGATGGCAGCGGTGGCGCTGGAGTGCTTTTTTCCTGGGGAAGCCCGTACGCTCGGGTCACCCTGGGCCCCGTTGCATTGGCTGCTGGGCGTGGCGAGCTACGGCCTGCTGGGAGCGGCCGTCCTTCACGGCTTGTTGCTGGACGCGGCGGAGAGGCGTCTGCGTTTGCGTCGTGGCGCCATGCCCGGCCTGGTGGGCGTGCCGCTGCTGCAGATCGAGCGCATCACCTTCCGCTTCGTAGAGGCCGGTTTTGCCGTGCTGTCGGCGGCTATCGCGCTGGGCATCGTCACCTCCACCGACTGGCGCTGGGACCACAAGACCGTCTTGTCGCTGTTGGGCTGGGGCATCTTCGCGCTGTTGCTGGTGGGCCGCCATGGCCGCGGCTGGCGCGGTCGGCAGGCCACGCGCTGGTTGTACGCCGGGGCGCTGGTGTTGCTGCTGGCTTACGTGGGGTCCAGGTTCGTGCTCGAAGTCCTGCTGTCCCGCAGCCTGGCTTGAGCGGGAACGTACCGATGAAGTACCTGCTCGTGCTTTTGGTGGTGGGGGTAGGCCTGTGGTTCTTGTCCGCCCGCCTGCGCGCCGGCTCCAAGAACTCCCGGGACGGTGAAGGCCCCAAAGCCGGCGAACGGCCGTCCACGGGTGCAGGCCGACCTTCAGGAGAGGCGGTGAGCCAGATGGTGACCTGCAGCCATTGCGGCGTTCACCTGCCCGCCGACGAGGCCGTCTACGCAGACGAACGTCCTTACTGCGGCGCCGCGCACCTGCAGGCAGGTCCCGGTAAGTCACGCTGAGCCCGAGCAATCTTGGACCCTGAAGCCGGTCTCCGCGGTACACCGGTGGCGCCGGCAGGAGACGCTCGCACCTGGTTCAGAGCGAGCGCACCGTCCACGATCACCGCTGGTCGCACCGCGTCCCAGGAACTCGACTCGGTCCTGACCGCGCAGGACCCCTTGTCGGGCCAGGAGCCGTCCTGGTTCCATGAGCCGTCCCGGCCGACGCCCCAAGCTGCGGGCGTGGCGGCGTCGAGGGCCGGACGTTCCCTGGCCCGCCTGTTTCGCACCTACGTGGGAGCGCGTGCCGTGGTAGGCGTGCTGCTGGCCCTGCTGCACTATGGGTCAGCCCTGATGGGGGCATCGCCCCAGACGGGCGCCCTGGTGGTGAGCGGCCTGTACGCCCTGCAGGTCGCTGCCGTGGCCCTGTGGATGTGGCGGGTCGGTGGCCGGGGCAGGCGCGCGGCGCCCCCGGGCCGAACGCTGACGGCCCTGACGGTGGGCGCTGACGTGCTGGCCTTTGGCACGCTCTTGGTCATCGAGTCCAGCACCAGCTTCAATTTCGGCGCGCTGCTGGTGCTGCCTGTGCTGATGGCCGGCGTGCTCATGCCGCGTCGCCACGCGCTCGCCACTGCAGCGGCGGTGTCCTTGTCGCTCCTCGCCCAGGCCTGGTGGAGTGCCTTGCAGGCGCCTGCCGGCCCCTCGCCTTGGCTGGCGTCGGGCTTGGCAGGCATTGGCTTGTTTGCGATCGCGTGGCTCTCAGGGGAGTTGGCCGAGCGCCTGCTGCGCGAAGAGCGCTCAGCCATGGACAGCCGCGAGCAGGCACGGCAGCAGGCCCTGTTGAACCGGTTGGTCATCGAGGAGATGGGCGAGGGCGTCCTGGTGCTCAACCGGCGGCGCCAGGTGCTCGCTGCCAATCCGGCCGCCAGGGCCTTGCTGGGTTGGGTCCTGCCCGGCCCCTTGGGAGCATCCACGCAGGTGAGTTCGCAGAGCCCTTGGGTCGCTCTCCTGGACGCGGTGGAGCATGCGCATGCCCTCGGCCGTTGGCCCGCGGCTGGCAGGGTCCTGACCTGGCCGGCAGCCCCTGACACCGCCGCCAAGGTGCGGGCCCGCATCCGCTTCACCCGGCTGGACCCCGCCGCGCAGACGTCCGGCGAGGATGCCGCCGTCGAGGATCTTTGCGTGCTGCTGCTGGAGGACGAGCGGACCGTGCAGGCCCGGGTGCAGCAGGAAAAGCTCGCCGCCATGGGGCGGATGTCAGCCGGTATCGCCCACGAGATCCGCAACCCGCTGGCCGCGATGGCGCAGGCCACTGAACTGCTGGCCGAGGACGGGCTACCTGTGCCGCAGTCCCGGCTGGTGTCCATCATGACGGACAACGTGCAGCGCCTGCGTCGACTGGTCGATGACATGCTGGATGCACTGCCGTCGGCCGCCGTGGAGGCGCGGCCGCTTGAGGCCGCCGACTTGATCAGCGCTTGCGTCACCGACTGGGCGCGGACGGCGCGCGTGCCGCCGAATCTGATCGACCTGGTTCTCCCGCCGTCGGGCCTGCAGGTGCTCTTCGACCCCGAGGACCTGCGGCGCGTGCTCGTCAACCTGCTGGAGAATGCGGTCAGGCATGCCTCGGGCCAGGACCTCGCTGTACGTGTGGACTTGGTAGAGGACGGCAGCAACGAGGCGGTGCTGACGGTCAGCAACGACGGCCCACCCGTCGCGCTCGAGGTCGAGATTCACATGTTCGAGCCCTTCTTCTCTACCCGCAGCCGTGGTTCCGGTCTGGGTCTGTACATCTGCAGGGAGTTGTGCGAGCGGCATGGGGCGTCCATTCGCCTGGTGCGGCGCGGCGAAGGGGCGGCTCGTCGCACGGCTTTCGAGGTTCGTTTGCAGCGCCCCCTGGCGCCTCATGGCGACGGTTCGCGGACCGGTTCCCGCCCTGAGCGGGGGGCGACCCCGTGAGTACTCCCGTTCAGCGTGTGCTGGTGGTGGACGACGAGCCCGACCTGCGCACCCTGTATGAACTGACCCTGGTACGCGAGGGCCATGACGTCGAGTGTGCGGGCTCCGTGCAGGAAGCCCTGGCGGCGCTCGAGCGTTCATCGA
>Ga0315904_10010120_pt1 | contig 12234 bp, 10 predicted proteins | sample LakEriMetagenome_6_FD_203529 | JGI IMG/M metagenome (GOLD analysis project Ga0315904, IMG submission 203529) | Freshwater fungal communities from buoy surface, Lake Erie, Ohio, United States - Buoy 12 MA120 | ecosystem: Environmental > Aquatic > Freshwater > Lake | place: USA: Lake Erie, Ohio...
ATCGTAACCTATGGCAGTCCTGGACAGAGGCTATCAGACCTACTCTTACCGATCTGAAAGGGGATGCGTGGTTTATGTCTACTCCGAAAGGTAAGAATGACTTTTACAAATTGTGGATGCGAGGGCAGACAGGTGAGCAGGATTGGATGAGCTGGCAGATGCCTACCCTTAGCAATCCGCATATTGATCCAACAGAGATTGAAGCAGCAAGGCGCGACCTTCCTGAATTAGCTTTTAAGCAAGAATACTTAGCTGAATTTAACGACAACGTTGCAAATCCTTTCGGGTTAGAATACATTAGAATATGTACCGGGCAAATGTCACGAGAACCATCTGTCTGCTTTGGGATCGACCTTGCAAAGTCTTTTGACTGGACTGTCATCATTGGATTGGACAGGTTTGGTGTTGTGAGCTATTTTGAGCGCTTTCAGAGACCCTGGAACGAAACGAAAGAGATAATCTCACGTTTGCCAAAAGGAGCGATTAAAATCGATTCTACAGGGGTAGGTGACCCGATCACAGAGGACATTCAACGTGTACGCTCTGACGTACATAGTTTCAAGTACACATCGACATCTAAACAACAACTTATGGAAGGGTTAGCGGCTGCCATTCACCAAAGGAGGGTTATCTTTCCTGAAGGTACGATAAGAGCAGAATTAGAGTCCTTTGAATATCAGATGACAGGAACAGGTGTTAAGTACACAGCTCCTGCCGGCTTGCATGATGACTGCGTAAACGCACTTGCCCTCGCCTGGAGTATGTATGTTCAGGATAACGGAGGTCAGGTTAAATATAGCTTTTTATGAATTGGAATCAAATCACAGTCAGGCAGTATCAGGCGATGCTACCTGTTATCGAAGATCAGAACTTCACAGAATTAGATAAGCTCGTAAAGGTCATCTGTATTCTTACCGGAAAGCCTGAAGATGAGATCGATAGCTGGCCATTGAATAAGCTTAATGAGTATAAACACCTATTCGAACATGACTTTAAGAAGGAAGTGAAAAAGCGTGTTAAGGTGAATGGTAGATACTATCGCTTTGTGTGGCAAATAGAGCGCCTTCCTGCTGCCCGATACATTGAGGCGAAGACATACAGCCAAGAGGGATTTATGCCGAATTTACATCGTTTAATGGCTTCCTGCGTCATGCCACAGAAAAAGATCCTGTTTTGGTACTTTGATAAGAAGTATAATGCAGCGGATCACGAGAAGTACGCTACTGATTTATTGGATGCTCCTTTCCCCTTCGTTTACAATGCCTGTGTTTTTTTTTGTCATGTATTCGTGAAGTGGACAGAAACTATCCTGTCCTATTCGGAGAAAGAGCTGAAAGGGAAGATAACGAAGAACCAGATGAAAGTATTGAGAGAGTCTTTCAAAGATATTATGGGTGGATTTATTCCGCCACCATTGTCGCAGATCACGAGCGAATCAGTTTAGATCAGGCTTTTGAACTTCCTGTGTTACAGTTCCTGAATGGGTTGGCCTACATGAAGATGAAAAATAAATTAGAGGCTAAACAGATGGAAGATTTGAAAAAAAGAAAATAAAGTACTATATTTGTTTTGTAATTGCTAAATTTTCCATATCGAGCTGGGTTTCTACCCGGCTTTTTTATTATATTTGCAAAGTCATTGTTTAGTTTAGTTTACTGCTCCCCTGCCTTTTTAGGTGGGGGTTTCTCTTTTTGAGGTATTTAATAGCATGGCAAGTATTGCTCAAGCACAGGCGGCATTCTTAAAAGCAGGGGGGTTAGAAACAGGCGGTATTGACAGACCAGCTATGCGTCAGGTCGATCCTATGCAAGAGATATTGAGCAAATATATTGTTGAGTTTCTGCAGACAGCATCTGACAATCTGAATAAGACCGATTCGATCACTACAGGAAATCTTGAAAACAGTTTAGACTTTGACATTACAAGAACAGCAGGCGGTTACAGGATCGACTTTAAGGCACTCGATTATTACAAGTTTGTCGACAAAGGTGTAAGGGGAGCAGGGACAAGCAGAAAGAACAGCACTTCGCCTTATCGGTTTAGAAGCATCATGCCTTCAAAAAGTCATATTACAGCTATTGAAAAGTGGATAATAAGAAACAGGCTAACAGCTACTGCGAGGGATGTAAGGAGGTCAGGTGCAATAGGTAGGGAACGCAAAGCAATTGATCCTACAAAGGGAAGAAAGTCGCTTGCATTTGTCATTGCTAAAAGTATAAAAAGAGATGGTCTATACGCTACTAACTTCTGGTCAGATGCATTCGATAAGACTTTCCAGGACTTCGGCCAGCAGATGACAAAGGCACTCGGTCAGACAATAACAGTAAGCTTAGAGCAGATGAAAACAGATTTACAATCAGGCAAAGGGGTTAAAATATAAAATATGAGTATAACTATTTCACAGTCACCATCAGCATACAAGTCAGCACATGAAGAGGTGTGGCACGTGGTTGAATCTACCAACAAAGCTACTGCCGGCTTTCAATATGTATTTGATATTTACAAGTCAGGCAACCTAATTACAAGGGTTAAGAATAGCCCATACGGAACAGGCAAGTATGGTGTTTTAGATGTTGGCAATATTGTAAGGGCCACATTAGAGTCAGGTAATGTCTTATCTAATGTAGATGTATTCTCTTTTGATACTGCAGAACAGATGGGTGCTGAAGAGTTCTGGACTGAATACGATGTAAGGTATGGTGAGGTAAGCGGCGGAGTTACAACGACAAACATCGCATCAGGTACGTATAAGGTATATAACAATTACAATCGCAGCATATTTGATCGGAAGCAGTCTGAAATTACAGGTGCAATGATCCTAAGCAATAGACCTGCTGACTCTTATTGGTATGCCGGTGAGCCGATTGTTATGTCTGTTTTCCTTCCTTCAGGGCAGACTTTTGCAAGACAGGAGAAGTACAGCGGATCGGTTCAGAGTTCACATACGCATACAGGAAACGGGAACGCTTTTGTTTTCGGTTTTATTCCTTCTAATGAAGACACTACCTTTCAGCTATCTGGTAGCGTGTCAGGTGTTATAGGCACTCGCAACTTTAAAAAGAAGTGTGTTAAATACGATCCATACACTTTGGTATTTTTAAACGCATTCGGAGCTTTCGATTCATTCACTTTTGTACATGGTAAGTTATTCAATGACAATGAAAAAAAGAAGTTCGAGCAGTTCAAATGGACTCTGTCAGGTGGTCAAATGGTCGACAAAATAGGATTTTCTTACAACGAATCTTCTAAGGTATATGCCGGCAAGTACAGCCAAAAGATGCAATTAACATCAGACATCCTTAGCACAGGTGAATATGACTGGCTTGCTGAATTGATAAATAGTCCTTTGGTTTATTTGCTTGAGTCTAATGGTCAGGACTTCTACCCTGTAATGATCACAGACACAAACTATGAGTTCAAAGATGACAGGATTAACAAAGCCGATACTTTGACAGTAAACATTGAATTTTCAACAGATAATAACGTTCAATTCCGTTAATATGTACGAACTATTTATCGAAGGTCAGAGGGCAGATATTAACGAACAGATCAGCATTCAGCTGACCTATGCGATTGACGATATTAGAAACTTTGCCTCAAGGGAGACTACATTTAGCAAACAGATCGTTTTACCTGGCACAGGCAATAATAACACTATCTTCGGTCACATTGCTGAGATGGGCAGCAACAATCCTTATTCACCTGGACAGCCTAATATTGGTGCCGCTTTCAACGTAGCACAGACAAGCAGGGCAGAATTGAGGCTCAATGGTCTGTTAGTACTTAGAGGCATTTTCAGACTCACAGGGATTATCAAAGAGGGAGATATGCTTGAGTACGAAGGTGCTTTGTTCGGTGAGCTGTCTGGGTTAATGGCAGAGATCAGTAATAAGAAACTTGAGGACTTAGACTTCAGCGATTACGATCACGTATGGAATCACACTAACATCTCAAATAGCTGGGATAATACTCCAGGAAGCGGTTACTTTTATCCGCTTATTGATTACGGATATTATAGGGAGACTGCTGTAATAAGTGGACTTAATGATGATTACGAAGTAGGTACTTTGCGTCCTGCTTTTTATGTAAAGGAATACATTGACAAAATATTTTCAGAGTCAGGTTATAGCTATACTTCTTCTTTTTTTAATACTGATTATTTCAAATCTCTTATCATTCCGCACAATGCTAAGGAGTTAACGAATAACGATCCTATCGCTTTGGACAGGAATGCAGATGAGAATATTACAGTTTCTTCACGAACTTATTCAATTCCTTTTGTTTTTGGTGACTTAGGTCTGTTTACTACTTCAGATAGTAAGACTTTCACTTTGGGCGGTTCATCAGGTATAAATGCAAAGATCACAGCAGAAATAAACGTGCAGACTTATGATGGCTTTGCTAATGATGTGCGCTTGCAGATTAGAAAGGGAAGCACTACTTTAAAAGAGATAACATTCGGCGCAGTAGGTGTGCATACGGTCACTATTGAGGATATTATCCTTAGTGTAGGGGATACTATCTCAATCAGATTTGCAGACCTGACATTAGGTGCTGAGATGTACTATACAGGCAATTTGCTTGTCACTACAACGACGCCTGTACAGGTTTTGGCTGTTTATGAGTCAATGCTTTATGTAAACGATAGCATTCCGAAAGGTATATTTCAGAAAGACTTTTTAGCGTCAATATTTAAGATGTTTAATCTTTATGTTTATGAAGATAAAGAGAATGAGAAGATGCTTAACATAGTTCCTTATGTGGACTTCATGAGTTCTACTGATCTTGACTGGACTTACAAGGTGGCAAGGGATAAGAGCTGGCAGATCATTCCTATGGGTAACCTGAATGGCAGAATCTTTGAATACAAGTACAAAGATGACTCGGACTTTTATAATGAAAGCTATCGTAAAAAGTTTAATCAGAATTACGGGGATAGGCAATTTGATACAGGCTTTCAATTCTCAAATGATAAGCAGACTACTGAGATAATGTTTGCCGGATCACCTTTGATTAAATATGACAGCTCTGATAAATATGTAGTTCCTATCTATAAAAAGTCGAATGAGCTATCTGCTGAAGATAGGATGGATTCTAACATAAGGATTCTGTTTAGTAAAAAGCTTTCATGCGATAGCTGGAATATTAAATCTTTTTTAGGGAATCATCCTAAGACTTCGTATGGCTATGCCGGTCACCTGAATGATCCTATCTCACCTACTCAGGATTTGAACTTTGGCGCACCTTCAGAGGTTTACTTTACTGCCGGCACGTATCCTTCACAGAATCTTTTTAACAGGTTCTGGAGCAGTTATATTGCTGAAATAGCAGACAAGGATAGTAAACTATTGACTTGCTATGTTTATCTCAAGCCATTGGATGTGACGCAATTAGATTTCAGTAAAGCGGTATTTATTGATGGGATTAGGTTTAGGTTGAATAAGGTTATGGATTACGATGTAACGAATAATGAACTTGTAAAGGTTGAACTTTTAAAAATAATTGATAATGGCTAACACGGTAATAGGGGCAAGTGTACAGGTAGAGTTTCAGTCGGTAGGTAGTATGAGAAAAGCTATTAAAGAAGCTACAAGCGAATTAATAGCAATGCAGGAGCAGTTCGGAAAGACTTCACCTCAAGCCATTGCGGCGGCTCAAAGAATTGCTCAATTAAAAGATAGAATACAAGACGCAAAAGAGCAGGCTGACTTATTCGATCCAGGTAAAAAATTTCAGGCATTCGCAAACGCTGCTTCTACTGTTGCATCAGGCTTCTCTGCTGTTCAGGGTGCAATGGCATTAGTAGGTCAGGAAAGTGAAGACTTGCAAAAAACACTCGTTAAAGTTCAGGGTGCAATGGCTTTAGCACAGGGGTTAAGTGCTGTAAAGGATGCAGGCAAGGCATTCGATGAGATGAAAGTCGTTGCTGTAAATGCTTTTCGTGCGATTAAAGGCGCAATAGGAAGTACGGGGATTGGTTTGCTTGTTATTGCTCTGGGTACTATTGTTGCTTATTGGGATGAAATTAAAGAGGCTGTGACAGGTGTTAGTGAAGAGCAGAAAAAGTTAAATGAGCAAGCTGCCAAAAGGGCTACTTTAGCGGAGAAAGAACTTGACAGATTAGAACGATCAACTGAAACACTAAAAGCACAGGGAAAAACAGAAAAGGAAATAATAGGACTTAAGATCGCAAAAGTTCAGCAGATCATAAAAGCTACTCAGGAGGAATTAGATGGAAAAAAGAAAATTAAAGATGCAGAGATAGCACAGGCTGAAAGGTATAATAATTTGATAAAGCAGGCTGTTCGTGTAGGTATGGAAATTAATACAGCAGTTCTTCGTGCGCTTGCTGTACCTCTTCAGCTTGTTATTACTGCTGTAAATAGCGTATCTGAAACTCTTGGTTTTGGTAAAGTTGCAGCAATTGATCTGCAACAGGAAATTACTAATTTGAACAAAACCACTGCTGATTATGTCAGCAATTTAATTATAGATCCAAAAGAAACAAAGGATAATTTAGATAAAAATATTTCTATACTTGAGGATAAGTTAATAGATGCAAATGAAAAGTATAATACTTACAATAAACAAATAACTGAAGGTAACAAAGCAGCATCCAAAAATATTTCAGATGAAAGGATGAATGCTGAAAAAGAGTTGACTAAGTTCATTGAAGAAGAAAACGATAAGCGTTTAACATCGACAATGACAGCTACTGAAAAAGAGCTGTTTGAAATTAGAAAACTTTACGATGAGAAAATAGCTTTAGCAAAGAAATACAATTTAGATACAGATCAGTTAGAGGCTTTGCGTTTATCTGCTATTTCTGAAGTAATAAACAAAGAGCAGAAATTACAAGAGAATAAATTATCTAAGCAGTTGGGTGACTTTAAAGCACAAGGCCCAAAATTAGGTTTAGTTCAAAAAGAACTTACTGCAAATGAGCAAAACGAAGCTAATACTCGAAAGCAAATAGCTGAAGACGAAGCTAACAACAGGATAGAATTAACACAGGCAATCGGCACAGCATTGGGTTCACTTAGCGATGTTGTAGGAAGGGAAACAGCAGCAGGAAAAGCTCTTGCAATAGCTCAAGCAACTATAAACACATTCTTAGGTATTACAGAGGTTTGGAAGTCAAAGGCTGTGCTTCCTGAACCATTCAACACAGCTACGAAGATCGCAGCAACTGTTACAACTGCTGCCGGTGGATTTGCCGCTGTTAGGAATATTGCAAAGACAAAAGTTCCAGGCGGTGGCGGTGGTGGCCCTACCCCTCCATCTCCAGGTAACCTTAACGCACCTTTATCGCCTGCACTTTCTCCTGCTGTGCAAGGTCAGGCACTTAACGCTGAAGCAATTAATAACATGAGCAATCAGTCTTTAAGAGCATATGTAATGAATTCAGACATACAAAACAATAATCAAAGAAACGCATACTTGCAGCGTAATGCAAGAATCGGATAACATGGAAACGCTACCACTTTTTAAATTGACAATAAAGGAAGACGAAAGCGCTGTGCAGGAAGTTAACGCAGTTGCATTGGTTGACATACCGGCAATAGGTGAGAACTTCTTCGCTTTTGAAAAACAGATATTTGTAGATCCAAAAGCAGGTGAATCTGAAGATGAATTCATTCCCCGCTGTATTTCATACATGGTAGGTGAGGGTAAAGATCAGGATCAGGCTGCTGCGATCTGTTACAGCACATGGGAGAACAAAGATCAAAAGTTTCAAGAGACATACAGCGACTATCCTAAGCAGGCAAGCGAGAACGCAAAGATAGCTTTGAGATGGGCGGAGGAGAACGGGTGGGGTGAATGTGGCACTCCTGTCGGAAAGGCAAGAGCAAACCAACTCGCAAAAGGTGAACCTATTAGCAGGGATACGATAGCACGAATGGCTGCTTTTGAAAGACACAGACAGAATAGTCAGAAAGACTTAGGAGATGGATGCGGTCGGCTTATGTGGTTAGCGTGGGGTGGTGATGCTGGCATAGAGTGGGCGCAGCGTAAACTTGAGCAGATAGATCGTCAAAAGATGCACGCTTTCTCTGTTGTGAATAGTGAAGAGCGAATAGTAGTTGGGCCTGCAATGATCCCAGATATGCCGATATACAGGAGAGATCACACAGGCGAATACTACGTTTTCTTTGACAAAAAGACTATTGAAACGATCGCTTTGAAGTTCTACGCAAAAGGGTTTCAGCAAAGCGCAAATGAGATGCACACAAAACCTGTTGAAGGAATTACTTTTTTCATGTCCTGGATAGCAGATGAAAGCAAAGGCATCCCAAAGATGAAGCAGTTTGAAGACCTTCCAGATGGGACTTGGTTTTTAGGCGCAAAGGTTATGAATGACGAGACATGGTCAAAGGTGAAGGATGGCACGTTTAAAGGCTTCAGCGTGGAGGGTATGTTTGACATGACAGAGGTTAAAATGAAGATGAAAGAAGAAGAGATAATTCAACAACTTCGTGACTTATTAAAAGACTTCTAAGTCTGTTGTGTTTGGTTTAGGTTTACGTTCCCCTGCCTGTTTTTACGGGTGGGGTTTTTTATTTGTATTTATGTTTATGAACATCCTAACACTAACACAAAAATTCAGCGGCTGTGGATATCACAGGCTCATGTTACCTGTCTCTTTAATGGAAAAAAAGTACGGTAGGATTACCGATAAGATGACAGATGAGCAATGGGAGGAGCATGAGTTTGACATCGTTTTTATTAACAGGGTATGGGAACAGGAAGACCTTTTGGAAAGGCGTAAAACAAAGGGATTCAAGCTTGTAGTGGATGTGGATGATTATTGGATTCTATCTCACGATCACCTTATGTACGATGGTTATAATGCTACAAATTTTGCAGCTCGGTTAATCAATCACATGAGAGAAGCTGATCTGGTCACTTGCACTCATGAAAGGCTTGCCGATGCTATTTATCCACATAACAAAAACGTGGAAATATTACCCAATGCCATCCCTTACGGACAGGTTCAGTTCAATGGTGAAAGGGTTTCAACGGATGCTGTGAAGCTCTTTTGGGCCGGTGGGATAACGCATGAATCTGATATAAAATTGCTACAAGCACCACTCAAAAAGCTATCCGGAAACATTCAAATGGTCATGGGTGGCTTTGCTGATTCAAACGATACAGAGCGTTATTATTGGCATCGTATGGCTAACTATTTCACAGCAGATCAGACATTGCCTCACACGTTAATTAGGGGTATGGATGTGTTCAACTACTACGAAATGTTCAAGCATTCGGACATCATGTTAGTGCCTTTGGTGAAGAACAATTTTAACGCTTACAAGTCGAATATTAAGCTTTTGGAGGCTGCTGGAAAGGCTCTTCCTGTCATCGTTTCTCATGTTGATCCTTACATCGGTTTTCCTGAAGATGTTGTCAAATATGTTAAAAAAAGTAGTGATTGGACTCGACATATTAACGAATTGGTGAACGATAAAGAGATGCGGGATGAACTTGGAATTTTATTGCATACATACTGCGCTAAGTACTTCAATTTCAATGAGATAAACGAAAAAAGAAAAGCGGCTTTTTTAAAGTTGTTGAGTTGAGTAAAATAGGGAGGGTAATAGGGTGGCTATTGGGGAGGGTATTAGGGAGGCTTATGCAAAGGAAAGGAAAGGAAAGGAAAAAAAGAAAGGAAATAAAGGAAAGTATAGTATGCGTTTTCTCGCATCTCAATTCAGTTTCTAAAAAGATTCATTTTTGAACGAAGTAGTACTACTTCACTACTACTTCCTACTACTTTAAATTCAACTTTTTACCACTACAAAAACACGCTTTTTCATTGGTAAATGTCTAATTTTTTTCGGTTTCGGTATATATGTGCATGATGAACCCAATCGAACTATTAGCACAGGTTAAAAAACTTGTATTTCAAGAAGAGACAGAGGGTGCGCCAAGTTACAGCTTGGAAGATGGCACTAAAATCATGGTTTCAGCTTTAGAGGTTGGCGGTATCGTTACTCTCGAAGATGGTACTCCTGCTCCTGCCGGTGAACACACTTTGGCAGATGGCACAGAGATCGTACTTGCTGAAGGTGGTGTTATCGCAGAAATCAAACCGAAGGAAGTAGAAGCTCCAGAGGTTAGCGTTGAGATCGAAAGCGGTAAAGACATGAAAGAAAAAGAAGATCAAATGGCTGCCAAGTTTTCTGAAATTGAAAACAGAATCGCAGCAAGTGAGCAAAGTTTTTCTGCTTTACAGTCTGACTACGAAGGTCTGAAAGCTGCTTTCGGTAAACAATCTGAAGCAATGCAAGGTCTGATCCAGCTTGTAGATACTTTGGTTAACGTACCTTCTCAAGCACCGGCTGAAGTTCCTAACAACTTCAAAAAAGTTAGCGTTGAAAGCAAGGCTGACAAAATCAAATCTTATTCTCAATTCGTTTCACAATTTAAAAACAAATAAAAATGGCGTTTTTGGTTACAGGCCTTACAGCCTACACAGAACAAAATGAGCAACAGCTCGTTACTGCTTCGCTGTTCGAGGCACGTACTCAACAGCTCATCCTTTCCGAAGGTAACGTAATGACAGGAGTAAAATCCTCTCAGACCGTTAACCGTATGGATACGGATGTATTTTTTCAAGACGATAGCTCTTGCGGATTTTCTGCTTCAGGAACAACTGAGTTTACTCAGCGCACTTTGACAGTAGGAAAGGTAAAGACTCAGGAAATCCTTTGCCCTAAGGATCTGGAGGCTTACTACTTACAGAAAGCTCTTCCTGCTGGTTCTAACTATGACAGCATGATCTTCGCTCAAGAGTACACAGGTCGCAAAGCTGGTAAGATCGCTGAAGCTATCGAAGTAGCTCTTTGGACTGCAACAGGTAGCGGATTCGGTGGTTCTAACGGACTTTTAAACAAATTCAAAGGTATTCGTCAATTAGTTGCTGATGCTGGAGGAACTGTTGTAAATGCTAACGTAACAGGGTTCTACGGAACAGGTGCTCCTATCACAGCTATCGATACAATGGAAAAAGCACAGAAATCTGTTCTCGCAGTTATCAATGCTCTTCCTAACGGTGTTAAAGGAAAGAATGATGTTCGCATCTTCGTAGGATGGGATGTTTATAACCTTCTCATTCAGAAGTATGTTGACCTGAACTTGTACCACTACAATCCAGGTTCTACTCAGAATGATGTTGCTGCTGAATTCATCGTTCCTGGTTCTTCTTACAAAGTTATCCCTGTTCACGGTCTGACCGGAACAAACGATATCTACGCTTTCAGAATGTCAAACATCTTCTTAGGTGTTGACCTTCAGGGTGAAGAAGATAACTTCGAGATGTGGTATAGCCAGGATGATCGTAACGTGAAGTTTAGCGCTTCATTTAAGATCGGTGTTCAATTCGCCTTCATGGATGAGGTTGTTAAGTTCGAAGCCTAATTAGTTAATCACAGGGAGGGGATAAAACTCCTCCCTTCTTAAAAAAAATAAATATGCCTTGCGCACTCACATCAGGTTATAGCTTAGACTGTAAAGACAGTTCGGGCGGTATTACCGAAGTTTATTTCATTGAAAAAGCCAACGTGTCAAGTGTTGCAACTGCATCAGGTGTAGTTACAGGTTTGACAAAGGCTGCTGGTAAGCGTTTTTGGAAATATGAACTGCCAAAAGAAACAGGTAACTTTACTAACAATCCACAGGTATCTACTGAAAACGGAACTTTGTTTTTTGAGCAAGGTCTTACAATCGTTATCAATAAGCTTTCTGCATCTGTTAACACAGAGCTGAAACTGTTGGCTCAGAATGTTTTGATCGCAGTTGTAAAGGATAACAACAATAAGTTCTGGATGCTCGGTAAAGAAAGAGGTATCGATATGGCTGCTTCTGAAAGCGGAAGCGGTACAGCGTTCGGTGATCGTTCAGGATATACTTTGAATTTCACAGGTAAAGAATCAGATCAACTTTATGAAGTGAACAGCTCTGTAGCTTCTGCACTTGAGACTGCTGGTTGATAATTGATGAAGAATAGGTAAAGCGCCTGCCTGCATTTAGGCGGGCGTTTTTTGTTAATAGGTATTTATAACAGGAATGATAAAGCTCACAAAAGGAAATACTGAAACGCTAATTTTGACGCTTAAAGAAAAGCAGACTATCTTAGATGCAAATTTTCTTATGGTGTTTCAGAGCAGGACTACAAATGATAAGGTAAAGTTTGTGCTTGTAAATAGTGCAGATCAGAGTCTTTATCAGGAT
>Ga0315904_10010122_pt1 | contig 12234 bp, 7 predicted proteins | sample LakEriMetagenome_6_FD_203529 | JGI IMG/M metagenome (GOLD analysis project Ga0315904, IMG submission 203529) | Freshwater fungal communities from buoy surface, Lake Erie, Ohio, United States - Buoy 12 MA120 | ecosystem: Environmental > Aquatic > Freshwater > Lake | place: USA: Lake Erie, Ohio...
GATCGGACGAACAAGGCGCTACAGGCCCGTTCCAAGGCGATCGCCAACGCGATGTTCTCGGAGGGACAAAAGCTCACCCGGTTCATCGATCCCGAGAAACTCAATCGCGGCACTCCCTCCGAACGTCAGAAGCTCGAGGAAGAACTGCAGGTCAAGTCGGTTCCCGACGCGACGGCGGCGCTGCAGGCGCTGGGAACCCAGAATGGAGCCGAGTACGGCGAGACCAGCCTGCTGTCTCCCATGGATCTCAGCGAGCACCCGGTGCTGGGCAAGACGCAGGAAGCGCTCTCCACCGATGATCTGCGGAGCTTGCCCGCCAACATTGTCACGCTTGCGTTTCGCGGCCAGGGGCTCTACTCGCCTCTTGTCGTCGAAGCCCAGGCCGATGGCGAAAACCTGGCGGGCGACCGCTACCTGGTCTGGAAGGTGCGCGAAGTTTCCGACCACGTTCCGACCCTCGCAGAAGAAGGGATTCGCGATCAGGTGGTCAAGGCCTGGAAACGGCTGCAGGCCATTCCCAAGGCCCGCGAACGGGCCGAGGCGCTGGCCAAGCAGGCCGCCAAGGCCGAGTCACTCGAACAAGGCCTGGCCGAGGCAACCGTGACGGGAGCCAAAGAGTCCGACACGGTCACCGTCAGTGAATCTCCCGAGTTCTCGTGGTACCGGCAGTCGAGCGTGCAGGCGATGATGGGCCGGCAGCCTCTGGAGTTTGGCAACCCGGTCGTCATTGACGGGGCCGGCGAGAACTTCATGGAGACGGTCTTCAACACGCTGGGCGAAGGAGAGTCGGGGGTGACCCCCAATGACGATGCCTCAACCTTCTATGTGGTCCGCGTCGGCAAACGCCGTGAGGCCACCCGCGAGGCGTTCCAGTCGGCACCGCTGTTCGACACCCAGATCGCCAACTTCACGATCCCCTCGCAGTACCAGGAGATCGCCAACCAGGGGGTGCGGCGCCTGTTGATTGAACAGGAGCGCCAGCTCCAGCGGCGATACAATCTCAAGTACCGCAATCCCCAGACGGGTGAACTGGTCGACCTGGCCAACGCCAACGAAGACGACGCAGAAGAGTAAGTTCTTCCGTCTCACCGCCGGCGGCGGTGGAATGCTGTTGGATCAACCAGGCAAGAGCCGCGTTTCACGCGGCTCTTGCCTGGTTTTCGCACTGCGGATTGATTCATCCGAACACGCACAACCAACGCCGGGTCGAACCCTTGGGGTCGGGAAACAGAGGCGGTTTTTCAGGGAGCTGCGCAAAGCCGATCCACGCAACGATTCCGGGGACTCCGTGCTGGATTTGATCGCCCATCATCGGGCGGTCTTCAGATTCCACCCATTTGTTGCAGCATGCTCCAAATCAAGTTGGCGTTGCGAAAGGCCACCACGGGGAACAGGATCACGAAGAGTTGACAGAGGGCTCGGCGTGTGCGGAACGGGTAGGCCAGGTTGCCTGCGAGCAACACAATCTGAGCGACCAGCCAATGCTGGGAATAGAGAAAAAACTCCTGCCCCCAGAGGCTGTGAAAAACCATGTTGAAGAGCAGTATTCCCGCGGCAGCCAGCGTGACGAACCTCTGACCGCGTGAGCCGTAGCGACTTCCGATCAGTCCCGTCACCAACAGCAGCGGGACAATCGCCATGGTGACCCACTCGCCGGTCTTCTCCAGCGTGAACCCGAAATCGTATCTCCCCCGCTGGATTTGACCACGATTGAGCAGTTGCGTGCCAACCCGGGGAGGCGACAAAGTGTTGACCAGCACCTCGGGGACTCTCGTCAATTGTTCCCTTAAGTTCGCATCCAACCGGAGAAACCGTACGACCCAGCGTCCGTGATGACTGAGAATTTCACGCAAGGTCCAGACTTTCGAGGCGGCGGCGGAAGGAGCCTTCTTTTCCTCTGCGTGCTGATCACTGGAAGGGACGGATGCCTTCCCGACCGATTCGCGCGGGGGCAACAGCCGATTCAAGGCAAAAGCCGATCCATAGGTCAACAATCCTGCACAGACTCCCACCACGACAACCTGCCGCACAGCATTCCTCCAGGTCCAGCCACTGCCGATTCCACTGGCAACCATCAGCAGCAGTGTGGGAATGATCTGGGTCACCGTGGTCCCGGTGGCCAGGGTGCCCAGGGCCAACCAGGCCCAGCTCAGGGGTGACCTGCCATCCCGCAACTCGGTGGCGGCCAGCAGCAGGCTCGCCGTGACGCAGAAGCCCCCCAGTGCAAAGTGCTCGGGTACACTGCCGCCAATCAGCTGGCTGAAGGAAACCGCCCCCAGACTCGCCAGCAACAGGCTGGACCCGGTCCCCAACCCCAGGCGGTTCAACAGCAGCAACATGACCGCCACAGTGCATCCCGAGATGGTGGGAGTCACCAGCAGTCCCAGGCATCGGGTCAACTCGGCCTCGGGCAACAGGTTCAGCCCCGTGGATGACGCGGCCTTCACAACGGCGGCGATCGGCAGACGGAAATAGTTACCGAAATTGGGGTGGACCAATCGAAAAACTTCGACTCCCCGGGTGATGCCCTGGAGCCGGAGGTTGGGATCCATGTCAAACAAGACATCAAACTGACCGAAGGCCGCCCGTTGATCGAACTGTCGTTCGAGCAGAAGATTCACCAGGAACGTGGCCAGACCGAGACCACAGGCAAGCCAGACGACCAGTCGTTGATTCGAAGGGGCGACGGGCTGGGCGGGTGCGGGTGGGGCAGACATCGTGGGCATCTCGTCAGGTGGGGAGGGCTGCTGGACGGGGACGATTCAGGGGTAACAGGCGGCGAGGACCAACATGAGCACCACGGCCCCCAGCCAGAGGCTTGCCCGATCCCGAAAGGCAAAGACGATGGGATCATCTGCCAGTTCCCCCCGTTTCGCCTTCAACCACACACGGCTGATCCAATAAATGAGGACGACACAAACCAGCCACAACACGCGGTGATTGGGGTAGAGCGACCGGGCCTGGGGGCTGTTCAGGTACAGGGCCAGCACCAGGACGGCGATGTATCCACTCGACAGTCCCGCCCCTTCAACGAGACTCAGATCTCCAGTCCGGTACCCGCGCCCCCGCAGGGCGACCTGCCGTGAACGGGAGGCGAGATCCAGTTCCGTATAACGCTTCGAGAAGGCCAGCGACAAGAAGAAAAACATCGCAAAAGCCGCCAGCCATTCCGAAACCTCGACTCCCACCGCACTGGCACCGGCAAACAACCGCAGCGTGTACAGGCCCGCCAGAACCAGCACATCGAGCATCGCAATGCGCTTGAACAGCACGGTGTAAAGGCAGGTCATCGCGAAATACCCGGCGAGCAGGCTCAGCGTGGTGGGGGGCAAACGAAGCCAGGCAGCCCCTCCCGCGGCGCTCACCAACCCGAGTGCCAGCACCGGGCCCAGCCAGACCGGCAGAGTCCCCGCGGCAAAAGGGCGGTGGCGCTTGCGGGCGTGCTGGCGGTCGGCGGCGAGATCGGCCAGATCGTTCACCAGGTAGACGGCGGAGGCACACAGACAGAAACAACTGGCGCAGATCAGGGCTGACTGCCACAGCCCCGACTGCTGGATCGAGGGAGATGCCACAAGGGGAACGAACACCAGCAGGTTCTTGACCCACTGGTGCGGCCGCAAGGCTTTCAACAGCGCCGTCCATCGGCCGGAGCGGGTTCCGTACGTCTGCACCCGATCGGTCAGTCGCCGCACACGGTGCCTCAGGCCAACTGACGGTGCCACCAAGTGCACTCCCGTGGCCTCCTGCCAGACGGGGATGTCGGCATGGCTATCCCCTGCGTAGTCGAATTCGCTGAAGCCCTGCCGGCGACAATACTCCTGAATTGCCAGCAATTTGGCCCCCCCCCGGCAATTCACAACCCCATCACTGGCAAGAACGTCGTCGAATATCCCCAACTGACCGGCCACACGCATGCCCCACGAGGCATCACTGGCCGTCGCCAAGACCGTTCGCCCCCCTCTGGCCCGATGCATCTCGATGAGAGTGCGCACTTCCTGGCGATACGGCAAGGTCGCCGCATCCGGATGAACGACGCGGGCGAGTTGCTGCTTGAGGGCCGCCCGACTGTGCCTGGTCCCCCAGAAAATTCCCAGGAGTTCGCGCGGCGCCCGGAATGCCAGCGTCAGGATCGCCTCGTGCAACAAATCGGTCTGGATGAGAGTCCCATCCAGATCCACAAACAGGGGGCGCACCAGACCCGGATCGCCGCTGGCCGAACGATTTTCGCCCGCTACAGATTCTTTCGGATGGCTTTCTTCCATAATTTTTTTCTCGGGCCCAACCCCGTCGGCCGACATCATGCTCGGGTCCAATTCCTGGGGGGGAAGGCACGCCCGGAGGGAACAAATCTGGCGATGCCGTGCCTGTCCTCTCCCTGGAAAATGGCCACCCCTGACCACACGTCAACTCCGATGACGAGGAGTATAAGTCACCACTTCCGATCTCCCCAAGTCGTCACCGATGTCGTCGTCAGTCGAAGTCAATGTCAAGGAGGATGCCCTCGGCGGGTCTCACAGGAAAGCGCGCGGCGCACCCGGCCACCATGCATGGGCCCGCACTGGTTTGTCATCCGACATCCGGTCGGCGACCCCCTTGTCGCGTGGCCGGGGCTCTGTGTTTTTTCGTCGGTCAGTCGGCTGGTGGGCTTTTCGCGGTCTCTTTCGACCCCGGCTCAGCTGCGGGCGAGACAAGTTCCTGCACCTCCAGACGCCTCACGCGCGTCGGCTCGGCGTCCAGCACGGTCAGCTCGTAGTTTCCCAGACGGATCTTCTCGCCCGGCACCGGGATGTGCCCCAAAAGCTCCACCATCAGCCCCCCCGCCGTGTCGCTGGTGACATCCTGCGGAATCTCGATGTGGCATTGCTCCACCAGGTCGTCGAGATTGCACAACGCGTCGACGAGATACCGGCCTTTGGACCGGCGGATGATCATCGGCAACTCGCGGTCGAACTCGTCCTGGATCGGGCCAACCACCTGCTCGAGAACGTTCTCAAACGTCACCATCCCCGAGACTGTGCCGTATTCATCCACCACCATCGCCACATGCGTGCGGTTCTTCTGAAACTCGCGCAACAGCACATCGAGGGGCATCGTTTCGGGAAAGAACGGCAGCCGGCGGACAATCTCGGTCAGGCTGGGCAGGGTCTTGCCCGAGTGCAGGCTGACCAGTACGTCTTTGGCGTGCACCATTCCCACCACCCGGTCGAGATCTCCATCACACAGCGGGAACCGTGTGTATTGTTGCTCAGCAATCAGGGTGATGTTCTCGGCCATGGGACGGCGGTTGTTGAGGTACACAATGTCCCGCCGGGGAACCATCACCTGCCGGGTGACCTTGTCTTCCAGGTCGAGCACGTTTTCCATCATGAGCCGCTCGCCGCGGGTCACCTGCCCACCGGCGGCCGACTCGGCCAGGATCAGCCGCAGTTCCTCTTCGGAGTGCAGTTCTTCATGGCCCCCCCCAACCCGCACCCCCAGCGTGGCCAGAATGAGATTGCTGGAGGCATGCAGCACCCAGATGAACGGCCACAGCAGCTTGTAAAAGATGGTGAGGGGGACCGCCACGGCCAGCGCCGTCGGCTGGGCCGACCGGATCGCCATGATCTTGGGAACCTGCTCTCCCAGCGAAATGTGCAGAAAGGTAATCAGCAGGAAGGCCAGTGGCACGGTCACATACTGCGTCGCCCCGGGAAAGCCGATCCAGTGAAACACCGGCTCGAGCAGGCGATGGGCGACCGCCTCACCCGCCCACCCCAGGCCCAGACTGGCGAGGGTAATGCCCAGCTGGCAGGCGGAAAGGTATTCGTCGAGGTGCCCCAGCACATGGCGGGTGAGCCCGGCGGTCCAGGACCCCGCCCGGGCGAGATTCTCAATCTGGCTCAGCCGGACTTTGACGAGGGCGAATTCCGCCGCCACAAAGAACCCATTCGCGCAAACCAGCAACACCAGCAGGGCCAATTGCAGCAGGGTGGTGGCGGTGGACGACCCGGCGGTCTCCCCCGGAATCACTTCCGCCAGGGGAAGCAGACCCAGGATCTGGACAGTCAGGCTGACAGAATTCATGGAAACACAGGCCCTCTCCGGAACGGAATTCCGGTGAGGCGGGGGGGGTGAACAATGGTCATCGGGAAATCTCCCGGTTGCCACGGGAACCGGGCAGGGTCCTTCCTAGCGAATTGTCGCGGTGAACCGGAAGCAACGCAACCCGACCGGTGGTTCTCTCCCGCGTGACTCAGCCCGAGGAGTTGCTACACTGCAAGTTCGTACCCATCCTCAGGCTGTCTTCTGCCCCCCTGTCTCGCACGCCCATGCCGGTCAAAGTTCGGTGTCCTGGATGTCAGAAGGTATTGACCGCGCCCGATGCGGCCCGGGGCAAGGCACTGAAATGTCCCGACTGTGAAACCCGGGTCCGGATCCCGGCGGAGGGAGGCGGGGGTGCCCCTGCCGCCAAGCCCAAAAAAGTCGAGGATGATGACAGTCTCCTGGCGAAGCTCGACCTGTCGAAGGCGGTCGATTCCGAGACCGAGTTGTGCCCCAAATGCGGGGCCGACATTCCGGATGGAGCCCGCGAATGCCCCAAGTGCGGCACCGACCCGACCACCGGCCAGCTCAGCAAAGAAGCCCGGCGGCGGAAGAGCCTGAAGGGGGTCGACCCGCGCGACTTCTACAAGGTCGTCTGGAAAGATGCCTGGGAATTCACCCTCGAAAATCTCGGCTCGGTGCTGCAGACCGCGTCGTACATGCTGATCTTCGCCGGTTTGGCAGGGTTCTGCGCATTCATGGTGGGGTGGTGCTCGGATGGACCTCCCAAAGCCTTCTGGGGGTTCTTGTGCGCGATCTGTTCGTTCACCTTCCCCGGCTGGCTGTTCCACCTGAATGTTGAAACGGTCAAGCTGACAACCGTCAAAAAATCGTCACTCAAAGACGTCAAATTCGACATCTTCACCTCGGTCGCCCTGGGGATCAAGTACGTGGTCTGGGCAATCAGCCACGCCTGGATGCCCTTTGGCTTTCTGGCCTACCCAATCTCGATGATCCACTTCTCGATGCCGGTCCCGTACCGGGCCTGGATGGCCTGGATCACGATGGCTCTGGCCCTGAAGAACTTCGGGGCGGTACTCATGTACTTCCTCGCCCGCATTGTGTGGTCGATTCCTGTGATGGTGGCCTCGGGAATCGTGGGAGCGCTGCTGGGGAACGAACTGCTGCAGTCGATCGAGAACCAGACCACCCCGCAGTTCGACTGGATCAAGTGGACGGTGCTGGGGGTTTGCGGAGCGGTGGTGGTGCTGATCGGGTCGTTCGCCGAGGTGTACCTGGCCCGCGTGCTGGGGCTGATTGCCTACTACTTCCGCGACACGCTCGACCTGCAGACCATCGTCGCCGAGAAGCAGTACGTGAAGAAAGAAGTGAAGGTCGACAAGTTCGGCAATCCGATCGAATCGCCGTTCAAGAAGTACGGCCAATTGGTGTTCGCGATCGTGGCCATCATCGTCACTTCGAACCTCATCTACTACTTCTACACCAACAAACAGCACATCCTGCTCCCCGACAGTTGGGCCCGGGGGATGGGGATCATCGACTGATCCCGCGAGCGCGGGTCCCCGCAATCATCTCCCCGACTTCCCACCACGCAGGCTCCCCAAGGCACCCACCGGCATGACCGACAAGGATCTCTTCGACGACTCGACGATGACGTTCGGCGAGCATCTCGAAGCATTGCGGATGCATTTGTGGAAGGCGATTGTCGGCTGGCTGATCGCCACCGTCGCCGCCTTCTGGATCTCGCAGCCCGTCATCATCGAGATGCAGCGCCCGGTGAACTCCGCCATGAAGAGCGTGTTCATCGACGGGCAGTCGACGGTGACCGTCACCGGACAGGAAGCGGTCGACAAGGCGACCCAGCCGGGCGTCTGGGATTCCGCCCGCCGCACACTCAACCGCTGGCTGGGCCGCGAAGAGCCCGAACCGGCGGAAGCCCCGGCCCCGCCGCCGGAAGATCCCGCGTTCCAACTGAAGATCGACGGCCGGGATGTGGCCCGGGCCCTGCACGCCGCCCAGCCGGGCTTCTATCCCGAGCTGCCAGCCGACGCACCCGAGGTCTTGATTGCAATCCCGCTGGCCGATCAGCCGTTTGGCAAGTTCCTCAAGGACCTGCAGCTGGAGAACATGCGGCCCCGCACCGACGGGGTCGACGAGGCCTTCATGATCTACCTCAAGGTCTCGCTGGTGGTGGGGTTCATTCTGGCGAGCCCCTGGATCTTCTTTCAGTTGTGGCAGTTTGTCGCGGCGGGGCTGTACCCCAACGAACGGCGGTACGTCTACCGCTACCTGCCCCTGTCGATCGGGCTGTTCCTGGCCGGGGTGGTCTTCTGCTACTACGTGGTCATTCCGTTCATGCTGACGTTCCTGTTCAAGTTCAACGTCGACCTGGCGGTGCGTCCCGAGATCAAGATCGGGACCTGGATCATGTTCGCCCTGGTGGTCTCGCTGATGTTCGGCTTGAGCTTCCAGCTCCCCCTGGTGATGGTGGTGCTCGACCGCATTCACCTGGTCCCCAACCGGCTGTACAGCGAGCATCGCCGATGGGCGATCCTCATCATCGCCTTCCTGTCGATGGTGCTGACGCCGGCCGATCCCATCAGCATGCTCGCCATGATGATTCCCCTGTTGGTGCTGTACGAATTCGGCATTTTGCTCTGCCGGTTCGGCGGCGGCGGCCCCAGGAACCCCTTCGAAATGCAGACGGCGTGATGCCGGGCCAGGTCCTGCCGCCCGGGAAGGTCGTCTGCCGAAGTCTCCCTCCCGGTGGCGGGCCGGGTTCGCTGTGTTCCACCGGCAACGTCTTTGAACCGTGCCGTCGGCCCTCACGGGCGTGCGAGTGGTCGCCCCGGAAACGACGCCTGGGGCACCGGGGTCTGGAACCGTGCCGACACCTGACCGACACCTCACCGACACCTCACCCAGTCAACCCGGGCCCGACGTTCCCCATCACCTCTTCTGTCCGTGACTCCAGTCCCCCGTACGACCCGCCTGCCGTGCCCCAGTTGATCCCCCCGGTTCCTCGTTCCCCCTTGTCGGAAGACCAGGTGCGCCACTGGCTGGCGACCCGGATCCCGGCGGACGATTTTCGCGGCCAGCGCGTGCTGTTGATCGTGCCCGATGCCACCCGCACCGCCCCGTTGCCCCTCTTGTTTCGGGGAGTTCACGAGCGGCTGGCCCCGGTGGTCCAACGGCTCGACGTCCTGGTGGCCCTGGGAACTCATCCCGCGATGTCCGCCCCCGCCCTGCGGCAGCTTCTGGGAATTTCCGAAGACGAGGCGCGGGGCCCCTTCCGCGATGTGGGGCTCTACAACCACGAGTGGGATCGCCCCGAGCGGCTCACCCGCCTGGGAACGCTTTCGACCGACGAGACCCGCGAGATTTCCGGCGGCCTTTTGGCGGAATCGGTGCAGGTCGAAATCAACTCGCGAATCCACGACTACGACGTGCTGCTGGTGCTGGGGCCGGTATTTCCCCACGAGGTGGTGGGGTTCTCGGGGGGGAACAAGTACTTCTTCCCCGGCATCGCCGGTCCCGAGATTCTGAACTTCTTCCACTGGCTGGGGGCGCTGATCACCAACGCATCGATCATCGGGGTCCGGCAGACGCCGGTCCGGGCGGTGGTCGATCGGGCCGCCGCCCTCATTCCCATTCCCCGCCGCTGCATCGCCTTCGTGGTCACTCCCCAGGCGGGAGTCTACGACCTGTTCTACGGCACTCCGGAAGAGGCCTGGGGGCAGGCCAGCCAGTTGTCTTCGCAGGTGCACATCACCCGGGCCACCGCGCCGTTCCGACAGGTGCTGTCGTGCGCGCCTCCCATGTACGACGAACTGTGGGTCGCGGGGAAGTGCATGTACAAGCTCGAGCCAGTGGTGGCTGACGGGGGCGAGCTGATCATCTACGCCCCCCACCTGCGCGAGATTTCGGTCACCCATGGCGGGCTCATTGGCGAGGTGGGCTACCACTGTCGGGACTACTTCCTGAAGCAGTGGTCGCGGTTCGCGCACATTCCCCGGGGAGTGCTGGCCCATTCCACCCATGTGTTTGGACAGGGCACGTTCGATGCCGCGACCGGCGTCGAACGGGGCCGGGTCCAGGTCACACTGGCGACGGGGCTGCCCGAAGCCGAGTGCCGGCGGATCAACCTGGGTTACCGCGACCCGGCCAGCATCGATATCGAGTCGTTCGCCCACCGCGAGGCCGAAGGGGTCCTGCTGGTCCGCAAGGCGGGCGAAATGCTCTACCGCCTCGCCGACGACACCTGATCGGCCCCCGCACTGTTCTTTCCTCTGTTCCCTGCTGATCAACCCATGACCGACGCGGCCGAGTTTCGCGAACCCCTGCAGCAACGACTGGAACTGGCCCTGCAAATGGCCGCCGAGGCCAGCACGCTGATTCTTTCGTATTACCAATCGTCGAACCTGGCGGTCGAAAGCAAGCGCGACGCCAGTCCCGTGACCGCCGCCGACCGGGGAGCGGAAGAGCTGATCCGCGCCCGTCTCGCAGTGGCGTTTCCCGCCGACGCGATTCTGGGAGAGGAATTTGGGGAGCAGCCGGGAACCTCGGGTTACCGCTGGATTCTCGATCCTGTGGATGGCACCAAATCGTTCATCCATGGCGTGCCGCTGTTCGGCACGCTGATTGGCATCGAGCGGGGAACCGAGTGCGTGGCGGGGGTCTGTCACTTCCCGGCGATGAACGAGACTGTCTGGGGAGGCCGCGGGCTGGGAGCCTGGTGGCGGGCGGGGGACGGCGCGGTCCGTCCCGCGCGGGTCTCGGCCGTCGACCGGCTCTCAAACGCCACGGTCTGCTTCACCACGGTGCAGGGTTACGCGCGGGTGGGCCGGTTTGATGTGTTTGAATCGCTGGTGTCCCGGGCCCACCTGCTGCGGGGGTGGGGAGACTGCTACGGGCACATCCTTGTGGCAACGGGCCGGGCCGACGTGATGGTCGACCCCCTGATGAACCCCTGGGACGCGGCCGCCCTGGTCCCCATCGTCACCGAAGCGGGAGGGTCCTTCGTCGACTGGATGGGCCAACCCAGCATCTGGTCGGGCAATGGCATCTCCATCAATCGCGGATTGGCGACCGAAATCCTGGGCATCACCCGGGGCAAAGCGGGCCCCCTGGGCAAGTCAACCTGACCACTCCCGTTTCGACTCCGCTGGCGCTGTGTGGCCGCTTCGACCGCAGCGGCCGCCGCTTGGATCGGCTCAACCAGGAGTCGAGCAGTCCCGGCGCCACGCCCCGGCAGAACCCGTACCATCCTCCCGGATGGTGATGCTAGAATTGCGTGGCGGTCGATGCTGATGATCGTCCCGCCTCCGTTCTGACAACGGTCTCCGCCCTCCGTGACCGCCATGCGCTCGACCCCCTGCCCCAACTTTCAGTCGCACCTGTCGGCCACCCGCCGCGATCTCTTGCGCGCCGGGTCCCTGAGCCTGCTGGGGCTGGGTCTGCCTGACCTGCTGGCCGCACAGGAGCAGAACCCGGCGGCCGCCGCCGACTCGCGGGCCTTTGGCAAGGCCAAGGCGTGCATCCTGCTGTTTATGTGGGGGGGCCCGGCCCAGCAGGAGACGTTCGACCTCAAGCCCCAGGCCCCTGCCGAGATCCGGGGGGAATTCCGGCCAATCGCGACCCGCATTCCCGACATCCAGATCAGCGAGCACTTCCCGCTGCTCGCCCAACGGACCGACAAGCTGGCGATCATCCGGTCGATGACGCACAACAACGTCGACCATACGGTCGCCACGCACTTTCTCCTCACCGGGATGCCCCCACTCCCCACCGGCACCCGCGAGACCGACTGGCCCCACCTGGGATCGGTGCTGGCCCGGTTGGGGCGCGGTCGCGATCCCCTCCCCCCATTCGTCTCCATGCGCCCCAAGCTCCCCGGAGATGTCCCCCGGTTCGTCGAACAAAGCCGGGGGCAATGGGCCGGCTGGTTGGGCCAGAACTTCGACCCCCTCACCATCGACGATGATCCGTCCCTGCCCGGGTATCGCGTGGGAGACTTCGACCGTCCCGCCGAGATCTCCGTCGCCCGCCTGGACGACCGCCGGGCGCTGCTGGGGGAAATCGACCGGCAACTGCGGGCGGCCGACGCCCCGGGGACCGTGGGAGTGATGGACCGGCACTACCGCCGCAGTTTCGACCTCATTCACTCCGCCGCCAGCAAGGGAGCGTTCGATC
>Ga0315904_10010128_pt1 | contig 12232 bp, 22 predicted proteins | sample LakEriMetagenome_6_FD_203529 | JGI IMG/M metagenome (GOLD analysis project Ga0315904, IMG submission 203529) | Freshwater fungal communities from buoy surface, Lake Erie, Ohio, United States - Buoy 12 MA120 | ecosystem: Environmental > Aquatic > Freshwater > Lake | place: USA: Lake Erie, Ohio...
GAGCTTCCTGCGCCAGTTTCTCCCGCTGAGTGAAGATCAGCGTTCCTGGCATCTGCAACAGTTGTATTTCGTTCTGACCACGTTTTGCCTCGTATCCGACCAGTCTTGCTAGGTCAAAACAGAATCCGCTCATCACCTCGTCCCGACATGGGACACAGATTGCAACCTTCATGCTCCTCCTTACACGCTTCCTGGGTAAGTCCTCCAGACTCGGTTGTCAGGGTCATTCAACCAAGCCTTAAATCGTTTTTCGTCTGTCACCATGAATCCACGCATGATGCCCATCTTGTTGAGGACATCGATCACCGTGTCTGGAATCCTGGCAATGTGGGTCATAACATTGTCAACCTTCTTGGTTGCAGCGTTGACCTGTTGTTTGTTTGCTTCGACGATCTCAGACACATCCTGCTTTGTAGTCAGGATGACTTGATCGTCTTGCAGTGTCGCTACGGTGTAGCGAGTCTCGCTAATGCTGAATAAGTCTTTCATGCAAAAAGAGGGAGCAGGTTTCCCCACTCCCTCCCATCAGTCGTTACTGATTAAAGCGCCGGATTCAAGTCAGCCACGATACCGTGAGCAGCCTCGTTCCGCATCTCCAGCGTGAACTCAGCGAGAAGCTGCGTTTTCTCAGCATCGCCGGTCTTAGCCAGATCATTCGTCGCAAACGGACGCAGATACGCAACCGCAGCGTACTCAGGATCGAGCAGCAGTGCATCCCTGGTTCGCATGAAGCGATCCGGGGTGACCGACAACGTTCCAAAGTCGCTCATGTAGACGTCAGCCGCACCGATAATCGTAGTGGGCTGGTCACCAGGAGCCATGTAACGCTGTGCTGCGATACCAGCGAAGCTCGACACCTTCTGCTTCAGACCGCTGTTGACCACCAGCAGTTTCGGATTACCACCCGAAACAAACACCTCGGCAACAACATCCTTCAGCAGCGTCTCGGTGAAGGTACGGGTAGCACCGTCAGAGCGAGTGCTGACACCAATCGTCGTGGGATCAGTGCCAGACGTACCCGCGGAAGTGTTGGTCTTCAGCCAGGACAGGATCGCACCGAGTTTCCGAGCAGTAGACGATGAACCAGCAGTCTGCCCTTGGTTGGCAGTGATGATGGTTTCCATGTCACGCTTAAGCTCAGACGCAGCCTTGGAAAGCTGATACGCCTTCTCCGACTTCCGGCCAGCTTTGTTAACAGCTTCCAGCGTGTTGGAGATGCTGATCGTCTTTTGAACGATCTGCGTGTAGTTGCCAAGACGAACAGTGGGGCTAATCGTCGTGGCAACAGCATCAGCGCCCTCAACCGCAGCATTTGCAGTCGTAGCAGCAGCAAGCGAATCACTCTGCCACTCGTGATAAACAGCAGTCGCTTTGGTGCGAGCCAGGGTGGACAGGATCGGGGTTTCGGTCGGACTAATGTCGTAAATGACATCAATCAGGTCTTCGCGCATACCGATTGCGCTGTGTGCGGTAAAAGTGCTCATTTCAAAATCCTTACAGGAATCGTTCAAAAATGGCAGCAGCGTCTCGCGCTTTGCCGGTCTTTTTCAGGACTTTGCGCTGATCACGGATTGACTGCTCTTCTGTGTTCACCGGCCTACTGGTTCCCGGTTTCAACACTTTCGGAGCTTCTGCAACCTTCTTCTGGACACCCGGCTTTTGCGACAGAAGTTTGTCGTACTGCGCGGCTTTCCAGAGAGTCAATACAGCGCGTGAATCGTAAACCTGGGCAAGTTCCTGATCCGTGAAACCGAGTTGTTTGGCGTAAGTCCTGATTTCGCCTCTGACCGTTTCACCCTTCTGTGGATCTGCAAACTCAGGGATCGCTTGAGCCAGCTTCTGCTGTTCCTCGGCAACGATGCTCGCAAGTCTCTGCTGATGCTCCGATTGTTGCTGGTAGGCAATTCGTTGCTGTTCTGCTTGGACTGCTGCTAGTTGCTCTCGGCGTTGCTGCAACTCTGCGACTCTGACTGCATATCCGATTGGATCAGATTCTTTCAGTGCCTCAAGGTTCTCTCCCTTCGACTGTTCTGCCAGCACCTGCTGAATAGCTTGCAGACGCTCTGCATACTGATCTCGGAGAGATTTCGCTTGCTCAACAGCCTGTTTCTCTGCTTCCAGAGCCTTCCGCTGTTCCGCGAGCGACTGAGTTTTCTGAGTGTAATCCGTGCCAAGCTGGTAAGACTTGATCAGTTCATCCAAGGTTACTTCGCGTTCCTCACCTGCGGCTTTCACCCGGTAGCGCGGAGTTTCCTCAACCTGCTCAGTCTGTTCCTGCTCCTGCTCAACAACCTCTTCCTGCGGTTCCTGCTGGTCAGGCTTTTCGCCTTCAGCATCGCCCATCAGTCCGAGAATTGCGGCAGCGCCACTGTTTACATCAAGCTGTCCACTTCCTTGCGGAGTAGTGTCCATTCAGACCCTCACAAAATTTTCCATCGTTTAGACCTGATCTCAGTCGTATCGGCAATCGCTTGGAAATGACTTTTGATCAAATCTATTGCGCGAATCATTCTATAGGAATTTTCTCTAGCGTCAACCTCGTGATCACTAGAGTTAACAATCCTGTCAACAAACCCTTGTTTCAGGCTTTCCAGTTCCCTGACAAACTCATCATCCCGGAGCAGATTCGCTGCGCGTTCTGGGTTCATCCTGGGATTTCCACGTTCGCACTAATACCCGCGCCGATCTTGGCAGCTTTCAGTTGTGCCTCTGCCTCAAACTCTTGTTGCTTCAACTGGAGTTCAGCAGCAGCCTTTTCCCTGGCAAGCTGAATATCGGCTTGAGCCTTCATCCGTTGAGTTTCAATTGCTGCCATTGCTTTCTGCTGCTCGATCTGAATCTGCGCTTGAGCCTGGGCAATCATGGCATCGACAGCAGGATTAGGCTGCGGTTGCTGCGGAGGAGGATTGGACAGTTGCTGATCCTGCTCTGGAGTGATGTCCTTGAAGAACTCAGCACTATCCTTAAACCCAGCAGCCTCAACAAACCGACCCAGAGTCGCCCGATACTGCCCGAGACTGACCAACGGATTAGCTGGCCCTGCCAACTGTAGGATCTGCTCCTGCTTTGCAAGCACCATCTGAAGCATCGCCATCTGTTCTTGCTTCGTACCAGTCCCAAGACCGACACGGATGCTGACATCGTACTGATTCGACCACTCTCGCGGATCCATCGGCACAAACTTGCCGCGCATACGCATCAGGACTTGCTTGTCCTGATACTTGCAGAGCAGGTGCAGAATGCCCTTGAACAGCGATTTAACCCCTGTCTCAGCAAAGATCCTGGCGATCAGTTCGATCTTGCCTTGAGCAGCGTTGGTTACCGCAGCAACAGCGGCAGCAGTGACGTTTTGCAGGATGTTTGGATCTAGCCCTTGTTGAGCATCCGAGACACCAGTCCTTTTCTGCTGAACCTGATCGAAATAGCCCATCATCGGGAAGATTTGATCACCGATTGACGGAACCGTGATCGGAGTCATCGCACCAGGACTCTTCATCCTGACAACACCACCCGGAGTCACATTGAGCAAGTCATCGATGTTGACCTGACCCTCAACCACACCCATCCGAGCATTGTTCGACAGATACAGGTTATCCAGCGACTGACGCACCAGTGTGGACTTGATCAGTTGCAGATCAATCGTCCTGTCTGCTAGCGACTGACCAAAGAACTTGTGCGGGATCGGGATCGGGCAAATAACGTGGAACGGAACATAATCAGTCTTCTCGTTGCTCAGAATCTGGCTGTTGCTGTAAAAAATCTTACGCAACTCAGCTAGACCGTCACCGTCATAGTCCACATAGATGTAGCACTCGAAAACCTCGACCTCCTGCATCGACTCATCCAGCGAGGTGACCTCGAAAGGCTCCTCTCCAGGTGTGTATCGAGCAAGACGCTCCTCGGTGAAGTCCAGACTGTTGAATGCTGGCAGAGCATCCACAATCTCTTTATTGAACCCCATCTGGATCAAGATCGACCTGGGAACCAGAGTCCGGTGAGCAAGGAATGGCGCATCCTGAACGGTTCTGGCCTTCTTGCTGACGATCAGTTCTTCTGGCGGTACGTTCTCCACGACAACGCGACCGATCTTGTTGCGCTGCTGGACGACAACGCTGCGCGTCTGCATGACCTGACCGTCAACCTCGACTTCCTCGATCTGCTCTGCAACAACCTGTCTGGTTCCGTCTGCCAGCAACAGTGCAAGCTCGATATCTGAGAGGTTCTTGTAAACCTCCTCGATCACATCCAGCTTCTCATCCCAGTACGCTTTAACGGTTCCAGTCTTCTGGAGCAGCGCATCCTTGAACCAGTGATGCAAAATGGTGAAACCAGGGTTTTGCTTGTAGAACACCCAGTTCGCGTAATCGGTTGCTTGCTTCGCACCTTCCTCATCACCTGGGCCAACAGGCTCATATTGGATGATGTCATCAGCGCGAGTGAATACCCGGATCAGATCAGGCAAAGCACCGTCTACAGCCTCTGCAACCTCTGCGGTGATGATCTGTGATCGACCTTCTACCTCGTTGCCATAAGGCTTGCGGAGGTAGTAGTCCATCGCTTTTGCGCGTTCAGCGGAAGTCTCTGTGTCGAGATAGCCGATAGCGTCATCGATCTCAGACGACAGAATGCCCTTGAGCCTACCTTCATCCATTTTGCACCTCTGCCCTGCGAGTGTATTGCCGTTTAGGTGGAGGATCTGCCTGTTTCAGCGCAGCAATCTCCTGCTCCAACTGGCGAATACGCTCACGCAATTCGTGAATGGTTTGGTCAAAATCTCGACGTAAAACGATGTTTCCCTGCGGAACTAGCATCAAACCACCCATTTTGCACTATGTTTGATCGGTTTACCCCAATCGTCATTGGACATCATTTCCAGTGACTCTGCAAGATAACGCCAGGCATCAGCAGCGTGAGAATGCTCATCATGCAATGGCGCACCAGCTTCCTGCGTGACCTGATTGATAGCCCTTCTGTACCGTTTCAGATGGTTGACTAACTCCATCGTCTTGTCAGCATCGAAATAAGCCCGTGGAAAGGCCATCCTAGCCATTCTGATGCCTTCCTCTGGGTTACCCCTTGGCAACACGGTAACGCTCCTTCCAAGCGTTTCTAAGAGGTTCTGGGTGGATTTACCAGTCTGGAAGTTCTTGTTCGCACCGTCGTGCGGGATGAAGTCTGTTCCCCATCTCCATTTTCTCGACTCGATCTCCATGACATAGCTGTCAATGGTTCGATGACTGTCCTCGATGAAGTCAATGACCCTGACTTCTGACGCAACCTTCTGGACAAAGATGATCGACATGGAGTCGTTCCATCCCAGATCCCAGACGGTATGGACTTTCAGTGTTGCATCGTATGGCACAGCCCTGATCCGGCCTTCTCGCTGTAGAGCCTCGATCTCATTGGCGTAGATCGCACCGTCTACAGCAGGTCTGCATCGACCTTCCCAGACAGTGAGATAGCCCTGCGGATCTCTTTCTAGCCAGTCTCTGCGCTCCTTGTCCAGTTCTTCCGGAAACCAAGGGTTGTCTGACCAGTTAACCTCGCACACCCATGAATCTGACGGTGGATGCGCTACAAACCGGGTGAAGGTTTCATCCGTATCAAGTTCTGGATTGAAACTGATCCAGATCTCTGATCCAGGCTTGCGGATTGTAGGTATCAGTACATCCCAGGACTTACGGGTGACAACTTGAGCCTCTTCTGCCCAGCAAATATCAGTCCCCTCGTAAGACTTCATATTCGCCACACCTTGCTGGCGAATACCTGCAAAAGTGAATTCTGTCCCGTTGGAACCGATGATCCTGTTTTCTTGCACCTCGTACAAGCTATCTAACCCGAGCAGACTGATCTGATCCTTCAGCAGTCTATGCACAGACTCCTGAATAGACTTCTGCGTCTCCCTAGCACAGAGAACCCTGATCGGTTTGGATGCTCCGAGTGCTACCAATGCCCGAGCAATCGACCAGGACTTGCCTGAACCCCTGCCACCGTGAAGGATCTTGTATCGCTTAGGCTGGAAGAGCGGCAGTAGCTTCTGCGGAATCTCAACTCTGGTTCTGGACACCGACGATCTCTAGAACCGTTTGGATTGGCCCACCGTTTGCCCCGGAGACGTTTGTCTCTACAGGGATCAGTCTTGCTGCGAGTTTGTAGAACTCAGTCAGGTGCTTTGGATCTTCCATTGCCCACTGCACCATTCGATGAGTGCCACCTAACTGATCAAACGCATCAGCGATAGCTTGCTTCATGCTAGTGCTGACCTTGTTTGGCACACCCTTTGGCCTACCAGCACCAGCCCTCGGCCCTCCGCGCTTCTTGATTGGTTTCTCTAAAATTTCCACTTTGTCCGACTCCTAACGGGTCATCGGTTTACTTTACCTTTACTCGATCCTTAATCAACCTTTCGATCTCTGGATCACCCATCTGCTCCGGTGTTGGTGCAAACAATGCTCTCTTACGATTGTCTGTGGTTGCTGCCGGTTCAGACAAATAGTATACAGCGATTGAGTTTCTGGTTACACCTGCTGGACATTGGATTGGATCAGGCAGTCCATGCCATGAGCCTCTGGTGTCGAAGATCACTGCCCTGTTGAACTTCGGCTCAATGACCTTTGCAAGAGTTCTGCTGTCCTTGTACAGGCCCAACCCACCACCCCATTCCGGTTGCCATGCAGGAGACAGGTAAACAATAAGGTTAAGCCTACGTTGTAGATGTAGCTTTGGATGGATGTTGTAATCCAGGTGAACATTGAGCTTCCCTCCTCTGCTGTGCTGATGCCAGCCACCACCGTGTAGTCCTTGGTCAGCGAACAGATCCTCGTCTACCATCGCTTCCAGGGACTGTGTGAACCTGTCGCTGGTTAGCCAAGCAAAGGTCTTGTATGTCTCTGGTGGGAACTTGTGCCAGTCGTTACAGGTACGCTTGACCTCTAGTGGATTGTCATACCGAAACCAGCATGGATCGTCTGGATCTGGGAACTCTTTTGCTAACTGATCTGGATTGGTGAAGAAGTCATCGATCACACAATGCCAATATGGATCGTGGTCTACGATCATTGAGTCAGCAATCCGCGAATGATCAGTTGATCAATCGGGACATCGTATGACTCCAGTGGGAACCTTTTGCGTAGTTCTTCTTTTGGTATGTCTATCCTAGCCTGAACCGCTCTAGCCTCTGCTTCACCAGCAAGACGCCTATATAAATCAGGATTGTTTTCTGGCAATCCACCAATTGCAAAACCTTCGATGTTTTGCACCCCATGCTGCAACTCATGGGCCATTATGCTTCTTCCTGTTTGCATAAGTCTCGAAATATCTCCTCCGAATACGACATTTCCATCATAATATGCAGATGTTCCAGGAGGCAAATCTTTTGTGTCTTTTACAAAGAATTTTGTACTAATGAAGTCAGGATATGCTTTATAAAGTTCTGGATGTTCAAATACGTTACCAACAACGCTTTGCCATTCATTTATGGTCGGCGCAGGTCTTTGCTCAAACTTTCTGAACATTTCTTCTGTTTCATCAGCAGTCATCGACTTTGCAAGCAAACCAGATCGAGCAGGAGGCTCCTTTCCAAAGTATTGTCTAAACTGTTCTTTTGCGTCCCCAATGCCTATATTCAGCCGATCCATCGTTTGCCGCAAATAGTTTGCAGCCATAGCTTCATCTAATTGTTCGACGTATTTTTCTGATAATCTTCCAAACTCTTTACCGGGTCGATATTCAGAAGAAAAGTCACTAATCTCTTGCCGGAGCATCCCGTCTGGTGACCTAAATGTGCCAGTCTGCAAGTAAGCATCCTTATTTGCCACACCAGACTTTTCTAGCGTCTCAAATGTTTCTGCACTAGCCTTATTCCAAAGTCTTGATTTAGGCCCGATAAAGATTGCAGGGATAGTTCCAGCAGCCTCCAACAACCCTGGAATCTGTGCAGCAGCCTTGAAAGCACCAGCAGGAGCGCCCAACGCTGGCATATTGCCTAACGCCTGACCAGTCCTGTAAGACTCCTCTGCCAGCAGACCACCGTATTCCGGCTTATCCAGCCCGAGATAACCCCTGCCAGCACCGCCGACCATAGCAGCAAAAGGCTCACCAATGTTGCGCTGGTAAGCCCCGTAAGCCTGTTCTAGTCCCAATGCGCGGAGTAGCTGGCTGACATCCATGTCACTTGCCCTTATTGCGTTCGCTGATAGCCTTAGCTTTAGCTTTAGCGTCTGCCTTGGATGATGCACCCCAGGCTTTCAGTGACAGCAGCAGACGGGTAGGTTTTCCGTCCTTGTACTCTGGCCCAGGCATACCACCCATCCTAGCCAGGAATGATGCCCTGCGCGGATTGTCACCTGACTTAACAGGAGCCTTCAGATCGCTTCCAGGATTAGCTCGCTCATAAGACTTCCTACCAGCCTCGTTCAGTCCACCAGACTGGCTTTTACCGGCCTTGCGAGTCCATGCAGGTGACTTCATTTCTTCTTTGCTGCTCTAAGGTTGTCAACCAAATTGGGATAAGGTCTTCCAGCAGCAGCCGCCATCGCCTTAGCAGACTTCTTCTGCTTCTTCGACAGCGGATCAGGTTTGCCAGCAGACTTAGGCCGAGGTTTATCCCAGACTGGTTTCATTCGTCTTCCATCATCTTTGCCATTTTCAGCATGATTTTGTGCTTCTCAGTCATACCCTTGACAGGCCCACCAGACAACCAACGGTCGCAGACATAATCCTCTGAACACCGGAAGTCCCATCGAGCGCAGTAGCCGATGTCGTCCTCGTCAACGATCTCCTGCATTTCCTCTGGCAGACCAGCAACCATGCACTCGATCATCTCCGGGGTTTGCAGGAACCGCGCACAGTTCCCACAACTCATCTCATCGTCTTCTGTCTCGGTATATCCAGCTTTGGACTCAGCCTCAGCCTTGTTCCGATCATTGACCTTCTGGTCATGCGTTGAGACTGGACAACCGTTCATTTCGCCCATTTTGGCATCTTTTTGTAGGCTTTGGCGGGAGTTGCCTCAATCATCTCCTTGGCAACCTTTTGAGGGACACCTGTCTCTTTCGCAACCTTTTTGCTACCGGCTGCTGCGTACATCAGACGCTGTTGCTGCTTGCTAGTGATCGGCATTTCAGTCCTCGACGATGTGTTCCAAGTGCCCAATACGGCCAATAACCCCCATGGTATCAACTTCTTGGATGCTTGTCTCCGGCAGGAATTTGAACAATCCATGCTCAATGTCAAAGACTTTTTTATCCTTCCACTGACTCCAATGGAATGCCAGTGAGCGTTTCAGCGCCAGTTCCAATGTCGGAATCTGTGTGCTTGGAATGCCATAGCACCGGGTCATATACATATGTGATGTTCCACATTCCTCCAGGCTGAATCCTGTCGGAATCCTGCGCTTGAACACCAGTTTTTCTGGATCGTGCGAGCCTGGATTGAAGTCATCCGTCAACTGATAGCGACCACTTACTTTGTAGTTGTTAGCCTCGGTTAGCCAATCCAGTGACCGGATCATCACCTGCATCTCAATTGAGTTCTGGATGAACCCTCTTGGCAATCCACTGTCATGCGCCTCATGGATGAAATCGCAATCCCAGAACGGAACCAGATGCACCCTGCGCGGGATAGCCTTTAGGAAGGCTTTATCGGGCCTACAGCGCGATGATTCTGTCAGGACGATGGAGGACAGCGGGAATCGCTTCCAGATGCTATCAAGCGTTCCCAGAAGCTCATAGCAGCGTCTTTCGTCGTCGTTGATCGCTGATGTGACCAAAAATCTCATTTCCAGCCACCTCTTGTACTCTTCCATTCCTGCGTTGCAAATACCTGTCCTTTGCCCTTGTAGCTGGAGCCAGCAAAGTGTTCAGGCAGGAAATAGTGGCTCGGATAAACAGTGAGATCAGCGAACTCATGCTCGTGCATTGTCTGAGTGATTCGTGCTGGCCCTGAGAACTCCCAGGCCATCCTATCGCCTGGAGTGTCGTTTTCCAGGTCTTTGATGATCTGACCAATGAACGGATGGCGCGGGACTGATCCGACCACACCGTTTGCAATCAATCCTGGACGCTTTGTCTCTGACTCCCAACAGGCAAAGACATCCGGCTCTAGCAGCCAGTCCTCTAGTGGTCTGACGCACAGACTGTCAGCATCCAGTGCGATCCCACCGTGGTTGTAAAGGATCTCCCACCTCATGCAGTCAGCAACACCGCAAAGCTCTCGCTGACTGAAGTGCCGCATATGCTTGGCAAGGAGCCATCCTTCTTTCAGATCGCTGTTGCCCCAGACCTTAACCTTGTAGGTTGGATTCTTGTCGATCCAAGACTGGATCTCTGCGTCTGGACGTTTGGACTCATCGCCCACCCAGACAAAATGAAGTCGTTTTGGTATCAAAAAAAGTGCCTCCACGCAGGAGGCACAATCGGGGAGACACCCAAGGAAGGAGCGCCCCAATTGTGCCAGATTTATCTTGCAGACGGAAACAGCAGTTCTGGTTGTTTTTGTGCGCCTTTCACCAGCAACTCTTGCGCTGTCATCTCAACCATATGTTGCCTACCGTAACCCGGTGAGACAAACTTTCCACTCTTCAGCCAGTGTGGAACCCAGGTAATGCCGCGAAGCACATAGCAGTCGGTTTGCAGTCTCATACAATTGTCTCCTTGATGAATACGCCGTTTGGCATCAGAGTGCCTTTGCGGTCTTTGATCTCGTGGTACGCACCTTCCAGGCAGTCAACCATATCCAGCCCTGCAAGCTCACAGAAGTTGATCATGCAGACCAGAACATCACCCACAGCGTCAGCAGTCAGAGCAACATCTTTCTTGGCAATCCCGTCTGCAAGCTCACCCATCTCGCTGACCATTTTCAGGAACTGAGCGTTAGCGGTTGAGTTTGGGATGATCTGTCTGGCCCGACTCCAGCCTACAACTCTGACATACAGATCATCGAAAGACATTGTTGGCATGATCAGACTCCTTCTGGATTTTGAGGAACTGAGACATAAGTCTGGCTTGTGTTGCCATTTCCACCAACAAATTTTGAGCTTCGTTGTAGTTTTTGCTCAAAAGTTGGATCCACAGATTTCCAGTCATCTGATTCAGGGTCAGCCAATGGCTTGACCAATCCACCGGATTGTTGAGCATCCCAGAGTCGTTTATTGAACCGGAATGCTCGTCTGTCTTCTGATGTGAATGATCCAATCTTTTTCTCCGTATCATTGTCCATTGCTTTGAGCAATGCTTTGCGGAAGTAACTCACCTCGATGTCCAGGTAGTGCAGATAACTCTCTAGCGCATCTGTCCAAAGAAAATCGTGAGCGGTTAAACAGTCGAATGTCAGTTTGAAGTGTTTTTCTCCGAATGGTTTGAATGGCTTGATGCAAGCGTCTCGCATTGCAGTGACAACAACTGCTGCGACCAATCGCTGTTCTGGGATGCCTTTGTAGGTCTGTTCAATTTCTGCTTCCATGAAACAACTCCTTCTTAATTTGTTCTGGGATCTTTGGCAGAGGGAACCAACCGACAAACCATTGGTCTGTCCCGTTCCACCAGTCGATTGTTGATATTCCAGCCCGATTCAGCAACTGCACCTTTTTGTTGATCGGACAGGTGTCCATTGTTCTGAAGAACAGTGTGGAATCAGTTTCTGGATTGTCCTGTTGCATCAGTCGCTCAACAATGTGCCAATAGCGGTTTTAGGTTCCAACTTGCAAATCCCGCACATACATTCGATAGATTTCTCTGGCTGCGCCAGCCTCTCGCGCAGGGCTTTGATGACGGCAAAACAATCTTCGCGGTCAAAGCCACTCTCGTAGAAGAGGTCGAAGACATACAGCGCCTGCTGCATCAGTTCTCTGTCAGTCATATCTCAAGACTTTCAATAATGTGGGCAAGCTCATCAATGACAACTGTTGTTTGCTGCCGGTATTGATGGATGGACAGGCCGAGCGGTGAAGCCACTGGCGATACCTCACTAGAGGCTGTACGCATTGGTGCGTCCGCCATAACTGGTTTGAGACGCATATACAGCGTTTCCACTGTTGCCTTCAGCAGATGAAGCGCAGCCTGCATCTCAACGCATTGCCGCTCAATCTGGCTTTTGTATTGCTCTACTTCTGTGCTTTGTTTAACTTGGTTCATGCGCCTTCCTCCTGGTAGTCACGGATGCTCTTGTCTTCCGTGCAGTTCACAGGGATGCAAATCGGATCTTCCCATCCCCTGGCGTTAGCACCTGGACGCAA
>Ga0315904_10010129_pt1 | contig 12231 bp, 8 predicted proteins | sample LakEriMetagenome_6_FD_203529 | JGI IMG/M metagenome (GOLD analysis project Ga0315904, IMG submission 203529) | Freshwater fungal communities from buoy surface, Lake Erie, Ohio, United States - Buoy 12 MA120 | ecosystem: Environmental > Aquatic > Freshwater > Lake | place: USA: Lake Erie, Ohio...
CGATGCGGCCCAGGTACATCACGGCCACCTCGTTGCACAGGTGGCGCACTACGCCCAGGTCGTGCGAGATGAAGAGGTAGGTCAGGCCGAACTCGCGCTGCAGCCGCATCATCAAGTTGAGCATCTGCGCCTGGATGGCTACGTCCAAGGCCGAGACCGGCTCGTCGCACACCACCAGCTCCGGCCTCGCGGCCAGCGCGCGGGCCAGCACGATGCGCTGGCGCTGGCCGCCCGAGAACTGGTGCGGGAATAGCTGCAGCTGCTCCGGCCTCAGACCCGTCTGCAGGAAGAGCTCGCGCGCGCGGTCGGGCCGCTCAGCGGGCTCGCCCACGTCCATGAGGTTCAGCGCATCCAGGATGGCGTCACCCGCGCGCTTGCGCGGGTTGAGCGAGGCATACGGGTCCTGGAAGACCATCTGGAAGCGTCGGCGCTCTCTGCGCAGGGCTTCACCTTCGAGATGGCCGATCTCGGCTTGACCTAAGCAGACCGTGCCGGCAGTGATCTTCACCAAGCGCATGACGGCCAGCGCCGTGGTGCTCTTGCCGGAGCCACTCTCGCCCACGATGCCGAAGGTGCTGCCGCGCTTCACGTCGAAGCTCACGCCGTCCACGGCCTTGACCACCTTGCGCGCGCCAAACAGGCCACCGCCCACGGGGAAGTGCACCTTCAGGTCACGTACGGACAGCAGGGTGTCGGTGGTCATGCCGTACCCCCCTCATGCAGCCAGCACGCCACCTGCCGCCCGCCTGGCAGGGCGGTGGTGGGTGGCAGCGTCTGCCGGCACTTCGGCATCACGTTGGCACAGCGGTCAGCAAACAGGCAGCCCGCGCCGCGCTCCAGCAGGGACGGCACCGTGCCTGGAATCTCTTCGAGCGGCTCACCCGGCGCCACGGTGCGCCGGCCCGGGGCGCAGGCGATCAGTCCGCGGGTGTAGGGGTGCAACGGGCTGCCCAGGATGTCGCGCACCGCGCCCGCCTCGACGATGCGCCCGGCGTACATCACCACCACGCGGTCGGCCATCTCGGCAATGGCCCCCATGTCGTGGGTGATCAGCATCACGGCCGTGCCGGTGCGTTCGCGCAGCTCGGCGATCAGGTCGAAGATCTGCGCCTGCACGGTGACGTCCAGCGCGGTGGTGGGCTCGTCGGCGATCAGCACGTCGGGCTTGCAGGCCAGGGCCATGGCGATCATCACGCGCTGACGCATGCCGCCAGAGAACTGGTGCGGATACTCGTGCACCCGCTGCGCCGCCGCGGGGATGCCCACCGCCTCCAGCATCTGCACCGCACGCGCGACGGAGTCCGCCGTCGACAGCCCCTCGTGCAGCCGCACGGCCTCGGCGATCTGGTCGCCCACGGTGTAGGCCGGGTTCAGCGAGGTCATGGGCTCCTGGAAGATCATGGAGATGCGGTTGCCGCGCACGCGACGCATGTCCGCTTCCGGCAGGCTCAGCAGGTCGCGTCCGTCGAAGAGCACCCGCCCGCCCGTGATGCGCCCGGGGGGCTGGGAGATCAGCCGCATCACGGCCAATGCCGTCACGCTCTTGCCGCAGCCTGACTCGCCCACCACGCCCAGGGTCTGGCCGCGTTGCAGCTCGAAGCCCACGTCATCCAGCACGCGTGCCACACCGCGCCGGGTGCGGAACTCCACGCCCAGGCCCTGCACGCTGAGCAGGGGCGCGGCGCCGGGGTTGTTGCTGACGGCTGGGTCGCTCATCGCAGGTGCAGCTTGGGGTTGAGGGCGTCGTTCAGCCCGTCGCCGATCAGGCTTACCGCCAGCACGGTCAGGAAGATGGCCGCGCCAGGGAAGCTGACGGCCCACCAGCACTCCAGGATGTTGCGGCGGTTGCTGCCAATCATCAGGCCCCATGACATGACGTTGGCGTCCGACAGCCCCAGAAAGCTCAGGCCCGCCTCGAAGAGGATGGCCGAGCCGACGATGAGCGTGGCCGAAACGATGAGCGGGGGCAGGGCGTTGGGCAGAATCTCGCGCAGCATCAGGCGTAGCGGCCCGGCCCCCATGGCCCGAGCGGCATTGGCGTACTCCAGATTCCGCAGCCGCATGAACTCGGCGCGCGCCAGCCGCGCGGTGCCGGTCCAGGCCACCACGCCAATGGCGAAGATCACCACCGTCAGCGAGGGCGTGAACAGCGTCACCAGCACCATCGCGAACAGCAGCGCGGGCAGCACCTGGAAGAGTTCCGTTACGCGCGACAGGGCCGTGTCCACCCAGCCACCGAAAAAGCCTGCCAGGGCGCCGATGCTCACGCCGATGGTCACGGCCACCGTGGCCGCGGCCAGGCCGACCAGCACTGTGGCGCGCCCGCCCACCAACAACCCGGCCAGCACGTCACGGCCGAGATAGTCGGTGCCCAGCCACACCTTGGGGTCGGTGAAGGGTTCGGTGAAAGGTGCGCCGGCGATGTCGAAGGGCTCCACACCGTAGGCCGAGGGGCCCACCACCATCACCCCGACCAGCGTGAGCAAGATGGCCAGGCCCAGCATGGCCGCCTTGTTGGAGCGGAACACGCGCCAGGCTTCGTGCCAGGGAGAAAGCGCTTCAACGGTCATGGGGTGCAGGGGCTTCAACGACCCCGCAGCCGCGGGTCGATCCAGCGGTAGCTCAGGTCGGTGATGAGATTGGCCACGATGACGAGCATGGCGGAAAACGTCAGGACGCCCAGCAAGGTGGGGTAGTCGCGCCCGAGGATGGCGTCCAGCGCCAGCGTGCCCAGGCCGGGCCAGGAGAACACGGTCTCCACCAGCACGGCGCCAGAGATGAGGTTGCCGAACTGCAGGCCGGCAATCGTCACCAGCGGCATCATCGCGTTGCGCAGCGCGTGCTTGAAGGTGACAGCCCCATCGCCCAGGCCCTTGGCGCGCGCCGTGCGGATGTAGTCCGAGCCCAGCACCTCCAGCATGCTCGCGCGCGCCAGGCGGCTGTACTGCGCCAGGTAGATCAGGCCGAGCGTCACGGCCGGCAGCACCAGGTGGTGCAGCACGTCCAGCATCTGGGCCCAGGAGCCGGTGCCGGCCAGCCGCACGTCGCGCATGCCGGCAATGGGCATGATGGGCCAGACCTTGCCGAACAGGATGACCAGCAAGATGCCGGTCCAGAACACCGGCATGGCGTAGCCGATCAGCGAGAACACCGTCACCACGCCGCTGAACAGGCTGTCGGGCCGGCGTGAGGCCAGCACGCCCATCAAGGTCCCCACCAGGATGGCGCCGATCAGCGCGGTCAGCACCAGCAGCACCGTGGGGCCCAGGCGGTCCAGGATGAGGTCTGCGACCGGGCGGTTGTAGGTGTAGCTCGTGCCCAGGTCACCGCTCAGGCTGCGGCTGATGTAGGTGACGAACTGTTCGGGCAGCGGCTTGTCCAGGCCGTAGTTCTTGCGGATGGCTGCCATGGCCGCCTCGTCGGCGCCACCCATCTCGCCGGCGATCACCATCGCCGGGTCCCCCGGGGCAGAGTGAATGAGCGTGAAGTTCACTGCCAGCACCGCCAGCACCAGCCCAAAGGCCAGCGCCAGGCGGCGCAGCACGGTCATCACCAAGGCGTTCAAGACCCGGCCTTTCCGATCAAGCGCATCAGACCTTGCGGGCGCCCATCTCGGTCTGCCCGTCGATCAGGCCCCAGATGCCGCGTGGGGGCTGCACCACCGTGCTGCGATAGCCCTCCGTGTTGACGCTCTCATAGAGGAAGGCCACGGGGCAGTCGTCCACGATGATCTTCTGCGCCTCCTTGTACAGCGCCTTGCGCTTGGCCACGTTCATCTCCTTGCCCGCGTCGGCCAGCAACTGGTCGACCTTGGGATTGCTGTAACCCTGGGTGTTGGACCAGATCACGCCTGGGCGGATGTTGGACGTCAGCCAGGTGCGGTGCACGCCAATGACCGGGTCGCCCCAGTTCCACACCGAGTCGATGGTCATCTCGAACTGGCCGCTGGACACGCGGCGCGCCCAGGTGGGGAAGTCGGGCGACACGCGCACGTTCACCTCGATGCCCACCTTGGCCAGGGCCGGCTTGGTGTATTCCTGCAGCGTCTTCAACTCGGCTGACGACGGGATGGAGTCCACGTCCAGCGTGAGCCGCGTGCCGTTGGCACCGAGTTTCAGACCGGCGTCGTCCAGCAGCTTGTTGGCACGGGCCAGGTTGTGCTCATACTTCTCCACCTCGGCGCTGTAGAAGGGGCTGCCCGAGGCGATGGGGCCGGTAGAGGCCTTGTGCAGGCCACCCAGCAGCTGACCCAGGATGAGCTTGCGGTCCAAGGCAAAGCTGATGGCCTGGCGCACCCGCTTGTCGGCAAGCTTGGGGTTCTTGGTGTTGAAGGCCAGCCAGATCAGCGGCCCGATGGCGGGCCCTGCGCCCGTCACCAACTGCACGCCCGGCACTTTCTTGGCCCGCGCCAGGTCGCGTGGGTCACCGATCTGGGCGTTGATGTCGATCTCACCGCGCTCGAAGGCCAGCAGCAGGCTGGAAGGGTCCTTGTACTCGCGCACGATCATGCGGTCGAGTCTGGGCAGGTCCTTAAGGAAGAAGCGGTCGAAGCGCTCCATGATGATGTGCTCACCCGGCTTGAACTCCACCAGCTTGAACGGCCCGGAGCCCACCGGGTTGGCGTTGCGGGGGTGCACCTTAGGGTCGGTGCCGTCGCCAAAGAGGTGCTTGGGGATGATGGGCGTGAGCGAGGTGGACATGGCCAGCAGCAGGGCCGGGTGCGGCTCGGCCAGACGCACGACGGCGGTGCGCTCGTTGTCGATGGTCACCGCGTTCACCGGCCCGTACATGGTGCGGAAGGGGTGGTGATCGCGGATGGTCTCGATGGAGAACTTCACATCCTCTGCCGTGATGGGCCTGCCGTCATGGAAGACCGCGCCCTGGCGCAGCACCAGGCGCACACTGCGGTTGTCGGGCGACAGCTCGAAGCTTTCGGCCAGGTAGGGCTGGGGCTTCCACTGCGCGTCCATTCGCAGGGGTGATGCGAACAGCTGCGCCGCCGGCATCATGGTGGCGATGCCGCTCTGCACGGCGGAGTTCAGATGTCGGGGCTTCTGCGTGGTGCCGATGACCACCACGCCGCCGCGTGCCGCCTGGGCCAGGGCTTCCAAGGGGAGACCTAAGAATGCGGTGGCGGTGGAGAGGCTGGCTGCCTGCAGCAGTTGGCGGCGGGTGGTGTTGTGATCCATGCGCGAACTCCTCCTCGAGTCGTCTGTCGTTTGAACACTCATCCTAAGCGCTCAATACGAAGGTGGCGTGATCACCCATAGCACCCGACAAGGTATTTCTCCAGGGTTGTGGCAGCGGTGCGGACCCTGCCGTGTGAAGGTGAAGCTGTCACCGGTCTGCAGCTTCAGCACCCGACCCTCCACGTGCAGCTCCAGCGTGCCGCTGAGCACCAGACCCGCTTCCTCGCCGCGCCTTTCGCGGTCCCGGTCACCGGTGGTGGCGCCAGGCTCGAAGGTGGTCTCCACCAGCAGCAGCGCGCCTCCCAGGTGGGGCGAGAGCATCTCCTCGTGCACGCCCGAACCGTGGAAGTCCAGCGTACGGCGGTTGGCGCGGCGCACGACCAAGCCCTCTTCCTCTGGAGCGGGGGGGGCGCCCGCGTCGAAGAACCAGGACACCTGCACCTCCAGCGCGGCCGCAATCTGATGTAGCGCCGAAATGGTGACCGCCGACTTGCCGCGCTCGATCTGGCTGACCCAGCCCACCGAGCGGTCAATCCTGGCGGCAAGCTCCGGGATGGTCAGGCCTTTGGCCTTTCGCAGATCACGGATCCGCTGCCCAAGTCTGTGGTCGACGTTCATGCCTTGATTCTCTGGCCCTGCGGGTCGTACCACGCGCCCAACTGGGCCCGCGCGGGCACCCGCCGGTCACCCACCCCGATCTCGAATCGGGTGGCCGATACCCAGTCGGCTGTGACGGCTTGCCCCGGTTTCACAAAGCCCATACCGAGTGCGGCCTCCACGCGGTGTCCGTACATGCCCGACGTGATCACGCCCACGGGGTGACCGTCGGCAAAGATGGGCTCTTCGTGGAACAGCAGTTCGTGAGCGCTGTCCAGGCGGAGCTGCACCAGCCGCTTGTGCGGCGCGCCGGCCTCGCGTTGTCTCAACAGGGCCTCGCGGCCGATGAAGCCGCCGGGCTTGTCCCACGCGCAGGTGAAGGCCAGACCCGCCTCCAACGGCGTGTCCTCGATGCCGATGTCGTGCCCCCAATGGCGGTAGCCCTTTTCCGTGCGGCAGGCGTTCAGTGCATGAAAGCCCGCGAGTTTCAGACCCAAGGGCTGCCCGGCTGCCCACAGCCGCTCGAACACGTGCACCGCGCTGTCAGCCGGCACATACAGCTCCCAACCCAGTTCGCCCACGTAGGTGATGCGGCTGGCCCGCAGCACGGCATAGCCGATCTCGATCTCCCGCGAGGCGCCGAAGGGGAAAGCCTCATTCGAGAAGTCCGTGGGGCTCACCGCTGTCAGCAGCTCCCGCGAGCGCGGGCCCATGACCGACAGCAAGGCCCAGCCCGCGGTCACGTCCGTCACGGTGCAGAACTCGTCCGAGCCGATGGCATGGCGCAGGTGCGCCAGATCATGCACGTGCGATGCCACGCTGGTGACCACCAGGAAGCTGCGCTCGTCCAGTCGCGTCACGGTCAGGTCGGCCTCGATGCCGCCCATGGCGTTGAGCCACTGCGTGTAGACGATCCGGCCTGCTGACACGTCCATCTGCGCTGTGGACAGTCGGTTGAGCACACGTACCGCGTCGCGCCCCTGCACCAGGAGCTTGGCCATGGACGACTGGTCGAACAGCGCCACGCTGTCGCGCACGGCGCGGCATTCGGCGGCCGTATGCTCGAACCAGTTCTGCCGCCCCCAGGCGTATTCGTAGCGGGGCTGGCTGCCGGGCTCGGCGTACCAGTTGGCGCGCTCCCAGCCATGCAACTCACCCATGCAGGCGCCTTGGGCCAGCAACCGGTCGTGCAGTGGCGTGCGGCGTGCGCCGCGCGCCGTCTCGGCCTGGCGGAAGGGCCAGTGCATCTGGTACAGCAGGCCCAGCGACTCGGTGGTGCGGTCGGCCAGGAAGGCGCGTGTGCCCTGCACTGGGTGCATGCGCCGCACGTCCATGCCCGGCAGGTCCACCGGCGATCGGCGGTCGCGGATCCACTGCGCTACGACTTTGCCCGCCCCACCCGAGCTCTGGATACCGATGGAATTGAAGCCGCAGGCCACGAACAGGTCGCGCACCTCGGCCGTCTCGCCCATCAAGTAGCGGTCGTCGGGTGTGAAGCTCTCCGGCCCGTTAAACCAAGTGGCGATGCCTGTGGTCTGCAGCACTGGCAGGCGCTGCATAGCGGCCGAGAGCACGGGCTCGAAGTGGTCCAGGTCGTCGGGCAGTTGGTCGAAGCAGAAGTCTGCCGGGATGCCGTTCAGCGCCCAGGGCTTGGCCACTGGCTCGAAGGCGCCCAGCAGCAGCTTGCCGGCGTCTTCCTTCACGTAGGCCCATTCGTCGGGCACGCGCAGCACCGGCAGGTCGCGCGGCAGCCCAGGGATGGGCTCGGTGACGATGTAGAAGTGCTCGGCGGCCTGCAGCGCCAGGCGCAGGCCCAGTTTGCGGCCGAGCTCGGCGCTCCACATGCCAGCGGCGAGCACCACGGTGCCCGCGCGTACCTCGCCTTCCACGCCGTCTTGCAGCACGCGCACGCCCACGGCGCGGCCGTTCTCCACCACCACGTCGGTCACCTGCGCCTGTTCGACGATCTTCACCCCGTGCTGGCGCGCCCCCTTGGCATAGGCCATGGTGGTGTCGATGGGATTGGTCTGCCCGTCATTGGGTGTCCAGATACCGCCCACCACGCCCCGGCCTTCCAGCAGCGGGTACTTGGCGATCACCTCCGAGGGGGTGAGGAACTCCGCCTCCACGCCAAAGGCCCGGCCCATGGCGCCCGTGCGCTTGAACTCCTCGAAGCGGGCCTCGCTCAGCGCCACACCGATGGAGCCGCTCTGCTTGAAACCTGTGGCCTGGCCGGTCTCGGCTTCCAGGGTCTTGAGCAGCTCGGAGGTGTACTTGGCCAGCTCGGTCAGCGTCCGGGTAGCGCGCAGTTGCGGTACCAGCCCCGCGGCGTGCCAGGTGGTGCCGCAGGTGAGCTGCCGGCGCTCCAGCAGCAGCACATCGGTGATGCCCAGCTTCGCCAGGTGGTAGGCGATGGAGCAGCCGATGATGCCGCCGCCGATGATGACGACTTCCGTGCGGGCAGGAAGACTCATGACCTGCGGCCCTCATGACTGGGCGATTGCATGGTGGAAGCGACCGACATCAGCACGGGAGCCTCCACGTGTGCGACGAGGGCAGCCAGTGCAGGCCCCTGAGCGGCACGGACCGGGCTGGTCAGCCAGGCCCGGTGTGCATCCACCGAAGACCAGAGCACGGTCACGCAAAGGGCATCGGGGTCTTCATTCGAAAGCAGCAACTCGCCGTCCAGCGCACCTGAAATGGTCTCGAGGCACTCTTCCAAGATACGCCGATGCTGAAAGGCTGCCACCAGCTCTGCACGCCGGCCGGGCAGAGCCCTTGCGTGGAGAAAGCTGCGACAGGCTGTCACTTGGCCAAGTCCATCTGGTCGTAGGGCGCAAACAGACCCCAGATACCGGTGGGCGGGTTGACCACTTCCTTGCGCGCGATGTAGACCCTGGACCAGACATGGGTGAAGGCTACAGGGACATCGACCGACAGTTGTTGTTGAAACTCGGTGTACAGCTTCTTGCGTTTGACGGGGTCTCTTTCAGTGCCAGCACGTGTCAGCAGGTCATCCACCTTCGGGCTGTTGTACCCCGGTGTGTTGCTGAACGGGACTCCCTTGCGGATGTTGCTGCTGACCCAGCTGCGATGAATGCCGATCACCGGATCTCCCCACATGAAGGCGCCGCTGACCGAGGCATCATGTTCCCAGTTCGACACACGGCGTCCCCAACTTGCGAAGTCGGGCGAGGTGCGGACAGTGACGTTGATGCCCACCTTCTTCAGCTGAGGCTTCAGGTAGTTGGCGATGGTCTCGTAGTTGTCCGGCACCCCGGGCAGGTAGTCGACCGAGAAAGAGAATCGTGTGCCGTCCGCACCACGCTTGTAGCCGGCCTCGTCCAGCAGGCGTTCAGCCTTGGCCAGATCGAGCTTGTACGGCTCCACGCCCACCGCGCTGTGGTGGGGTGATCCTGGCGCGATGGGGCCGGTGGCCACCAGGGTCGCGCCGCGGTGCAGGCTCTTGACGATGAATTCTTTGTCGATCGCGTAAGCCACGGCTTTGCGCACCCGCACATCGTCAAAGGGCTTCTTGCGCAGATTGAACTCCAGCCAGCCTACCGGCCCGATGGCTTCGCCACCCTTGGCCACCACCCTGGCGTCGACAAACTTCTTTGCTTGCTCCTGCTGTACCGCGGTGATGGACCCTGTGGCCAGGTGAATGCCCCCACGCTCAACTTCCAGCATTTGACCTACTGCATCTGAAAAGACACGGAAGATCAGCCTGTCCACCTTGGGCTGGCCCGGGATGAAGAAGTTTTCGTTTCGCTGGAGCGTGATGTTCTGGCCCGGGGTGAAGTTCACCAGCTTGAAGGGGCCGGAACCCACCGGATTGGCGTTGCGAGGGTGGGTGCGCAAGTCCGTGCCGTCGCCGTAGATGTGCTTGGGCATGATGGGGCACAGCGCAGGCGACAGTGCCAGCAAAAGCGCAGGGTGCTCCTGCTTCAAGCGGATGATGGCGATCTCTGGGGTCGGCGTGTCGACCCGTTCGACAGGCGCCAGCATCGTGTTGAACGGGTGATTGGCCTTCACCGCCATGATGGAAAAGGCCACGTCCTCACTGGTGATCGGCTTGCCGTCGTGGAAAGTTGCGCCCTTGACCAGGCGTACGAGAAGACTCTTGCCATCGTCCTGCCAAGTCCAGCTTTCCGCGAGGTAGGGCTGTGGCGTCCAGTCCTTGTCGAACCTCACCAGGCTCGCGAAGATTTGGGCGCCGACTTGATTGACGGGGGAAGCCTGAATCGCCGGGTTCAAATGTCGCAAGATCGAAGCCATCCCCACGATCAAGGTCTTTTCCTGAGCGTTGGCCGTACTCGCCACCCCACTCATGACGAAGAGGGCAGCCGCCAGCAGCGAAGTTTTGAGTCTCATGTCAAGGCTCCTTCCATTCACTTCGAAGATTTGCGCGTCATCGTGTCCCAGGGTGCGATGGGGGCCCAGATGGACTCCGGCACGCCCACGATGTCTTTGCGAGAGGCGTTGGACAGGTTCCACACGTGGGTGAAGACCTGCGGCACATCGGCAACCACCTGCGCCTGGAACTCGGCATAAAGCTTCTTGCGCTTCTCCACGTCTTTCTCCACGGTGGCGCGGGCCAGCAGGTCGTCCACCTTGGCGCTGCGGTAGTTCTGCGTGTTGGACCAGATCACGCCTGAGCGGATGTTGCTGCTGAGGTAGGTGCGGTGAACGCCAATGACCGGATCGCCGTAGTTGAAGGCGCCGTCCACGGTGGCGTCGAAGTCGTAGGTGGAGATGCGCCTCGCCCAGGTGGGGAAGTCGGGCGAGGTGCGCACTGTGACCTCGATGCCGATCTTCTTGAGCTGCGGCCTGAGGTACTCGGCGATGGTCTGTGCGTTGTCGGGGGTGCCCGGCAGGAAGTCCAGCGTCATGGCCAGGCGCTTGCCCGAGCCGTCAGGCTTGAAGCCTGCGGCGTCCAGCAGGGCGGCGGCCTTCTTCAGATCGGTCTTGTAGGGCTCCACCTTGTCGGTATGGAAGGGTGAGCCGGGGGCGATGGGGCCGGTGGCGGGTTTGGTCGTGCCCTGGTGCAGCTTGTTGACGATGAAGTCCCGGTCCACCGCGTAGGCGATGGCCTGGCGCACGCGCACATCGTCCCAGGGCTTGCGGGTGAGGTTGAAGGCCACCCAGCCCAACGGCCCGATGGCCTCGCCGCCCTTGTTGGACACGACGACGTCCTTGCTCTTGGACAGCTGCTTGAGCTGGGCCAGCGAGGCCAGCTGAGGCACGAAGTCAATGTCGCCCTTCTCCAGTGCCAAGGCCAGGCTGGATGGGTCGGAGAAGATGCGGAAGATGAGCTTGTCGAACTTGGGTCGGTCGGGGAAGAAGTAGCCAGCGTGCCGCTCCATCACGATCGACTCACGCGGGTTGAACGACACCACCTTGAACGGCCCAGAGCCTACGGGCAGGTTGTTCCTGGGGTGGGCCTTGACGTCTGTGCCATCGCCAAAAACGTGTTTGGGGATGATGGGGCAGAAGGGCGGCGACAGCGCCAGCAGGATGGCTGGATGCGGCTGCCTCATGCGGATGACCGCGATCTGCGGCGTGGGGGTGTCCACGCGCTCCACGGGTTCGAACATCGATTGGAAGGGATGGTTGGCCTTGATCGTCATGATCGAGAAGGCCACGTCTTCGCTCGTGATCGGCTTGCCGTCGTGGAAGGTGGCGCCAGCGCGGATCTTCAGCAGCACCGACTTTCCGTCGTCCTGGAAGCTCCAGGTCTCGGCCAGGTAGGGCTCCGGGTTCCAGTTCTTGTCAAAGCGCAGCGGGCTGGCAAAGATCTGAGCTGCCGGGATGCCCGTGACCAAGCCCGACTGCACGGCGGAATTGAGGTGACGCGGCACGCTGTTGAAACCCACCACCAAGGTGCCCGCGCTGCCTGCACCTCCGGAGGCCTGGGCGGCTGCGTGGGGCGCGACAGACATCGCAGCGAGCATCGTGGCGGCCGCCAACATCGTGCGGCGAGTGGCGCGGGGGCTTGGCGTCATGGGGGTGCTCCTTCATGAGGTTGGTTTGTGCACTTGGACAGGGTTAGCAGCTTCAGCGCGGTGTGCCTAAGGTCGTGGGGCCAGGGGTTTCCAGCCTCGATGCCGGCGCCTGGACCGCAGCCGCCCATGCACTGCCCAGCCAAGCCGACCACTGGCGCACGATGTCGCAACGGTCCGCAAAGCCGCAACAAGCGTTGCGCAGCGCGGCCAGGGGCCGGTAGCGCCCGCTGGTCATGTCCGGGCTGGTGGGGGTGTCCGCCGCTTCACTGTCTGCTTGGGCGAGCTCCGCGGTTGCGTTGTCGTTTGCGTTCGGCCTGTTGGCTGCAGCGTGGGCCACCTCGCCATGGGCCAAGGCTGAGCCCAGGCTGGAAGCCGCAGGCTGCGGCAGCAGGTGCGGCGTGCCCTCGAACACCGTGCCCGCGATGCGCACCTCGTGCAGG
>Ga0315904_10010131_pt1 | contig 12231 bp, 11 predicted proteins | sample LakEriMetagenome_6_FD_203529 | JGI IMG/M metagenome (GOLD analysis project Ga0315904, IMG submission 203529) | Freshwater fungal communities from buoy surface, Lake Erie, Ohio, United States - Buoy 12 MA120 | ecosystem: Environmental > Aquatic > Freshwater > Lake | place: USA: Lake Erie, Ohio...
GCAGGTCTACATCTACGGCGGCCTCGACCGCGGCCCCACCGAGATCAACCGCAACGTCGGCATGGCCTGGGCGGTCGGCGGCTGGCTGCTCACGCCCTTCCTGCAGAAGATCGGCTTCGAGGCCGCGCAGAAGCTGCGCCAGCGCGTCATCGACGAGCTGCACACCACCTTCGCCAGCCGCTACACCCGCACGGTCTCGCTGCGGCAGGCGCTCAGCCTCGAGGCGATCGCCGAGTACAGCCGTCAGGCGACCGGCACCAAGTACCTGATCGACCCGAGCCTCGATGCCTGAGCGCGGCCATTTCGACGACGAGACGCGCGCCGATCCGGCTGGCGGATCGGTCTGGACGGGCCGAGTACATCCGGGCTGGAACATCGGCGACAAGCCCAACGGCGGCTACCTGCTCACGCTGGCGGTCTCGGCGATCCGTCAGGCCTGCCCGCAGCATCCCGATCCGCTGAGCGTCACCGTGCACTATCTGCGCCCTGGCTCGCCAGGGGCCGAATGCCGCATCGACGTGCAGGTCCTGCGTACCGGCCGCACGCTGAGCACCGTGCGCGCCAGCCTCGTGCAGGAGGGCACGGCGCGCATCGAGGTGCTGGCCGCGATGGGCAGCCTGGGCGACGAAGCCGGCGATGGCGTCGGCGCCGGCGTTGCGGCCGAGCCCGCGCTCGCCCTGCCGGCGCCCGCGGTGCCCGGGCCCGACGCCTGCACGCCGCGCACCGGCGAGGTCCAGGGCCTCGATCTCGCCATCCTCCAGCGCCTCGACATCCGCCTCGACCCGGCCGAGTTCCGGGTCGGCGGCGCCGGGCGCGCGCAGATCAGCGGCTGGATCCGCTTTCGCGACGGGCGCGAGCCCGATCCGCTCGCCTGCCTGCTGTTCGTCGATACCTTTCCCCCGTCGGTGGTCGGCCTGCTCGGCGACGTCGGCTGGGTACCCACGGTCGAGCTCACCGTGCAGCTGCGCGCCCGGCCCGCGCCGGGCTGGATGCTCGGCCGCTTCCAGACCCACGACCTGACCGAGGGGCGGCTCGTCGAAGACGCCGCGCTGTGGGACAGCCGCGGCCGTCTGGTCGCGCAAGCCCGCCAACTGGCCCTGGTGCGCAGGGCCGAAAGGAAAGCCTGAACCATGAACACCGAGGTCCTGTTCCAGCCGCTGCAGGTCGGTCCGATGCGCCTGGCGCACCGGGTCGTGATGGCGCCGCTCACCCGCATGCGCGCCGACCCCGCCACCAACGCGCCGGTGCCGATCAACGCCCGCTACTACGGCCAGCGCGCCAGCGAAGGCGGACTCATCATCGCCGAGGCCTCGCAGGTCTCGCAGCAGGGCAAGGGCGCGCCCACCACGCCCGGCGTCCACACCGAGACCCAGGTCGCGGGCTGGCGCGGCATCACCGAGGCCGTGCACGCCCGTGGCGGCAAGGTGTTCCTGCAGTTGTGGCACATGGGCCGCCTGTCGCATCCCTCGCATCAGCCCGGTGGTGGCCTGCCGGTGGCGCCCTCGGCGGTCGGCGCCAAGGGCATGTGCACCACCGCGCAGTTCACCCGCGAGCCCTTCCCGGTGCCGCGGGCGCTCGAGACCGACGAGATCCCGGCGCTTGTCGAGTCCTACGCGCAGGCCGCGCGCAACGCGCAGGCCGCCGGCTTCGACGGCGTCGAGATCCACTCGGCCAACGGCTATCTGCTCGAGCAGTTCCTGCAGTCGCGCACCAACCGGCGCACCGACGCCTGGGGCGGCTCGATCGCCAACCGCTGCCGGCTGAGCCTGGCGGTCACCGAGGCGGTCGCGAAGGTCTGGGGCGCCGACCGGGTCGGCATCCGGCTGTCGCCGTTCGGCGTGGCCAACGACAGCGGCGAGGACGACCCGATGCCGCTCTACAGCCACCTGATCGGCGAACTCGATCGCATGGGGCTGGCCTACCTGCACCTGATCGAGCCGCGCGCCAGCGGCGCCGGCCAGGCCGAGGTCGACCACCAGAACGTGCCCTCGGCCGCGAAGCTGTTCCGGCCGGCCTGGCGCGGCGTGCTGATGGCCGCGGGCAACTTCCGCGCCGACAGCGCCGCCGAGATGGTGGCGCGCGGCGACGCCGATGCGATCGCGTTCGGTCGCTTCTTCATCTCCAACCCCGACCTGCCGCGGCGCATCCGCGAGGGCGCCGCCTTCACGCCCTACGACCGCGCCACGTTCTATTCCCGCGGGCCCGAGGGCTACGTCGACTACCCGCTGCTCGACGGCACGCCCGCCTGATGGCGGCAGCGTGCCCGCCGCCGACGGCGCTCGGGGCGGGTGCGTCCGCGGTTCCGGGCTCGGGGAGGCCGGCGCGGCGAATTGACTCGCGGCGCCGGTGCGGACACACTCGTCGCCGAGGTCCGGCGCAGACCGGATCGCCCATCCCCAAGGAGGAGACATGCTCAGGAAAGCCATTGCTGGCGCCTTGACGGCGTCGGTGCTCTCGCTCGCGGCCGGCGCCGCCGTCGCCCAGGAGAAACTGGTCGTCTGGTTCACGAAGGGCTTCTATCCGGCCGAGGACCGGGCGCTCGACACCATGATCTACCGGTTCGAGCAGAAGACCGGCGTGAAGGTGGAACTCTCGCTGTACCCGGTGCAGGACGTCATTCCCAAGACCGTCGCGGCCCTCGACTCGCGCTCGCCGCCCGACGTTGCCTTCGGCCTCACCTTCGATTTCCAGGTGGCCGGCAAGTGGGCCAGCGAAGGCAAGCTGCTCGATCTCTCGTCGGTGCTCAACCCGATGAAGGACAAGTTCCTGCCCAACACGCTGTCCACCGCGCTGCTGCCGGGCCCCGGCGGCAAGAAGGCCTACTACGCGGTGCCGGTCTATCAGCAGACCATGCACATCCAGTACTGGACCGACATGCTCGCCGAGGCCGGCTTCAAGCCCGAGGACATCCCGAAGGGCTGGAAGGACTACTGGAGCTTCTGGTGCGACAAGGTCCAGCCGGCGCATCGCCAGAAGACCGGCAAGCGCACCTTCGCCATCGGCCACCCGATGGGCGTCGACGGCACCGACTCGTTCTTCAGCTTCCATCAGTTCATGCTGGCCTACAACGTCCAGGTCGTCGACGACAACGGCAAGGTCACGCTCGGCGAGGCGAAGAACCGCGCCGGCCTGATCTCGGCGCTCAAGGACTACACCGACATCATGGCCAAGGGCTGCACGCCGCCCTCGTCGATCAGCTGGAAGGATCCCGACAACAACGTCGCGTTCCACAACAAGACCACGCTGATGACCCACAACGCCACGATCTCGATCGCGGCCAAGTGGCTCGACGACATGAACAACGCCACGCTCACCGCCGAGCAGCGCGCGCAGGCCAAGCGCAACTACGAGGAACTGATCGCCACCGCGCAGTGGCCCAACAAGCCCGACGGCAAGCCCGCCACCTACCTGGCCGCGGTCAAGCTCGCCGTGGCCTTCGCCGGCGCCAAGAACGAGAAGCGCGCGCGCGAATTCCTCGCCTTCATGATGGAGGAGGCCAACCTCACGCCCTACACCGAGGGTGCGCTCGGCCGCTGGTATCCGGTCACCAAGGCGGCCGCCGACCGCGACTTCTGGACCAAGGAAGACAAGCATCGCAAGGCCGTCTCCGACCAGTTCCGCGCCGGCACGGGCACCTTCCCGTTCACACGCAACTGGAAGTTCACGATCCTCAACAACGAGAACGTCTGGGCCAAGGCGATGAGCCGCGTGATCAACGACAAGTGGACGCCCGAGCGCGCCGCTGACGAACTGATCGCGCGGGCGGTGCAGGTCGCCGGCAACTGAGCGTGACCGCGGCCACCACCGCGGTCGCGGGCCGGCGCGCGCCGGCCGGCCCGCTGCGCCCGGCGTCCTGGAACACCGTCGGGCTGCTGATGATCGCGCCCTACGTGCTGGTGTTCCTGCTGTTCGTGCTCTATCCGGTCGCCTACGGCTTCTGGCTGGCGCGCGACCCGGCAAGCTACGTGCGGCTGTGGGAAGACCCGGTCTTCGGCAACGCGGTCATCAACTCCGCGCTGTTCCTGCTGGTGGTGGTCAACCTCAAGTTCCTGCTGGCGCTGGGCCTGTCGGGCTTCTTCGTGCACGAGCGCTGGTGGATACGCATCGTGGCGGTGCTGTTCATCCTGCCTTGGGCGGTGCCGTCCATCCCCACCATCCTGTCGTTTCGCTTCATGTTCAACCCCGAGTGGGGCCTGATCAACAGCGTGTATTTCCGCCTTACGGGCCTCGACGGCCCGAACTGGCTCAACGACCGCTGGATCGCCTTCGGGATGGCCGGCATGGTCCACATCTGGAAGTCGCTGCCCTTCTGGACCCTGATCCTCGTCACCGGCCGGCTGGCCATCAGCAAGGACCTCTACGAGGCGGCGTCGGTCGACGGTGCCACGCGCTGGCAGCAGTTCCTGCACATCACCTGGCCCTCGATCCGCACGCTCTACATCACCTGCACGCTGCTCTCCATGATCTGGACGCTGGGCGACTTCAACAGCGTGTACCTGCTCACTGGCGGCGGGCCGTCGGATCTCACGCACGTGCTGGCCACGCTGGGCATCCGCTACCTGCGCCTGGACCAGGTCGACATGGCGATGGCCTCCATCGTGGCCGCGATGCCGCTGGTGCTGCCGCTGGTGTTCTTCATGATGAAGCGGCTGTCGCGCGGCCCGCACGATGACTGAGCGCGCGAGCACCGCAACGCCCCGTCGCGGTGCGGCGCGCTGGCTGCGTGTCCTCGCCTCCGAGGCCGGCCTGTGGCTGGTCGGCATCCCGGTGCTGCTCTGGACGATGCTGCCCATCTACCACATGCTGCTGTTCGCGCTGTCGACCAAGGACAGCGCCTTTTCGGGGCGGCTGTGGCCGCAGCCGATCACGCTGCGCAACGTCGAGATCGTGTTCGCGCAGCAGCACCACTACCTGGGCAACTTCTGGGCGCAGATCGGCTCGAGCGTGATCATCGCGGCGGCCACCGGGCTGCTCACGCTGGTGGTGGCCACGATGGCCGCCTTCGCGATCAGCCGGCTGCGGGTGCGTGGCGGGCGCTGGGTCATGAACGCGGCGCTGTTCACCTACTTCATCCCGGCGGCCTTCCTCGCGGTGCCGATGTACAAGACCATGGGCCTGTACGGCCTGCTCAACAACCGCTGGGCGATGATCCTGGCGATGGTCACGCTGGCCGCGCCGTATGCCATCTGGGTGCTCAAGCAGGCCTCCGACAAGCTGCCGGTGGAGCTCGACGAGGCGGCGATCGTCGATGGCGCGAGCGCCGGGCAGCTCTTCAGGCTGGTGTATCTGCCGCTGATGATGCCCTCGCTGGTGGCCATCGGCGTGTACGCGGTGCTGCTCGCCTGGAACGAATACCTGTACGCCTTCCTGCTCCTGTCCGACGAGAAGGAGATCACCCTGGCGGTGTCGCTGGGCCTGTTCCTGTCGGCCGACGATTCCCCCTGGGAGCTGCTGATGGCCACCGGCGTGCTCTACGCGCTGCCGCCGGCGGCCATCTACTACGTGTTCAAGCGCTACATGGTCTCGGGGCTGACCGCCGGCGCGGTCAAGAGCTGAGCGCGGCCGCGTTCGGGAGCCGGGCCCGATCGCAGGCCCGGCGCTCGGCTCGCGCCGGCTCAGACCACGATCGGATTGACAGCGCCGTCCATCGAGAGAATGGCGCCCGACACGTAGCTCGCCTTCGACGACGCCAGGAACAGCACCGCGTTGGCGATCTCCTCGGGCGTGGCGATGCGCCCGAGCGGCAGCTTCGCCTTGGCGCGCGCCAGTGCCTCGTCGGGGCTGATGCCCTGCATGCGCGCGTCGGCCTGCATGCCCTCCTTCAGGCGCTCGGTGAGCGTGAGCCCCGGATTGACCGCGTTCACGCGGATGCCGCGGCCGGCGTAGGCGCTGGCCATGCCGGCGGTGACCAGCATCAGCGCCGCGTTGGCCGCGCCGCCGGGCATGTGCACCGGGCTGGCCACCTTGCCGCCGGCGCCGATGACGTTGACGATGGTGCCGCTGCCGCGCGCGCCCATGCGCTTGACGATGGCGTCGATCGGGAACACGTAGCTGAAGTACTTGGCGTCCATCGCGGCGCGCCAGGCCGCGGGCTCGAGTTCGTCGGGCGGCGTGCGTTTCGCGGCGCCGGCCGAGGTGACCAGCACGTCGATCGGTCCCAGGCCGGCCTCGACCTTCGCCACCATCGCCGCCACCGCGGCGGGGTCGGCCATCTCGGCGGCCACGCTCATCAGGCGGCCCGCGTCGGCTGCCGCCGGCACCGCGCGCACCAGCGCCTCGCATGCCCGGGAGAGGTTGGCCGCGTCGCGCGAGACGATGGCCACCCGCGCGCCCTCGGCGAGAAAGCCCTGCGCGCACGCCAGGCCGATGCCCTTGCTGCCGCCCGTGATCACCACCACCTTGCCGCCGAGTTCGAGATCCATCGTATGCTCCCCCGTGTCCTGAAAGATCGCGGGCCCGCGCCCGCCGAGCCATGAACGATACCGCCTCCCGTCAGGGCGCGTCGCAGGTTGCGGTGCGCGACAGCCGCGACGACGACCTGCCGAGCATCCAGGCCATCTACGCGCACCACGTGCTGCACGGCACCGGCACCTTCGAGCTCGAGCCGCCCTCCCTCGACGAGATGCGCCGGCGGCGCGCCGACGTGCTGGGCAACGGCTTCGCGTGGCTGGTGGCCGAGCATGAAGGGCAGGTGCTCGGCTATGCCTACGTCAACTGGTTCCGCACCCGGCCGGCCTACCGTTTCACGGTCGAGGACTCGATCTATGTCGCGCCCGAGGCGATCGGCCGCGGCGTGGGCCGGCGGCTGCTCGAGGCGCTGCTCGCGCGCTGCGCGCAGCGCGGCTGCCGGCAGGTGTTGGCCGTGATCGGCGACAGCGCCAACACCGGTTCGATCGCGCTGCACGCGGCCTGCGGCTTCCGGATGGCCGGCTCGATGCGGGCGGTGGGCTGGAAGTTCGGTCGCTGGCTCGACGTGGTGATGATGCAGTACGAGGCCGGCGAGGCCGATCGCACGCCGCCGGCCTGAGGGCGCGAGGGCATCGGCCGCGCTGGCATCCGCGCTCGTACCGGCCGTGCCCGGGCCGGCGGCGCTCAGCCGTAGGCGACGATCATCTTGGTGGCGAGCGCATAGAGCAGCACCGCGAAGATGCGCTTGAGCAGCGCCACCGGCATCCGGTGAGCCAGGCGCGCGCCGAAGGGCGCGGTGAGCACGCTGGCGGCGACCACCGCTGCCAGCGCCGGCAGGTAGATGAAGCCCAGGCTCCAGGGCGGCAGGCCGGTCACGTTCCAGCCCGAAATGACGTGGCCGATCATGCCGACCACGGCCACCGGCACGCCGACGGCGGCCGCGGTGCCGATCGCCCGCGACAGCACCACGCCCCAGGCCAGCATCAGCGGTACCGTGAGAAAGGCGCCGCCGGCCGAGGCCAGGCCGCAGATCACGCCGACCACCACGCCCACGGCTACCAGCACCGGCGTGCGCGGCAGGCCACTGCCGGGCGCCGGCTTGCGCCCCAGCAGCATTTGCGTGGCGCCGCCGTAGACCACCAGCGCGAAACCGATTGCGAGCACCCGCTGCGGCAGCCAGCCGGCAACCAGGGTGGCGATGAAGCTGCCGGCGACCATGGCCGGCGCGATGCGGCGCACGATGGCCCAGTCGACCGAGCCCAGCCGGTGGTGGGCGAGCACGCTGGAGCTGGAGGTGAACACCACCGAGGCCATCGCGGTGGCCAGCGCCATGTGCACGATGTGATCGGTGGAGAGGGCCTGCGCGGCGAAGATCGCCGACAGCACCGGCACCAGCGTGAGGCCGCCTCCGATGCCCAGCAGCCCCGCCAGAAAGCCGATGACGGCGCCGATCGCGAGGTAGGCGGCGAGCCATGAGAGCCAGGACATGGGCCGCGATGATACGCCCCGGAACGCCGTCGGCCTGCCGCGCGCGCCGGCGCTGCTATCGTTCGCCGCTTCGACGCCTACTTCCGGACTCCGACGATGACCGCCCCCGATCTGTTCTCGCCCGTGCGCATCGGCGCCATCGAATGCGCCAACCGCGTGCTCATGTCGCCGCTCACCCGCTGCCACGCGCTGCCCGACGGCGACGTGCCGCACGCGCTCAACGCCACCTACTACGCGCAGCGCGCCAGCGCCGGCCTGATCATCAGCGAGGCCACGCAGGTCTGCCCGCAGGGCAAGGGCTACGTCGACACCCCCGGGATGTACAGCGCGGCGCAGCAGGCGGGCTGGCGGCTGGTCACCGACGCGGTGCACGCCGCCGGCGGGCGCATCGTCGCGCAGCTGTGGCACGTGGGCTCGATCTCGCACCCCGACTTCCAGCCCGGCGGCGAGCTGCCGGTGTCGTGCTCGGCGGTGAATCCCGGTGGCATCGTGCGTACGCCCGCCGGCAAGAAGGACCGGGTTGCGCCGCGCGCGCTCGAGGCCCACGAGATCGTGGCGATGATCGAGACCTGGCGGCAGGCGGCGCTGATCGCGCAGCGCGCGGGCTTCGACGGCGTCGAGCTGCACGGCGGCAACGGCTACCTGCTCGAGCAGTTCATGCGCGACTCGACCAACCTGCGCACCGACGACTGGGGCGGCAGCATCGCCAACCGGCTGCGCCTGACGCTGTCGATCATCGACGCCTGCATCGGCGTGTTCGGCAAGGACCGGGTCGGCATCCGCCTGTCGCCGGTCACCAACGCGAACAACTGCGGCCAGGACAGCAACCCGCAGGCCACCTACGGCACGCTGGTCGATGCGCTGAGCGAGCGCGGCATCGCCTTCATCGACTTCGTCGAGGGCCAGACCGGCAGCACCCGCAACCTCGAGGGCTTCGACTTCGCGCTCGCGCGCAAGCGCTTTCGCGGCGCCTACGTGGCCAACAACCGCTACACCCGGCAGATGGCGCTCGATGCGGTGGCCGGCGGCGCGGCCGACGCGGTGGCCTTCGGTGTGCCCTTCATCAGCAACCCCGACCTGCCCGAGCGGCTGCGCCGTGACGCGCCGCTCGCGCCCGCCAACCCGCAGACCTACTACGGCCAGAGCGCGGTCGGCTACACCGACTATCCGACGCTCGAGGCGGCCTGACGCGGCCCGGGGCCTGAATCGGGCAGGGGCCTGCCGCGCGCCGGGGCCCGCGGCGGCGGTGGCGGGCCGCCCGGTGTCAGTCGAGCTTCGTGCCCGATTCGCGCACCACGCGCGCCCACTTGGCGTGCTCGGTGCGGATGAAGGCGGCGAACTCCTCGGGCGTGGTCTTCAGGATCTCGCTGCCGGCGTCGGTCATGCGGCGCCGGGTGTCTGGCTCCTCGAGGATCTGGTTGAGCTCGCGGTTCAGGCGCTCGACGATGGGCCGCGGCGTGGCCGCGGCCGCCACGAAGCCCAGCCATGCGCCGCCCTCGAAGCCGGGCACGCCCTGCTCGGCCACCGTGGGCACGTCGGGCGCGAACGGCGTGCGGTTCAGGCTGCTGGTGGCCAGCGGCCGCAGGCGGCCGGCGCGGATGTGCGGCATCAGCGCCGTGATGGTGTCGAAGTTGACGTCGACCTGCCCGCCGATCAGGTCGGTGTGGGCCTGCGCGCTGCCCTTGTAGGGCACGTGGGTGAACTTCGTGTCGGTGCGCTGCGCCAGCAAAACCATCAGCAGGTGGCTGATGGTGCCGTTGCCCGACGACGAGTAGGTCAGCTTGCCGGGATGCGCGCGGGCCCGGGCGAGCAGGTCGGCCAGGGTGGCGATGCCCGAGTCGGCGCGCACGACCAGCACGTAGGGCAGCCAGCTGCACAGGCCGATGGTCGCGAAGTCCTTGAGCGCGTCGTAGGGCACCTTCGCGTAGAGGTTGGGGTTGATCGCCATCGCGGCCGGCGCCGTGAGCAGCAGCGTGTAGCCGTCGGGCGCCGACTTGGCCACCGCGCCCGCGGCGATGCTCGAACCCTGCCCCGGGCGATTCTCGATGATGAAGGGCCGGCGCAGGCGCGCCGCCAAGCGCTCGCCGATCAGCCGCGCGATGGTGTCGGTGGCGTTGCCTGGCGGATAGCCCACCAGGATGGTCACCGGCCGCGTGGGCCAGTCGCCGGTGTCGGTCTGCGCGCCGGCGCCCGGCAGCCCGGCCCCCAGGCCCACTCCCAGCGCCAGCGCGGTCCGGCCGAAGCGCCGTCGATCGTGCGATGCGATGCCGCTCTTGCTCATCGGTCTTCTCCACGGATGCGCCGCGCTGGCCGGCTCGGCCGTCGCCTGACGCATGCCAGTGTGGCTGCGCGTCATGCCGACCGACAGCCCGTGCGTGTCGATTTCGCCGGCCGGGCGCGTGCCAGCGCACCGTCGTGACCCGCGCATCGCCTCGCCCCGGGGCATGAGGTGGCCGCGCGGGCCGGGCATCGACCTTGCTTGCATCCGGCCATCAAGGTTGCGCAGCAAACCCGCCGATGGCCGAGTTTCCTTCCGATCCCCCCGAGGACGACTGGCGTCACCGCGAGGTGCTGCTGATCCGCGAGGTCGGCCGCCTGCTGGGCCGCAGCGTCGAGCCCAACTACGTGATCCGCCAGACCCTGCGGCTGCTCTCCGAGTGGGTCGGGCTCAACCGCGGGCGCATGCTGCTGTGGGACGCCGGCGAGGAGGTTCTGCGCATCCGCCATGCCTACGGACTGACCGCCGAGGAGGTGGCGCGCGGGGCCTTCGCGCGGGGCGAGGGCGTGAGCGGCGAGGTGCTGCGCAGCGGGCTGCCGCGCGTCGTGCAGGACATCGACGCGGAGCCCGAGTTCCTGTGTCGCTCGGTGCCGAGGCACCGGCTGCCGCGCGAGACCGTGGCCTTCATCGCGGTGCCGCTGCGCGATGCCGACAGCGTGATCGGCGTGCTGGCCGCGCACCGCCTGCGCCACCGCCGGCGCGCGATCGACGACGATCTCGAGCTGCTGCAGACCATCGGCACCCTGCTGGGGCAGCTGATCCGGGTCAACGAGGAGCTGCGCCGGCGCACCGAGCGGCTGGCCTCCGAGAATCGCGACCTGCGCGAACGGCTGGGCCAGCGCTTGCCCAACTTCGGCATCCTCGGCGACTCGCCGGCGCTGCAGGCCGCCCTCGGGCAGGCCCGCCGGCTGGCCGCGGGCGACGCCACCGTGCTGCTGCTGGGCGAGTCGGGCACCGGCAAGGAGCTGTTTGCGCGCGCGATCCACCAGGCCAGCCCGCGGGCCGGACGGCCGTTCGTGAAGGTCAACTGCGCGGCCGTGCCCGAGTCGCTGTTCGAGTCGGAATTCTTCGGTCACGAGCGCGGCGCCTTCACCGGCGCGGTGGCCGCCCAGCCCGGCCGCTTCGAGCAGGCCGAGGGCGGAACCCTGTTTCTCGACGAGGTCGGCGAGCTGCCGCTGGCGATGCAGGCCAAGCTGCTGCGGGTGCTGCAGGACCGGGTCGTGGTGCGGGTGGGCAGCCGCCGCGAGCTGCCGCTCGACGTGCGGGTGGTTGCGGCGACGAATCGCGACCTCGCGCGGGCGGTCTCTGGCGGTGAGTTCCGCCTCGACCTGTATTACCGGCTGTCGGTGCTGCCGCTGGCCTTGCCGCCGCTGCGCGAGCGCGTCCAGGATGTGCCGGTGCTGGTGCGGCATTGCGCGCACGAGGCCTGTCTGGCCTGGTCGCGCCAGCCCGTGCGTTTCAGCGAGCCGGCGATGCGGCTGCTGCAGCAGCACCCGTGGCCGGGCAACGTTCGCCAGCTGCAGAGTCTGACCATGCGTCTGGTGCTGATGGCGGGCACCGCGGTCATCGATGCCGCGACCGTGGCCGCGCAACTGGCTGCCGAGCCCGCGCTGCCGGTGGCGCCGGCGGCGGGCCCGCCGGCAGCGCGGGCCCCGGATGCCGCGCCCGTCGGACCGGCCGAGCAGTCGGCCTTCGCCCCGGGCCCCGAGCTCGTGCGGCCCTACAGCGCGGTGACGCCGTCCGACGCCGACCGGGTGCGCGAGGCGCTCGCGCGGGCCGGCGGCAACCGGTCGCGGGCGGCGCAGCTGCTGGGCATGACGCGCCGCCAGCTCACCTACCGGATGGAAAAGCTCGGGCTGGCCAGCGGCGGGGAGTGAGCGCGCGGGCGTCTACAAAGAGTGAACGAATTGTCGACGAACAAGAGGCTGCGCAATGCTCTGCGCCGGGCTCGGACCTCTGGCACGACGTTTGCACTGGAAGGGTATCGCCGCCCATCCACCAGGATCCGACCATGAGCCTCGCCCAGGAAGCCGAAACCCTTGCCGCCTTCGTCAAAC
>Ga0315904_10010133_pt1 | contig 12230 bp, 12 predicted proteins | sample LakEriMetagenome_6_FD_203529 | JGI IMG/M metagenome (GOLD analysis project Ga0315904, IMG submission 203529) | Freshwater fungal communities from buoy surface, Lake Erie, Ohio, United States - Buoy 12 MA120 | ecosystem: Environmental > Aquatic > Freshwater > Lake | place: USA: Lake Erie, Ohio...
CAAAGTAGTTGGCCACCTCGGTGGGCAGACCGATGCCCAAATTGACCACCGTGCCGTCCGGGATGTCGGCAGCGACCCGCGCGGCCATCTGGTGACGATTCCAGCGCCTGGCCCGATCCGGCGCAACGTTCAGAGTCATGATGGTGCTTGGTCCGTTCGCCTGAAACCGCCCGCAGCAGTGGCATGGCGCTCGACCCTGACCAGACGATGCACGAAGAGGCCTGGCGTGACGATGGCCTCGGGGTCAAGCGCGCCGAGTTCGACGATCTCGTGCACGGTGGCCACTGTCATCCTGGCCGCCGTCGCCATGACCGGCCCAAAGTTGCGCGCCGTCATCCTGTAGGTCAGATTGCCCCACCGGTCGCCGCGTTCGGCCTTGATGAGCGCGTAGTCAGCGTGTATCGGATGCTCGAGTATGTGCATGCGACCATCGATTTCGCGAACCTCCTTGCCTTCCGCCAGCGCAGTACCGTACCCCGTTGGCGTGAAGAAGCCGCCAATCCCTGCGCCTGCAGCACGGATTCTTTCTGCCAGATTGCCTTGCGGAACCAACTCAAGCTCTATGGCCCCGGACCGGTACAGCGCGTCAAAGTGATGGCTGTCGGCTTGGCGTGGAAAGGAGCAGATGATCTTGCGAACGCGTCCGAGCGCGATCAGCCGGGCAAGCCCCGTCTCGCCGTTGCCGGCATTGTTGTTGACGACCACCAGGCCACGAGCGCCGGTTTCGATGAGCGCGTCGATGAGTTCGTTGGGCTGCCCAGCAGTGCCGAAGCCTCCGATCATCACCGTTGCACCGTCACGGACATCAGCCAGCGCGTCCGCCGCATTGGGCAAGATCTTGTTGATCATGGGGCTACATCCGGCGATCCGCCCAGGCGGCCATCCGCAGGTTGTACTGGAATCGCGCGCAGCACAGTGAAGACCCCTGAGCCCCTTGCGACGAGTTCTCCCGTCTCGTCTCTGCACTCTCCCTCACAGAACACGATCGAGCGCCCCGCCTTGACCACCCGCCCTTCACCGACCAGTCGCCCCCGCGCGGGGCTGAGGAAGGCGAAGTTCGTGTCGATGGTGGCAAACGACTCCGCAGCGGGCACCGACGCCTGTGCGGCGCGCCCCATGGCAATGTCCAGCAGGGTCATCATCAACCCACCGTGGGCGAAGCCCCGGGAGTTGGTGAGCTCTGGGCGTAGAGTGACAGCCAGCCGGGCGCTGGTCGACGTCACCTCCTCGATGACCAGGTTGCAGTGCTGCATGAAGGGGATGTGAGTCGTCACCGCGCCGCCGCCTCTGATAGCCCACGGCGCAAAGGCTGCATGCTGCTGCCCGGTCGCTCAGGCCCCTCGTTGCGATGCCTGTCATGCGCATCGTGCGCTGCTATCGAGGCAGCTGCGGGCATCAGCCGTTGTCCTTGAGTTCGACGAGCGCCCCACCGGTGCACTTTGGGTCGACAAAGACGATCCGCCGTCCGCTGGCGCCCAGGATCGGCTTCCCGTTGCCAAGCAGCCTGAGCTGGGCCGTATGCACCCGGGCCATCACGGCGTCGAAGTCGGGCACGGCGTAACACACGTGATGCAACCCACCCTGCGGCACGCGTTGCAGAAAGTGGTTGACGGTATGTTCCTCCAGGAGGTCGCCCAAGGGCGACTCCGGCGTCGTCGGCATCAGCAGCTCGACACGCGTGTTGGCGAAATCTACGAACGTCACGGCAATACCCTGCCCCTGAAGTTCCCGCGGCTGTCCCACCTCAAAGCCGAGCACGTCACGATAGAACGCGGCAGCCCTCTCGATGTCAGGCACCACGATCCCGAGATGATCGACCTTGCAGGACTGAATCAAATCATTCAGCTGCATGTCAACCCATCCCGATGGCTTCGATTTGCACCTCGGCTTCGACAACCGGTCCCGGACCGTGCACAGCCACGCATTCGAGGGCGGGCAGGTCAGCGTCGGCGATGAACGAGCGCCTCACGGCCTCGAAGGTCTGGAGGTCGCGCGGATCGCGCAGATACAGCGTGAGCTTCAGCAACTGCGAGAGGTCACTGCCAGCGCTGCCGGCAACGTCACGCAGGCGTTCGAACGAGGCCCACGTCTGGGCCGCGAACCCGCGACGCGCCTCGACCCGCTCGAGCCGCTCAACGACAGTGCGGGCATGGCCCGACAGGTCACCAGCGCTGCGCACGAGGCGCCCGTCCGCGGCCTGCCCCACCACTCCAGAGTAGAAGACGAAGGCATCGATCCCGACGGCAGCCGGCGCGGCGAAGGGGGACGGCACGGGCCACGCCACGACCCTGCGACTGCCGGCACCCCCGCGAGCGGCTGTCAACTCGATCTCGATGCGGCAGCCACGGTGCCCGACTTCATCGAACCCGCTGACCGCCAGCGCGGGACCGTCGCCCGGGAACATGTGCCTGTGCACACGATGGAAGACTGAAAAGTCGCGCAGATCGGCCAGATAGACCGTGGACAGCACCACATCCTCGAGCCCGAGGCTATTGGCGGCCAAGAGCTTTCGCAATTCCTCGTAGACGAACCAGGTCTGTGCCGCGATCGGGCCGTCGCGGCTGTCGGGGTGACTGCGACCGGTGGCCAGCAACCGTCCTTCTGGCGGTACGTCATCGAACGACTGCACGAGGGGCTTTCCGGGCTCTGCCGTCTTGATCGGTATGTGCCCAGCCGTGAACACGAGGTCGCCGGATGAGACAGCCTGCGAATAGTGAGACGCAGAGGGCAGCCGAGGGTCGTAGACAGCCGACATCACGGCGCGCTCAGGCCTCGCCGGATGGTCGCCTGGAACCACGGCGATGGCATCCAGGCCAATCCAGTCTTTCTCGCCGCCGGCCACCGCTGAGACACCGAGGCCGCTGCTGGGCGAGGGTTGTGGCTGGAACACCGCACGGGTCTTCTCGTAGCAAGGGAAGAAGCGCTTGTCACGTTGCCAAACGTGCTGCCTCAGGATCTGGTTGTCGCGTGTTCCGGCTGCCGCAAGCACGGCGTCGAGCGCGCAGTGAGCAGCCCAAGAGTCGGCCGTGACCTCACCCTCAACCGCGTCAGCCAGAACAAATCCCTGGCGCCGCGCCTGACCCGTCTGCGGCAGGTCTTCGAAGCTATGGGGACGCGAGGCCAGGGTTCCGGGGCGGACGCCGGAGATGAAGGCCAGGCCAGCGTGCTTCACCGCCACTGGGTACGGCTGAATGATCGGTCTGAGCTCTGGCGAATGGACTGCGACTTTCACGATGTTTTCCTCGAGAGTGGCATGAAGAGACTTTGCATTGACAGTTCAGTCCTGGGGTCAAAAAGCAGCCCAGAGGTCTTTCTGTGACCTAAGGTCGGAAGCTGGTGCGTCGAGCACAACAGAGCCGGAGCGAAAGACCACGGCGCGCTCAACGACCCTCAAGGCGGCCATCACGTTCTGCTCCACCAGCACGACGGTGGTGCCAAGCCTCGAGTTGATCGCCTTGAGAGTGGCCAAGACACGGTCTGCTGCAACAGGGGCCAGACCCGCTGTAGGCTCGTCGAGCAACATCACCTTGGGGCGCATCATGAGCGCCATGCCGACCGCAAGCAACTGCTGCTCGCCGCCACTCATCGATCCGGCGCGCTGCGAACCGCGGTCCTTGAGCAGGGGCAGCAGCTCGTAGACCTGCTCGTAGCTGTCGTTGCCTCGCCTCAAGCCTGCCGCCTCCAGGCACTCGCTGACCGTCAGGCTGGGAAACACGTTGCGCGACTGCGGCACGATCCCTATGCCACGCATCACATTGTCTGGGGTGCGACCGGGCGCCACCGGCAGGCCGTCAAACTCAACGGTGCCCTCTATGGTGCCACCTATGCCGACCAGACTCTTGAGGAAGGTCGACTTCCCGGAGCCGTTGTGACCGAAGACGCCAGTGAATGAGCCCGCACCGAAGGACAGGGCAACGTTGCGGACAGCGACCAGAGAGCCGTAGCTCACGCTCAGGTCGCTGGTGCGCAGGATCTCGACTTCAGACATCAGTGCGCTCCGAAGTAGAGCGCGGTCAAGCGCTTGTCGGCCAGAAGTTCCTCAATCGCACCCACCGCGACGATGCGGCCATTGAACATGAACACGGCACGGTCGCAGATGTCGCGAATGAAACCGATGTTGTGCTCAACGATGCAGATGGCCTTGCCCGCACGCGCCTCTTCGCGGATCACGGTTTTCATGGCCTCGACGGTACGGCCCTCCACGCCTGCCATGGGCTCGTCAAGCAGGATGCAGCGGCCATCGTTCATCAGCGCCCGGGCCAACCCGACCAGCTTCTGTTGGCCGTACGACAGCGCGGTGGCCAGCGCGTCGGCGCGCTCGGCAAGCCCCACTCGCTCCAGAAGTACCCGCGCCTGAACGGCAGCACGGGCCTCAGCCTGCAAAGTCTGCGCTGGGCGCAGCAGCAGGCTGCGCAGGCGCTCCCCGGGATACTCGCGCTCAGCGATGATGAGGTTGTCAAGCAGCGTCAGGCTTTCGAACAGGCGCGGGCGCTGCCAAGTGCGAGCCAGACCGAGTCGCGCACGCTTGTGCGAGGCCAGCCCTTCGATTGAACGCCCGGCGAATGAAATGGTTCCACGATCCGGCCGTGTGAAGCCCGTCAGCATGTTGAACAGCGTCGTCTTGCCGGCACCATTCGGGCCGATCAGTGCGACCACCTCACCTGCTGCGATATCGATGTCGAGATCCTGCGCGACGACGACACCGCCGAAGCGCTTGGTAAGTCCACGCGCGCTCAGCATCAGCGAGCACCTTTCTCATGTGTTGGCAGACGGCCGCGCCGGCGCCACGCCTTCAAGCCACCAATCGCACCCCCAAGCAGCCCCTCGGGTCGAAAAAAGATGAACACGATGACCAGTACCGTAAAGACGGCCCCTTGCAGCGGCGCCATGACAGCGATGGGCAGGTCGATAAAGCGAATCGCCTCTGGCAGGGCGGTCAGCAGGACCGCCCCGACAACCGGGCCGTAGACGGTCGCCGTGCCGCCAACGACCACCATCGTGAGCAGCGTGGCCGAGGCGAAGATCCCGAACTGGTCAGGGGTGAGGAAGAGGAAGAAGTGCGCATACAGACCCCCCGCGAGGCCCGCAATCCCGGAGCCGAGGGCGAAGAGCACGATCTTGATGCGCATGGCATCGCGCCCGAGAGAGGCAAAGGCCTCCTCGTCATTTCGCATCGCGGTGATGGCGCGCCCGTACGGGCCGCCAACCAGCCATCGGACGGCGAAGACAACTGCAGCCGCGATGAGCGCGATGGCCGCGGCATAGACCGCCGCGCGATGCTTGCCTTCGATCAAGGAAGGGATGTTCGACAGGCCGCTTGCCGCCCCAGTCAGCTCAACGTTGTTGATGATGTGGACGATGCCCAGCTGAAAACCCAAACTGGCGATGACGAGATAGTCCCCCGAGACGCGCAACGAGGGCAGTGAGACCCCGATCGAGGTGATGGCCGCGACCAGGGCACCCAGCACGATGGCCAGCGGAATGGGCACACCCAGCTTCATCGACAGCAGCGCCGAAGAATAGGCCCCGAGCGCGTAGAAAACCGGCTGGGCCACGCTGACCAGGCCGCCGTAGCCCAGGATCACGTTGAAGCCGCTTGCCAGCAGGACGTTGAGGCCGGCGAGGATGGCCAGAGTGAGCAGGAAGTCGGTCATGCCTTGTCTTCTTCGGCGGGCGCCTCGAGTACGGCGGCCTCACGCATGGGCCCGTGGCGGCGCAGGTTGAGCGTGACACCACGCGGGAAGACGATGATCACGACGAAGATCAGCACGTACAGCATCAGAATCTGCCACTTCGAGGCGATGAAGAGGACGCTGAAGGACTGCAGCAGTGCAAGCCCTACAGCGGCAAGGGCGGCTCTGAAGATGTTGCCGATTCCCGCCAAGATCGTAGCAATGACCGCGTAGATCAGGAACTGGTTGAGCGGCGTGGCTGGATACATCGCAGCACGCGTACCAATCAGGAACATGCCAGCAGTCATCATCACCGCCGCCAGCAGCATGGCCACGCCGTAGGCGCGATTGCGGCTCATGCCGTACATCTCGGCCAAGTCTGGCTCATCAGACACGGCGATCATGGCTTTGCCTTCGCGGGTCTTCCGGACAAAGACATACAGGCCGACAAAGAGCGCGATGGTCACCGTCAGAGCGATCATGTCCCAGTGGCTCACAACGACGGGGCCCAAGAGCATGACCGGCCAGACGATGGAGGCAAACAGCGTCTTGGGGTCGGTGCCGAAAATCAGCTCGGCGACGTAGATCGCGCACTGCGAAAACGCGATCGTGAAGATGAAATAGGTCAGCACTGAGCTGTTACGCTGGCGCAAAACGCGGAAACCGAAGCGCTCCAATGCGAGTGCCGCCGCCATGGTGGCCGCAAACCCGACGGCAAGGCTCGCCGGCACAGGCAGCTTGAGGCGCTGGAGGCAGACGAACATCGCGAAATAGGCCACCACCATGAGGCCCGCCTGACCGAAGTTCCAGACCCGGCTGACCTTGAGCACCAGCGCGAAGGCAACCGCGAACAAGCAGTAGTACGACGAACTCGCCAGGCCGGTCCAGGCCAGTTGAGCCGCCAGTTCAAGAGTCAGCTCCATCGTGCCGTTCCCTGGCAGTGACTTGCGAGCAAACTGGCGTGACGTATCGATGGCAGAGGTTGAGTCAAGGAGGCCCCTGATAACGCGTGGCTCGGGTTCTCATGCACGATGTAGGCACAGGCTGGCCGTCCAAGGCCAGCCGACGGCCTTGGACTTACAGCTCTTGCAAGAGTCGCGAGTGCCTTCACTATTGCTTGCCAATCACCTGAAACCGACCGTCCTTGACTTGCCAGAAGTAGGTGGGCGCATCAACCGTGTGGTCCTCCTTGAAGACGATTCGATTGGTCAGCGGCAGGTCGAACGACTTGATCTCAAGGAGAGCGCGCCGCAGGTTTTCACCCGTCACGGGCTGATTGCGGTCCAGGACGCGCTTGAACAGAGCCGCCAAGACGTAAGGTGCGTCATGGAAGTACTGGGTATAGGGCAGCCCCACAGGCTCGCGATTGAATGCCTTCTGCCAGCGCTCGAGGTACTTGGGAACGTTGGCGTTGTCGGCCGCCGATGGCGCAAGCGCAGTCACGATGATGCCCTCTGCACCCTTGCCGAGTTCCTGGATCATCTTCGGGTTGAAGGCGGTCTGGAAGCTCGTGACCTGCACGTTCAGACCGAGTTGGCGCATCTGGGCGACGATCGCGGTGAAATCGCTGACGACGCTGTGGATGTGCACGACATCCGGGTTGGCCGCTCTGACCTTGAGAACCAGCCCAGTGAAGTCCGATCGCTGCTCCTCATACGACTCGCTGAGCACGATCTCGCCTCCGGCATCCTTGAAAGCCTTGGTGAAGACCTTGGCCCCTTCGGTTCCTGTCTCGTGATTGACGAACAGAACGGCGGCGCGGCGCTTACCTTGCTTGGCGTACAGCCATCCACCCAGAGCACGCATGTCCACATCGGCCAGGGGGAAGGTCGTGTAGACGTAGTCACCCAGGTTCTTGATGTCGGGCGAATTGGCCCCCACGCTGAGCATCAGGGTCTTCTCGCGATTGGCGATGGGCGCCACAGCCTTGACGACATTGCTGAATGCCGTGATGAAGGCAGGCACTCGGTCAACCGAGATCAGGCGGGTGACCACCGCTATGCCGACATCGGGCTTGGCCTGGTGGTCGACGATGATCGCCTCGAGTTTGCGCCCGTTCACACCGCCGGCCGCGTTGATGTCCTCCACCGCCCAGCGCACGGCCTGCATCTGGTCGAGGCCGAAGATCGCCGACGGACCGGTCAGCGGGTCTGCAACACCAAACCTCAGCGGCGCCGCCGACTGTGCCAGGGCCTTGAGGTTCAAGAAGGGAAAGGCCAGCGGAGCCGCGATGACTGCGCGCCGGGACAGTGGGGTCTTGCGACTGTTCATTTAAACCTCCAGATTGAACTTGCTCTCAGGGACCGCCGACCTCTACGACCGTGACCGGGCGTAGCGTTCGACCTTGCGTTCATCGACCTCAATGCCGAGGCCGACGCCATCAGGAACAACTGCATGGCCTTGCACTGAGGCAAGCGATTCCATGACAGGGTCATCGGCAAGGTAACCCTGCGTCAGGCTCAGGCCCCATGATGGGCGCCCGAGCACAGCGCCGACGGCCAGGGTCGCGGCATTGGCCACGCTGGTCTCGCCCACCTTGCCCGAAAGATTGATCTCGCCGCCAAGGCTCGAGGCGATGCAGCATGCGTCCAAGCAAGCGCGAATTCCGCCGAGCTTCATGATCTTGAACGAGGCTCCAGAGGCAGCCCGCGCCTCCATCAGACGCCGAATGTCGCCGACGGCATGCAAAGCCTCGTCCGCCCCCACCGGAATTCGACCGGCGCGGGCAACTTCGGCCATTCCTTCGATGTCTTCAGGCGCCACCGGCTGCTCAAGGAAATCGGCCATCGAGGCATCCGCCAGGCGCACGAACCGTCTGGCTTCGGCGCGCGACCAGCCCCCGTTGGCATCGGCGCACAGAAGCACCTTGTCGCCGAGGACCTGGCGCAGTCGCACCATCGTCTCGGCCTCGACCTGGAGGTCACCGTTGGCGACTTTGTACTTGATGGCGGTGAAGCCCTCACTGAGCTTCGCCTGGGCATCGGCAACGTCGGCATCTGGCACGCCACTACCGACCAGATGCAGCACCGGCAGACGACTGGCGCGAGCGCCGCCGAGAAGACGGGTGACAGAGATGCCCAGCTGGCGTGCTGCGGCGTCGTGAGCCGCCACCTCAACCGCAGCCTTGGCCGGGCCATTGCCGACCAGCGCCCCTCTCACGATGTCGGCAACCCTGGAGAGGTTCGAAGCGTCCTCGCCACGAAGGGCGTTGTCCAGGATGTTCAGCGCCTCAAGGACGCCAGGCAGCGTGTCGCCAGTGAGATAGGGCGCCACCGAGGCCTCGCCCCAGCCCACATGGCGGCTGTCCGTCTCCAGCCGCACGAGGACGGTCTCCAGCGTCTCGAAACGGCGCCCTGCCATCGCCATCGGCTTGCGCAGATGGAGATCGAGCGGGATGGCAACTATGCGCTGGATCTTCAAGATCAGCCCCGCGCTTTGGCCTTGAGATCGGACTCGTCGGACATGTCCACACCGGCCAGGTAGTCCTCGGTCATCTTCTTGTTGCGAAGGCGGAACTGATTGAAGTCAGGCTTGCGCTTTTCGATGAACGCGTTCATGCCCTCAAGGGACTCCTCCGAGCCCCACACATGCGCCAGCAGCTCCATGCCTGCACGCCACGACGCATACAGCTCATCTGACTCGTGATTGAGAGAACACTTGGTCATGCGCAGCGTCTGAGGACTGTGCGACTTGATGGTCTCGCACAGCTCCAGCGTCTTCTTGCGCAGCTGGTCATGCGGCACGCAGTGGTTGGCCAGACCGACGCGAACCGCTTCCTCGGCCGTGAAACGCCGTGCGCAGAAGATCATTTCGCGGGCCAGCCGCTCGCCGATGATCCGCGGGATGTACTGAGTGGCTCCGACGGTTGGGCAGGCGCCAACGCGCGCGCCAGTCTGACCAAATATCGCGTGCTCTGAGGCCACAACGACGTCACACCACAAAGCGAGCTCGTGCCCGCCGCCCATACACCAGCCGTTGACCATCGCGATGACCGGCACGGTGACACCGCGGATGGCCATCGCGCAGTTGAGCATGCGATCGTTCCAGTGCTGTGCGACAACCCAGTTGAGCCTCATCATCGAAGAGAAGTCGCCACCCGAGCAAAAGGCTCGATCGCCCTCGCCGGTGATCACGATGCAGGCGATTGACGGATCCGAGCGGGTCGAAAGGACCGCTGCGGTGATCTCATCGAGCGTGAGCTCTCGACAGGCGTTGAGCGTGTGCGGGCGATCGATGGTGATCCAGGCGATCTGGTCGATGACCTCGAAGATGATGTCCTTGTAGGCGGTGGACTTGGTGCTCTGAGGATCGGTAGTGGCGGTCATGGCTTCAGGTTCGCTTTCCGTTGGGGTCTGGTGGCTGCAATCAGGCCTTGAGGTTCAGGCGTTTGTCGTATCCGGAGGGGCGGCCGTTGTGGAGCGCATCCCACATCCAGTCGGCGATGGCCGGATAAATGTCGGCCGCCACTTCGCCGCCCGGGTGGAACACGTCCTCATAGAGCCAGAGTTCCTTCGGGCAATTGAGCCGATTCAAGAACGCGGCAATGTCCTCGGGCGGGCACAGCTCGTCCATATCGCCCCCCACCAGCAAGTAGGCAGCCTTCATGCGCTCGGCGGCAGCGAAGAAGTTCTCGTCCATCTTGTCGACAAAGGCGTTGAACTCCTGCTCCTCCTTGATGTTGGTCATGTACATGTGGATGCGCTTGAAGTTCGGCTGCGCCTGCTCAAAGATGACATCGCTGGGACCCACACACGGCATCTGCCCGACCACGGCCTTGACGCGGGAGTCATCGGCGGCGATCTCGACCCCGTAGCGTGTGCCCATGCTGGTACCGAAGACGCCGATCCTCTGCGCATCGACCTCCGGCTGCTCTGCGATGAAGTCGAGGACCTTGCGGCCGGCGAGGGCGTAGTTGCCGTGCTCCAGCCAGGTGCGGTTGATGTTGCACTCGGCCTGCCCCGGGCCGTCCATCGCCACGATGTTCATCCCACGGCGCGTGAACTCGTTGTTGAACGGATTGGGAAAGTCTTCCTTCGCGGCGTCCATGCCGGGGGTGTAGAGCACCGTCGGCTTGCGGCCCGGTCCAGGGGCACGATGGAAGATGCAGTAGGCGTTCTTGCCCGGCGCGAAAGGAATCACGTGCTTGGTGACGGCGCCCCCCAGGCGGGACATCATCTCGCCGTAGCAGCGCTGCATGCGCGCATGCGCCTCGATCTTCTGCGGGTGCCCGTCGACCGGCACGAGGTGTTGGGCGCGGCCCCAGTAAAGTGCCGCGCGGTGATATTGCTGACTGGCCGTGACCGTACGCCCTGCCGCTGCCGCCTCATCGGCCAGGCTCTCCTGACGCGCCGCGTGCCGAGCCCATTCCCGCGGGAACGAGCGGCGTCCTTTGACCGCGTGGAACACACGCTCCATGTCGGCGTATTTGAAGCCCCGCTCCAAGCGCACACCCATCATGCCGGGGTGCAGGATGTCTTCGTCGTCAGTCAGCTTGATGAAGTTGTCGAAGATCCAGTTCTGGCCGCCTCGCGGTGCTTGTCGTCTCACGGCTTGTCCTCAATCGTTGGTTGCGACAGTGACGGCGCTCTTTGCCGTCAGGGATCGGGTGGCAAAGGCTGCTGTCAGTTCCTGCACCGCCGCCGGATTGGCCAGCGAGCTCAGGTCACCCACCGCCGAGCCCGTGGCTATCGAGCGAATCACCCGGCGCATGATCTTCTGGTTGCGCGTCTTGGGCAGTTCACTCACGAAGGCGAAGTACCTGGGTCGAAAGGGCGCACCGAACTGCTCGGCCACGGCCTGGGCCAGCGTGGCCTCGAGACCGGCGTCGGCACACTGCTCTGCAGGTACGCAGACGCAAAGAAGCGCAGAGCCTGTTGTCTCGTCATGCACGCCGACGACGGCGGCGTCGGACACCAGTCCCGTGGCCATCAGGGCCGCTTCGATCTCGGCGGGCCCGGTGCGCTTGCCGGCAAGCTTGATGGTGTCGTCAGAACGGCCGTGCAGGTACCACAGGCCATCTGCGTCACGGGAGGCGAGGTCACCTTGGACCCACACCCCGGGGATCTCTCGCCAGTAGGACATGACGTAGCGATCCGGGTCGCGCCACAGTCCGCGCGTGGCGCCTATGGTCGGGCGACGCATGACCAATTCGCCCACCTCGCCCGGCGGCAGCGAACGGCCGCTGCGATCCACCACGTCGGCGCCGCTTCCGGGCACCGGACCGCCGAATGCGCAGGGCCGAAGCGGCCGGTGGTGGGTCCCGATGAGGATCGCGCCGCCGCACTCGGTACCCCCTGCGTAGTTCAGGATGGGAACCCGTCGGCGGCATACCTTCTCGAAGAACCAGACCCAGGCTTCCGGCGTCCAGGGCTCGCCGCTTGAGATCACTGTGCGCAGGCGCTGCAGGTCGCAACCGTCCAACGGATCCTGTGTCGACGCCATCATCTGGCGCACGGCAGTGGGCACGATACCGGCAACGGTCACGCCATGGCGCGTGCACAACTGCCAGATCCGGTTGTGCTGCGGCCAGTCGGGCGTTCCCTCCGCCAGAACGATGGT